>Ga0102829_1000050_pt1 | contig 33431 bp, 41 predicted proteins | sample ColrivemetaGS575_FD_84510 | JGI IMG/M metagenome (GOLD analysis project Ga0102829, IMG submission 84510) | Estuarine microbial communities from the Columbia River estuary - Freshwater metaG S.575 | ecosystem: Environmental > Aquatic > Marine > Intertidal zone > Estuary | place: USA: Columbia... | reverse complement strand
TAAATTGGTGGGCTATCCAGAAACCGGAAATAAGATTTATGAGTGGAGTTACTTTAAATGAATTTGAAGTATGATAAAAGAAAAAATCAACATTAAAACGGGGTTCATTCATTTTAGATGATTCCGTTCAAATCGAACCATTTCTTATAGAGATAAACACTTTCTTGGATACAAAATTTGCCTAACTAGGATAATATGACATACGCATTTGTCGGACCTTCAAACACTTTCGGGACTGTACAGAAGTCTTCTGGTGAAACCATTCAACAAGCTAACGCCTTCGTTATTGGTGATATTATCCGTCACGATGGACTTAATTTTGTACTTGCTCAATCGAACAGTGCAGCTAATAGTGAGTGGTTGGGTATAGTCACCGCTGCAAGTGCTACGGCGTTTACGGTTGTGTATAGTGGTAAAGCCACAATATCCACTGGAACTTTTGTTGCTGGTCAAGTGTATTTCTTAAGTGCCGTCACCGCTGGTGCTTCCACGAGTATTCAACCCGCAGCACCTAATATCTCTGCTCCGGTGTTTAGTGCAATATCCCCTACTGAAATCCTGGTTCGTATGTTACGTTCATACGCACCATCGCAATCCACTGAGGGTATCGAGGGTGCAAGTTTGTATGTTTCCGGTGCGGTTGGGTTTGGGGTGTTAACACTCTCTGTTAACACCACTCTTAATGACACCCATCATATTGTTCTGGTTGATTGTACCAGTGGTGATAAAACCATAACCTTACCATCCACTGCGGGTGTTGGAGGAAGAGAATATGTTATTAAGAAGACTGACTCTAGTGCCAATCGTGTGGTTGTTACGCGGTCTGGAAGCGACACTTTTGATGGTGGGTTTACTACTTTCACGATTAGTTCGCAAAATAGTGCTGTTAAAGTATATGCTGATACGGTCGCTACGATGTGGAGGGTAGTGGATTTTTACAGTGCTTTCCCTTTTTACGGACTTCTCGGGGTGTTGAAGGGTGCAAATTTTAATGTCACCACAGATCAGTTGATTCGGATGCGTTACAGCAATTTTAATATTTCACGAATTGTTATAACCAACCCTTCGATTTCTTTGTCCACAGCGGTTGGAGGAATCTACACTGGTGCAAGTAAGACAGGGTTAGAGCTTGTAAGTGCTACTCAAGTCTACAGTGCTTTAACCTCTGCGTTGAAAGTATTGCAAGCAACTTTGTCTGCTGACTGTCAAACGAACCGTTTGAGTGCTAACATTTACTTTTCCTTAACAACCCCACAAGGTGCAACAGCAACGGGTGATATTTACCTATACGGTGAGGCATACGATTTATGAATAGTAGTACAATCAAACTAGGCACAACGATTGACATTCACGGGTCGACGTTTGCTCTCGTGCCTACGGTCAATGATGAGATGTTGATCTATAGTGTTACTGAACAAGGTAACGTTAAGATGCTTCTTGGGTCTGTGCCTGTGGCAAGTTCTGTTATTGGTGGTACGTTAGGTGCGTTGACCATCATTGCTGGTGGGATTACGAACGCCATGCTTCGTAACAGTGCAGCAGGGAGTGTAATCGGACGTGCGGATAGTACCACTCCTGGTGTACCTGCGGATATTGTTGCAAGTGCAGACGGACAGATTTTAGGTCGTATAGCCGGTGCGTTGACATTCCTTAGTCCTGCGGTGTTTAACGCAGGGACATACGGTACAGTGAGTGGAACAAACACTTACGTTCTAACCCTTGTGCCTCCGTTGACTTCCTACCAAACTGGTATGGTTATCACAGTGTTGTTTACGAATGCAAACACTGGTCCATCGACACTCAATATCAACGGTCTCGGTGCGATTGATATTCGTAAGAATGGAGTAGCACTCGTTGCCAACGACATCGCAGCGAACAGTTTTGTCACGTTGTTGTTCGACGGTACATATTTCAACATCATCGGGTCACAAAGTTTCGATAATCAAACCACTAAGGTTTTCGGAAAAACGTCTCATGGGTTTGTTATTGGTGATGTGTTGTATCATAATGGTACAGACTTCGCCAAAGCCAAAGCGAATGGAACTGCAAGTGGTGCGACGGATGATCTTCTCAGTGAGGCACGTGGGGTTGTTACAAGCGTCATTGATGTTAATAATTTTGCATTAACCTCTCATGGGTTTGCGACAATCACTGGGTTAACTGCAAATTCAATCTATTACCTTAGTGCGGGTACGGCAGGGTTGTTAACCACTACTGCTCCTGCTACAACTGGTAACATTATCAAACCAATTTTAATCACAAACGAAACTGGCAAAGCGGTCATCAATATTTCCGCTTTCGGAAAACGAGCATAAAGGAGAAATTATATGGCAATTTTAGAAGATAGTGGATGGAAGTATTACGCCGAGATTGTGAAATCATATGCGTTGAATGCGAACGGCATGACTTTAAATTTCGACCCTAATGAAACTACTTTAGAATTAGATTCTACACCATTAAGAAGTAATATCACAGGCCTCGTTGTTGCTTCAAATCAAATTTCTTTACCAACTGGGCTAGAATATTTAATTCAAGCTCAAACGATGGCGATCAGCAATACAGGGCAAATCGTTGCAGTTTCTTTCTTTAGAGATGTCACTGGCGGTGGGCTTGGAGTTCTCTTAGGTGGGACTGACGGAAGCATGGAGCACAATAGAGATGTACGTGCCAGAACTCAGTTCTTTAATAGTTCAGGCTCTGCAATGCTTTTGGAGTATCGAGCCATCTTTGCGTGTACGACTGGAGATCTTCGATTGAGCCGAAACTATACAGCCCCCGCTTTTTCAAGCACGGCAAACATCGATCACAGAACAAGAGTTATAATTCGAGCAAAATAAGGATCATTATGTTCACACCACAAGAAAACGATGACGTGATCGGAATTTTAAGGGAATACAACGATCGGGCGATTGTTACCAATCCCGCATTAATCGAGGAGACATGGGTCAATTCTGACGTTGAAATCCCCAATCAAACTGAATATGACGCTGCAAGAACGTTGTTTTTAGAAAAATTAGCTAATCAAGTTGTAGTTCGAGACGAATACAACACCGCTTTGTCTGAAGGTTGGACACTTAAACCTGGTGTGGTTCTGTCTGTTGGTGATGCGTCTCGGGTGAACATTGACACCTACTCTAACCATCTTGACCGTGAATACAAAGCGGGGAATATTAACCTCGGCACAGTTATTCAAATTCCTGACATCAACAAAGTCAATCAGTATATTAAGTATGGTGAGTTCGTTACCATGCTTCTACCATACGGTCGTCGGTGTTTAGAAGTCTTCAACATGAAACCATAACATGTCTCCCGATCACACAACTTCCATTCAAATTCGTGAGATACGTGATGACGTTGCAGAACTCAAGAAAGCTGTTGAAGGCATTGTCGATCGAGCAAAGAGTCGTGATGACAAGATAACCTCGTTAGGCACTGAGTTGAACGACATCAAAGTCGCATTAAAGGGTAATGATTACGTCGACGGTTTACTATCTGAAATGAAGAATTTCAAGAAAGACGTTACAAAAGAACTTCACACCCTTAACATTCGGTTGGCAATGTGGATGGGTGGTTCAGTCGTAGCAGGCTTACTGGTTTCAATCGTATTAAAACAACTAAAACTAATATAAAGAGGTATCGTTATGACATCATGGAAAACAACAATGTTCGGAATTGCTGGTTTAATCGGAGCTATTGCTACGGCAGCTACAGCATTACTTGACAACGACCCACTTACAAATCCTAATTGGACGGCAATCATCAGTGCTGGTACAGTGGCATTTGGTTTGATCTTTGCTAAAGATAGCAACGTCACCGGCGGAACTGTTAAACAATAAGGTTTGTGTGAGTATCATCTCTGAAGGTCTAGGGTTGGCTAATACCCTCGGTAAGGTCGCCCTAGACCTCATGGATGATAGTCAGCGTGAACGGTTGGATAAATCTTTAAAAAGGTGTGAAGATGACATACGGATTTTTAAAACGTACGTTCTTAACGACGATTCTAGTGCTATTCGTATGGCTCTCGATGGGTTGTCAACATCCGTCGGTTTATACTGTACCACCAGTGAACGTGACTCCCTTGAAGGAAAGAACTTCGCCCTCGACGGGTATTCGTTACTTGGATTCTACAGTCGGGGTCGTACCGCCAAACACTACAGAGAAGTAATTGACATTGTTAATATGGCAAAGGACAAATGACAAATCCATTTCAATCAGCAGTAGGTACAGCAACTAAATCCGTTGATTCCACGGTTAAAGGTATGGCAGGTGGTCAACCCACTGATCCAGAACTTCAACAGTGGTATACGCAGTTTTCACAAAAATATGCGGGACAAGTTCCGAAAGACGTTAATCAAGCGGGTCAAATGTACAATTTGCAAGCTATACGTCAAGCTGAAAACTCGATCAAATCTCCGCAAGACTTAGAAAAGTTTAAAGCACAAGGACAAACGCAGCAACAATCGGTTAACCCGACTGCTCAAAGTTTGTTCGGAGGGTTAATGTAATGCCACCGATTTTGACTAAATCACAAATTGAAAAACTAGAAAAGAACAAATCCGAGGGTAAGACCTCGGATAAAGTCGTTTCGGTTAAAAACTTTGTTGAACCAGATATAGAGAAGTTCACAGAGTTGTTACCCAAACCAATGAAACCACTTGCTAAAGCGTTTGTCAAAGCTGGACGGTTGTATGACCTTTCTCCTGCGTTCCTTGCTGCGATTAGTGCACACGAAACAGGGTTGGGAACAAGTGATGCTTTTAAACGTAATAATGCAATGGGTGTTACGGGTAGTGCAATGACTCCACGTTCGTTTGAGGAACCTGAGGAAAGCATTATGTTGATGGCAAAGATTCTTGCGTCGCCAAGAGGACCTTATGCCAAAACTTCCACGATTAAAGATATCGGACTTGTCTACAGTCCTCCTAATGCAAAGAACGACCCACGGAATTTAAATCATTTCTGGGTTGACGGGGTGACGAAGTTTTACAACGCTTTTAACACAGTAGCTTAACATGGACAAACACGTTCTTGATGATTTGAATGCAGAGGTAATGTCCGAACAACACAATTCGTTGCTCGAACATTGTAAGAAGTTGGTGGCGTTTAGTCGTCGTCACATGAATCAATACTACACCACGTGGGATCGTAACCGTGCGTTGTATGAGAATAAACGTGTGTCCGACCTTGACGACAAGAAGGCATCAGAACGTGGTGAACCTGAAAAGATGATCGTTCCGATCACGTATAGTCAGGTTGAAACCTTCGTGTCGTTTCTCTACACTCTCTACACCCAAAGAGATAATTTGTTTGAGTTGTCTGGTACACCGGACACCCAGAAATCTGTAAGGATTGCGGAGGCATTGTTAGAACGTGATTTGTCAATGAGTGATTTTCGTGGTGCCGTGTTGGAAATCTTTCTTCGTGACATTGCCCTTAGTGCAGTTGGTGTAATGAAACACACGTGGGTACATGAGACCCAAGTTGTTGAATCTGAGGTGCAATTACCCCCGGAACAAATGATTTTCGCTACTGCATTGGGTGAACCTCAAACACAGTTGGTTAAAGAAATTGTTACCAAATTTATGGGTAACAGGATTGTTAATGTTTCTCCTTATCGGTTCTTTCCCGACGTGAGACTCCCCCTTTCGAGGTTTCAAGAAGGGGAGTTTTGTGCGTCCGAGGATGAGTTCTCACACGTTTCGTTAAAAGGAATGGAGAAAGACGGGTTGATTGCTGGGTTGAAGTACGTGAAAAACATTGTTGAGGGTATTGAAGAACCACGTCGACGGTTGTTTAATGATATTGCAAACTCTCAAGATGCAAAGTTATCGGGGTTGAAAAATTCTAAAAACAATATTTTAATCACTGAGTGTCAGATTAACCTTATTCCGAACGAATATGAGTTCAATGGAAAGAAGTTAGGTGAGGAAGATTACCCAGTTAAATACGTTATCTGGATTGCTAACGATAATCGTCTTGTACGTTGTGAACGAATGAATTACAAACACAACAATTTCACCTACCATGTTGGTTTGTTCGCACCTGATGTAAACTCCCTTATGTTGGGTGGGTTGGCTGACAGTATCGACATGATACAAGATACGATTTCGTGGTTCATCAATTCACATATCACAAGTGTTCGTAAGACTATCTCCAATTATTTGATCGTTGACCCCACTGGTATTGAGATGAAGGATTTACATGATCGTAATCCAGTCCTACGTCTTAAACCAACTGCCGCACGTTCTGGCGTTGATCGTTGGGTACGTCAGTTGAATGTACAAGATGTTACTCAAAACCATATGCAAGACGCACAGGCGTTAAGGTCTATGGCACAAGATACCACAGGGATCAATGAAAACCTCATGGGACAGTTTAGCCCTGGTCGTCGTAGTGCTAGTGAGGCACGTGCAGTAAACCAATCTGCTGCTGGACGTATGAAGAAAGTTGGGTCACAAATCTGGCATTCATGTTTCAAAAAGATGGGTGAGATGCTTTTGTCTAACCATCGTGATGGACTTGACATCGAGCAGATTGTTCGTATTATTGGTTTGAAAGACGCAGTGAATCCCCTCACTGGTCAGTTGTCCCCTGCGGTTCAACAGTTCATTCCAGTGTCGAAAAAAGACATTGTGGATAATTTAGACTTTGTGGTGTTTGATGGTACGCTTCCATCGGAAAAGAACTATATTGCACAGTCTCTCCAAGAGGTTGCGATGGCAATTATCTCCAACCCACAAGCAGCACAACTCTTAGGTCTTGATTTCAAGAAACTTTACATGGAGTCGATGAAATTAAGGGGTATTAAGAACCTCGAAGATTTCTCGCTTCCTCCCGATGTTCAGTCTGCTATGGCTCAACAAGCTTACAGTGCTTTAATCCCACCACCTCCTCAACCACCACAACCAGGAATGCCTCCTAATGGACAACCTCAACAAGCTCCTCAATAAACAAGTTTCGTTACCTTCTTCCACAAACGAAAAGTTATCCTCCCTTGTACAATGGGTTAATCAACCTTGGACACGGGAGTTTTTTCGTAGACTTGATGTAGAGTCCGACGCGTTGAAGACTGTCATTATTGACGGTCAAATGATTTCCCCTATTCAACTTGTCGATCGTGAGCAAACTATCGGGAATGTGAGGGGTGTGATGTATTTAAAACGTGAGGTTGACGCTGTGTTAACTGAACTTCAAAATGAAAATGATACAAAAGGACAAAACATATGAGAGATAATTATCTCCTGTTAAACCCACTGGCTGATGACGGTGGTGGTAGTAATGGTAGTGGTGGTGATGTTGGAGGTTCTGACATCGGAGGAATAGATGATTCTTCTGTTCCTGTGAATAATTCACACGAACAAGGAAATGATGGATCGGATGTAGGTGGTGTGGAAAAACCTGCTGCTCCAACACCGTCCCATAGTTTTACTCCAGAGCAACTCGCACAAGCTATGCGAAGTGCTGTTGAACCATTGCTTCCTAAACCAGCACCGACACCTAATCCTCAAGACCGTCCTTTGTCACAAGAAGAATACGACAAAATTTTTGAGCGTTATAATGTCACACCAGAGTTTGCAGAAAAACTAGGTCTGCAACCTCAGGCTGCGGAGATGTTGAACCAGTTGGTACAAGGTATTGCAAAACATGCAGATCGACTTGCACAATATCGTGCATTCGAACTTCAGAACAAGATCAGTACGTACTGGAAAGGGTATCAGAACGAACATCTTGATCCAGTTCTAACAGCTCATCGAAGTGCTCACGAACAAAAGATGGAATCAGAGTTCTTTGAAACCCACGCCGACTTGAAAGAAGTCAGACCATTGTTGTTGGAGATTAAAAACAACATGGTTTCGAGGGGTGAAAAGTTCAATACCAAACAGGAAGTTTTTAAAGCTTTAGCTGAACGTGCACGGGGAATCTTATCCAAGATACCTGGAAGTAATAATGGAACTGTTGGAAACAACGGTCAATCAACGCAAGGACAAACGAGACAAAAAATGGCCCCGGTTTCAACCGGAGGGCATGTCTCAGGTGGGGTTGGTGCAAAAGGACGTTCAGTAAGCACCACTGCTCATAGTATATTTGGGTAGAATCTCACTAACTTGTAGAAAAGGAAAATAATAACATGGCTATATTAGGCTTGTTGAATTCAGAACAGTTCCAGTCTGAACGTTTCAAAAACGTTCGTCGGAGCGTGTTTTACTTCTACCCGAACGGTGCCGCACCGATGACGGGTTTGTTGTCAATGCTCAAAGAAGAAGACACTGACGACCCAGAGTATAATTGGTGGGAAAAACGTTTGTCAAAGCAAAGCTCACTCACGGTGGCTAATACCACTGGTGCGTTTGCTAACACTTCAAACGTTGATCTCTCGAATCCGTTCACCCTCGCAGCTGACGCATTATTCCGTCTTGCTGTTGCAGATGCTACGATGTTTCGTGTAGGACATATGGTGCAAGTAACTGTTGGCTCGGTTAAAATCCAAGCAAACGTTACCAACATCTTTTCGTCCACAACCCCTAACCGTATTGAACTTCGTCCGATCGCAGCAGTGCCCTCGACGGTCAATACAGTAGCGACGGTTGGTTTGGAAGTGCTTGTAATTGGTTCCGCTTTCCGTCAAGGAATCGTGGATAACAGTTCGGCCATCTACAACAAACCAATTAACCCATCAAACTTCGCACAAATCTTTAGAACTCCGTTCTCCATCACTGGTACGGCACTGAAGACTGGTGTTAAATATGATGAGTCTGGTGCGTACAAAGACCTCGCAAAAGAGAGTTCAGTTTATCACATGATCGAAATGGAAAAAGCATTTCTGTTCGGTGGTAAGTCTTCCTCTGTTGATGCGTCGACTGGACTACCTACCTACACAACTGGTGGTATTCTTTGGTTCTTGGAACAATGGGAAGCAGCAGCTTCTGTCTATCGTGGAGCTTCTAGCTCTGCGTTGACAAATGACGCTGATGACGACAAACGTATCATTACTAACTCTACTGGTGCGATTGACGAGAAAACCTATGACGCTTATCTTGAGCGTGTGTTCCGCGTGACAAACAACATCTCAAATGAGAAGTTGGTGTTCTGTGGATCAGGATTCTTGAACACAATCAATCAGTTGTACAAGAGTAAATCTTGTTTAACAACTGATCTCCCAATGACCGACACGTATGGAATGAATGTTGTGAAACACACAACTCCATTCGGAACGATCTACTACAAGTCTCACCCCTTGTTCTCGCAGAACGATACCCTTCGTTACAATGCGATGTTCTTAGATGTGCAGAACATGAAGTATCGTTACATGCAAGGTCGTGATACGGAGTTGTTGAAAAACCGTCAACCAAACGATGCGGATTACCGTAAAGATGAATACTTGACTGAAGCAGGAATGGAACTTCTGTTCCCTGAGTCATTCATGTATCTTCAAAACGTCCGCTCCTATAACCCTTAATTGAGGTAACAAAATGGCTGACCTAACTTCGTCGAATGTGACAACTTCACGCTCTTATCGTAGCTCTTCCAAGGGTGATAAGGCTGAAGACGTTGTGAAACAAGTTACGGTTGTCGTTACTGCTGCTGGTTCAGGTGGTGCGGGGGCTAAACTCCCCGCATCCGCTTTCGGATTGACTTCTATCACAAGAGTCGGTTCGTTTGTTAAGGATGACAATTCCCTATTTGTGGTGGCAACACCCAACTACACTGGAACTGAAATCCTTCTCAAGAATGCAGGTAGTAATGCACCCGCTGACTACACTGGAACATTTAAAACCTTCGTGCAGGGTTTTTAAGGAGATCAAATGAACATACCTAATCTACGTAAGGCAGAGTATACCACCAAAAGCGGAAAAGATGTCAAAGACACCATGATGCTTTCTGGTGAAGCGAAGTCTACCAAAGCGTTTAAAGAGACGAATTCAACGTCTCAATACACTTCTGGCAAATCGAGTTTCGGTTCGCTTGGCGGTGAAAACACAAACAGCTAATTTGGTTGTTGAGTTGAGTTGAGGAAATCCCTGGGATCTAACGGTCTCAGGGATTTTTTCGTTACAAAGTATGAACTTCCTTGAAATGAAAACACAAATTGCAGCATACCTTAACCGTGAGTTACTCTCCTTCTCGGCATCGGGGAGTGATGTGTTAGGGAATTGCGTTAACTATGCCCGACGGGATCTACAACGCAGGATTGATTTACAATATTGTAGGGCACGTGGGTTTTTAAACGTGAGTTTTCTCACTGGTGCGTTGTTGGAAAACACTAAAATTATGGGTGGGGAGGATACGTTGTTAGTCAAAAAGATTGAAGCAGCGTTTATATACAACGCTGCTGGTAGTGGAAACTATGACGGTCGTCCGATTCCTGTTATCTCTCGTTGGAATGATGTTGCGAGAAGTGCACGGACACAGTCTACGGATTTCTCCACTGCGTCACAATACACTCCCTCAGACATCTCGTTGGTTGTTCAAGGGCAGCAAGTTTATTTTACTGGTGGTGTTGGTGCACAGTATCCTGCTGACAGTGCCCTTGACATTGTTCTTGACGTGGTCGCATGGTTGCCTGATTTATCCGCTGATGACGATTCGGATTTTACGTTAAATGAATGTGGTGATTACATTCTTTTGAAGGCAGTGCAACAACTTAACTTTTTTCTTAAAGAAGATGAACGAGTACAGATTACCAACTCCGCAGTTAAGGAAACTTACGAAAGCGTAGTTGTGTGGGACGCTGGACTTGGTGGTGCAAACGACAACACGTTGAGCTAACATGGCAACAAGTAAGAAATATCCAGATAATAGTAGTAGAGTTAAAGGAGTCGACACTTCTAAACCACCTGCACTAACTCCACAAGACAAATGGCGAGATGCTAGAGATGTTAGGTTTTATAGTGAAAACGTGGAAGTGTTTCCTGGGATTGTTAAATACATTGACAAAACCGACATTGTTAGTTCTGATTATGTTGACATCTCTCAAGAGGGAGTTGAAAGGTTTGTATTTGCAAACGCTCAAAAAGCGTATAGTACACCGTCATCCACACCCAACGACATTCTTCCAATGGTTGTTATTAACCAGACAGAACAACCAGCAGATAACACTAAAACATTTAACACGTGTTCTTTGAAACGAGTTGGTACTGGTGGGTTAGGGACAACATTGATTGTTAAAATAACCGCTACAAGTGCGACACAATTCACTGTCCATAACGGTGCTGGGTTGGTAGGAACATTTACGTTTGATCGGGAAGTTGATGTTACAATTAGTGGTTCGACATTCACTTTGGGTTTCACTCCATCACCCACCACGGATACTTTCGATAACTTCGTTCCGGGGACTATTTGGAAGTTTCACCACCAGTATTCGTTTGTTGACAACTATACAACCACTCCGACGTGGGTAAGGTGGAGTGTTGCACGATGGAGTGATATCACCTACATGGTTAGGGGTGGGTTGATGTATGCACGTCAAGGGAATTATTTCTTCCCTATTTTTGGTAACAAGTTTACAACCAACAACCTTCACTACGCAGAGTATGTGGAAATCTACCAGAGACATTTAATCCTTGCTGGTGGGTTGGAGGATGGTTCTGTTTTCTGGTCATCGTTGAATGATTACACAGACCTACTACCGACGTTCTACAACGAAGCTGACAAATTTCCCATACTTACCACTCGTAGTGTTGACGACTCTACAGCGTATATCACAGGGTGTAAGAGGTTAAATCAGTGGTGTTTTATTTACACCCAGAATTCCATTTGGCGTATGACGTATGTGGGGTTACCACGTGTCATGCAGGTTGAAGAAGTGACGTCTAACCTCGGTTCGTATTTTAAATACGGGTTAGTTAGTGCAGGGAATATGCACTTCTTTATAACCCCCGAAAATTTTTATATGTTCGATGGCGGTAATACTCGTAAGATTGGTGACGCAGTACAACAGTTTTTCTTCGATGACGTGACACGTGATCGGGTGTTACAGAAAAACCTGTGGGGATTCTACAACCCACGTTCAGAAGAGGTCATGTGGTTCTACCCGGACAAAACTTCTTCAGGAGATATTAACAAGTGCATTTCTTACCATACAACTACAGACTCATGGTCAATACGGAATGTGCCTAATGTTCGAAGTGTTGTTGATGTTTATTATGCGTTTGATTTAACTGATTTTCAAGGGGTTAATACCCCACAAATTGGTGACCTAATCTACCAAGTTCCAGGGTTAGGTTTGGGACGTGATACGAGACTTTCTGAACTCACGTTGGACATCTGGGGTACGCACACCCCTTATTTGGAAACGGGTGATTTTACCTATGGTGACCCACAGTACATGAAAGAGGTTGAGTCTTTGTTTATTGACTGTACTTATGATGGTGAGATTGATGTTTATTTATCCGCTAGGACGTATGTTGGTGACCCTGTGCAATTCACATTGGTGTCTACGTGGTCAAAGAGTGTTAAGGAACGTCGGGTTAGTTTACCCCGTTCCAGTGCACGAGTGTTTAGGTTTAAATTTGTTTTTAAACCTTCTGGCAATAGCATTGTTAATCGATGTCAGTGGTACAACTACGGCGAGAATGTTCTAATCAAAGGTGCAGACTGATGAATAAACAGAACGAAGTGAACGAGAAGAAAATAGTGGAAGCTTCCCAAACCACAGAAGCGTTGCAATCCCTAGACCTCATATCGCTTAAACGAGAGTTACAAGTGCTGCATACAAAAATCAACAGGTTACACGGTCTTACAGGCTCAGAAGATGTGGTCGTGGGGTTAACAACCTATACATTCCATAATGGTATTTTGGTTAAGAAAACAATATGAACTATAGTGTTGTTGTCATCAAAGAGATTCAGAAGTTGTTTTTACACCAAGACATCATTGTTGAAGCGTATGAAGTATTCCGTAAGAAGGTTAATTACGAAATTACGTTGGACGCATTTTACAAGGTTTTGATGAATATCATTGGTTCTGATGAACATGGTGCGATATTCTTGTTTAATAATAAAAATGGAAAAACTGTAGGCTTTGCTGCTGCTTACGACGGAACGGTGTCTTATGGTGCTAAAAGTATGTTTGTTTACTGTGCTTACGCAAACCCTAAAGATGCAAACGTGTTCGGGTTTATGGTTAGCTGGTTTTCACGTTGGTGCAAAGAACACGGGTTTGTATCGTTCGCTATGCAGACAAGACGGTCAAGCGGTGCAGCAATAAGATGTTTTGAGGAAAAATACGGATTTAAAAAATCAGCGGTAATATTCACTAAAGAGGTATAATTTTATGGCAGATGAACCAGTAGTAACAAACCCATTCGATGAGGAGTTTAACAAGTCCGTTCGTGGACGTGTTAATGCTAACGGAGAACCTTTTGCTCCAGATCAGTGGACGTCTGGTAGTGCACGTCAAGCTGCACAAACGACAACTCAAACAACCACTAAAGGGCAAAGTGATACCCAAGGTGAGCAGCGTGTATACGATGCGTTAGGTTTAGGGGATTTAGTAAAGGGAAACGTAACACGAGCACAGGGGATTGATGATACACGTAATTCAAATATTCAAAGCATTGCGTCGGGAAATGACCCACGTTATCAGTCGGTTGTTAATTCTGCTGTTCGTAATGCTGTGTCTAACCCTGGCACAAATGCTGCTGGTGATAATGCACAACTCCGAGAGGCTATTATTGCGGGTAATAACGCTAGCGGACAATCTGTATCGGCACAATTAGCAGCGAACCAACAACTCGGGAACACAGAGACTGCGAAGGCAATTCAGTTGGGTAACCCTTATCTCGGTCAAGACACGAATAATCAAACCAACAGTCTTGTGGATGAAATGGCGAACGGTTTGGCTAGATCCTACAACGAACGTTTTGCTATTGGTAAAGGCCCAGAGAACAAAACTGAACAATCTTCTGGTAGTGGTGGTGGGGGAGGAATGAGTTGGGTTTGCACACAGCTAAATGCTGACGGGATGTTGACGCATAGACAATTCTGTGCTGGTGCGTTGGCTCAGAAATACCAACCAGAAAGAATGTATAACGGATACACAGTGTTTGCTAAATGGTACATTCGAACATTCTGGAGATTCAGCATTGCTAAGTATGTTGCGAAATCTTGGGTTAAATACATTTCTAATCGTTACGCTAACGACTCTGAAGGTTCGGCCTTGGGTAAGGTAACACACTTTGTGTTGTACCCTGTTTGTTTAATCTTATCATTCATTAAAGGAAGAAAGTAATTTATGCCACCACTCTTAATCGCTGGAGGTGTCGCTGCTGCGGGTGCAGCTGCTAGTGCTGCAACTGCTGCTGGTGCCACGGCTGCAACTATCGGAACTGCTGCTGCGGTAGCGGGTGCAACGGGTGCTGCTGGTGCTGCATTGTCGAGTATGAATTCTCCTGGGTCACAAGAGTCGAAAATGACTCAAATTGGTGGGTCTGACCTCGGGGATGGAACTGGAATTACTTCTGATGTGGGTGGTGCAAGTGACGTAGGTGCTGATCTTGCTGGAGATTTGTCGAAGTCTATGAATTCGAACTCCAAGTCAATGACACAAGATTTATTGAATGGCGGTGGGCAAGATCCCAACGCTTTGTTTAACAAGAAAATGTTTCCACAGATGCCGACGGGAGGACCGAACGCCCAACAAGGTATGGGGTTTGGCGATCTAATGGCACCTGGTGTAGGAGGAATGTAATATGCCTGGAGTAACTGACGCTTTGGTTGGATCAATGGGGAGTACCGCAGCTCAACAAGGTGTGAAAGCTGGTGTTGATGCGGGAGTTAAAGCTGGTACACAAACGGCTTTTAAAGACTCTATTGTTGGGGGATTGTTGAACAATGGTTTGAAACAAGGTTCTAGTGCTTTAATGGAAGGGTTGTTAAAAGAGAAACAACCTGAAAAGAAAACAACTTCTAAAGGAGGAGTTGGGGTGTTGGGAAACCAACAAGACCCTGATTTACTCCAACTCGGTGGTTCCAATGCCGGGACTGTAATGCAAGCAATGAGAGGACAGTAGTATGGAAGAAGGACAACCTAAAGAACGTTTAATTGACTTTAAATTGTTTAATGACGAACGACGTAAACAAGGTGTTAATTTTTTAAAGGAAATTAAACAAAGTATCGCTGAGGGCGACAGTAGAAAAGCTAATGATTTTATTGACCAATATATAAAAACAACTCTTAACACACCCCAATTATCTAAGGAAGATAAAGTTAAGTTAGCTGAGAGCGAACGTTACGCGGCTGTAAACAATAAGTTAAACGCAAAATCAGTAACAGCCGAAGGTAAAGAACTAGATACAAAGTTTATGAACTCACGAGTTAAAAGAGCTTTAACAACAGAACAACTTTTTCAGGAGTAATTTTATATGCCCGTAAATTTTATCGACGCACCAGATCCTGGGTTACGTGAAGTTCAAGGTTCACGTAATGATAAGATTGTCACAAAGGACAATAAGGATTCGATGGGGTCTATACTAATGCGGGCATTTGCCAGTGCACTAGGTTCGACGTTGACCAATGCTGGTGACCGTGCGTTAGATAAAGGTTTCGGGTTAAGTTCGAAAGACAAAGCGTCGACGGACATAATGAATGCTCGTATGGCTCAAGAGTTTGAGATGGACAACAAGAAACTCGCACAGACAGAACGTTATCAAGGTGGGTTGTTGTCTCAAGGACAAGCTGAGCTTGATTTAAAACGTCAGCTTGCTGCCACACCTCCTATGAAGGCTGATGCGTATGATTTCACACCTACTGCGTACCCACTACCTGGGCAACCATTCGGTACTATGTTAAATAAATCGACAGGTGAGTTATTCACTGTCGGACCTGATGGTAAACGTTTTGACCCCCAAGCGTCTGCTACTGCAACCACTAAGCTGCGAGATCCTCGTCAGCCTAAAAACCCCTAAAATCTAATACTCTATGGAACCCAACTCTACGCCACAGTCTGGACAAAATTCTTTACCGTTTCTCACGTCTGCTCGTGAGTTCGAGAAATATAAGAAAGAGTTTCCTGACCTTACTAAAGAAGATTTTGTTAAGGGGATGTTGGCTAACGAAAACCAAGATCACTCAACGCTGTTAGACCCCAACAACCAAGGGGTTAGAGGTACGTTGGTTAGAGGTGCAGCGGAGACAAACGATTTCATGCGTAACTCTTGGGCTGGTGACGCATTGCAAGGGGTTGGTGATTTGTTGGAATATCCCGTCAATGCGTTTGTACATGCGAACAACTCTGCCACAGAAAACATGGCACGAGGAATGTTACCTTCAAACCCACAGGCTGCTGAACAGTATTTGTTAGACAACCCCAAACAAAAAGATATTGAAATTGGTGGGATGTTGAGACAAAACACCCTTCCGACAGTTGCAGGGTTGATCACTGCTCCAGTTAGTTTGCCCATTGGTCTTGCTGGTATGGCAGGTGCAACAGCTGTACAATCTTTCGGAGATACGAATGATTTGGGTCAAACCGCATTCGATACGGCACTCGTACCAGCAACGATGTTAGGTGGAAGTGTTGCAGGGAATTTGGTTGGTAAGGGGATTAGTAAAGGAGTGTTACCTATTGCCTCTGAAGGGGCTAGGAAGTTTGCAGAATACGTTGGATCGAACGTAGGTGGGGCATTAGTAGGTGAAGCAGGGACACAAGTTAAATCCCTTGCCACCACAGGGGAGTTTGACACCTCACGGACACCGTTGGAAATGATGGTTGAGAATGTTGCAGGACAACTCCCGTTTGCATTGCATGACTCCTACAGTGCGATTAAGAATCCTTCCATTGCGAGTAAGATAGACGCTCATAATCGTGGAATTGTTACCGGTAAGGTTGATACGAAACCCCAACCAATGGTGGAAGTTATCTCCGACGGGAAAGGTAATAGTACGGTTGTTGTCCCAGAGGGTGTGACGAGCACACTGTTTGGTGAACCTAAGACAGACGTGGGAACATTGGCTCCAGAGTTGGATAAGTTGAAAGCTGATTTCACGTTGAAGAAAAGTGAACTCGAACAGAGTGTTACACAAAAACCCCTTGTCGACGTGATGAAAGAACTCGGTGCGTTGGGAGAACAAACCTTCGCTACGAAGAAAGCACGTGATAAAGCGATAGCAGATTTACGTGTTGACGTTGACCCAACAAACACAGAGAACAAAATTCGTTCGTTGTGGGTGGCGAAACAACTCGGGAGTACGTACGACCAGACTGTGCAAATGAAGTTAGTTGAAAGTGCACAGAAAACCAAAGAGAACGCAGATGGGGTTATTAAGTCATTGGTTGAACCCAAAACACAAACCAACCCTGAGAGTGGTGAGATGGTGGTTGTACCAAAAACTTTTGATGATGTTAAAGGAAGTGTTGATGGGGCGAACACGTTGATTAACGACCTACAGGCAGCAATGGTGGCGAATGGTTTAGACCGTCACCTTATTACCACAACGGTTAATGATGAGGTGTTGGGTAAGATTCAACAACACGCTTCGAGTGACATCACACTTAGTTCACAAAACGAGGTTATACAACGAACCCTCGACATGGTTGCCAATAAGGTTAGGTTGACACGTGAACAAAGTTTAGAAGTTCTTAATGCGTTTAATAAGTCTGTGGTGCATGTGGTGGACACAAACAACGCAAAGGTAAATGAGAGCGTTAGTGCGACACAACAACGAGTGAAACAGAATGATTTGTATAGTCAATTCACCCCACAAGAACTTGCATTGATGTCTGATAGTGTCAATCACAAAGGCATTGATATTGAGTCACAAGCTACAAAGAAAAACGGTGAGACTGTGTTAGAAGTCGCAATGCGTAAGATGGCTGAAACCATCCCTGACTTTGACCGTAATGATCCGAACCACATGCAGGATTTCAAGGATGCGTTTTTGTCAGAACTCTCTGGTGCCCAACGTCAGGCGTTACGTACACAACAACGTGCAGGGAAGGTTGATGTTGATTTGAGCGATAAAGGGGTTGAGTCGTACCAAGGGGCGGAGAACTTACGTGAGCAGAAGACACAAGTCGAAGATGAACTCGCGGGGGTTATTGATGGTGAGTTAACAACCACCGAACCTCAACGAATGCTTACGTCTAACGAAGCCGAGGTGTTGAAACATTTGTTAAGAATCTCACAAGACGACAAAGCATTGGCTAACCATATGCGTCGTATTGGTGGGAATAATTACCTCAACACGAACACACAACAATTTAAATTTTTAAAACTCGGGTTGGAGTTTTTGGTCAACAAAGGTGTGGATTTAACACAAAATTGGGATGGTGTTGACCAGATGACGGGGCAAACCTACGGGGAACAGTACAGGAAACAATTTTCGTTACTTACTGGTAATGATCGTTCAAAGTCGTTAGGACATGCACGAGAGTGGTTAGTTGGAACACCTGAGAAACCTGGTTCGTTGTCACAACTCCTCGCATCGTTACGCACGATGAAGGAACTAGGAACACCGGACGGGAGTATTTTACAGTTGGAGAAAGACACGAACGTCAAGCCTGATGCTTCTAAACCAGATTTGTACAAAAACAACGAGGATGTTGTTACGAGGGTTGAAGGTACACGTTCACTCCCTAAAGCTGGTGAGTGGACATTGCCGTTGACCATCACAAAAACGGTTAAGGAGTTAGCGATGGCTAACGGGTTACCCGAGTCATATGCAAGTAGTGTTGCGACGTTAATTCGTCGAGCAGTTATGGCATTACCACCAAGCATTCAAGAGACGGTGGTTATGCGTATGGAAACAAAAACTGACGCTGCTGGGGTTGCTACAAAGTTTCGTGGGGGAGATGTTATCGGGTTGAAGATTAAGAATCAATCAACATTCCCTGGGTTTATCAAAGAAGCGTTGAGGTTGGTTGGACATGAGACTCACCACGTTATGGCAGAAGAAGCTCATAAGTTGGAGAAGCTCGAACTTCAAGGGACTAAGTTAAACCAAAGTGAATCGAAATTTTTACAAAGTTATAAAGAGTTCAACAACACGGTGTTGGATAAGATGTCCACCCCAGAGGGTATGGATTTGTTGAAATCTGCTTACGTGGATTTTCATTCTGAGTTTTTAAAGATGGACAACCAGTTGGATAGTAAAGCTGCTCGTGCACAAGCTGAGGCAGAGTGGGCAAGGGTTGATGATATTCAATACAAAGACGGGAGTGAGAACAAATACGACTCCGAGATTGCTGCCAAGTTCGCTGAGGTGTTTTCCCGTACATATTTACGTAACTCGTCGCCACTGAGTGATATGGTTAAGTATCTTCCAAAAGGAATTAGACAATATGCGTTGCAAGTATTCCATAGGTTGAACTCAGTTTCCACGGGTTTACAAAAATGGTTAGAGGTGGGAAATAAACTTAACGGGACGAACGAGAAGTCAGACCTACTCGATCAGTTGAATAAAAGCTATTCTGAGGTATTACGTACCACCCAAGAAATTAACCAAGCGGAGAGGGAGTTGAGAAACTTTGTTGAGGACAGCGACTATCTCTCGTTGTTAGACCGCACAACTATGAACCTCAATTTAGGGTTTAAGAAAACCGGTGAGTTCACTGGAGATAAGGGTAAACCTTCACTGGGAAGTGAGTTAGTTGATGCGGGGTTGGAATTAGGTCAAGACACTTACGGGACGTTGAAACGTTTCTTTGGTATGCCTAATCAAGTTTTGTTACGTAACCCTGAAACACGTTCAATTTATTCCAAGATTGACCACGGGAGACAGAGTGTTAACGAAGAGAACATACGGATCATGCGGTCGATGTTACAACGTTATGACAGTGCGAGTGGTAGGTTTGTTGACGATGCAGACAAGAGTTGGAAGAAGAAGTTTGACGGTGATAAGAACATCCGTTCGTTACAACAAAGAGCAGTCCTCACATACAATGAGAAGGGTCAAATGCCGGACTACAAAACCTTCCTTGCTGACATGGGTGTTGCTGATGGTACACTTGCAGAAACTGCGTTCACTGCGTTGCACAACCAAAACGAGGTTCATAAGGCACAGAGTCAAACCATATTGAATTCTTTAATCAAAAAAGTTGGAACTAATCTTGCACGATATAGTCAGAGTGCAGACGGTGCGAAAGCCCACTCGTACCACCTTGATTTTGGACAACAGTTTTTACGGTCGGTGTTACAATCTGAAGGAATGTATGATAACATGACCACTCCATCAGACCCGTTGGAAGTTCAGCAACTAAAAAACGACGGTGGGTTAAAACTCCAAGCATTCCAACAATCTCACGGTGCAACATTTAACAGCTTGTTAGACATTGCGAGAAACGGGTTGAAGAACGTTGGGGATTTAAAAACCAACTGGTCGCAGAGAACTTTCTACGTGCCTGAGGTAAGACAAGGGGATTACAAAGTCCGGTACAAAGATAACGGGGTACACACTGTACCTAATGGGTTTGAATCTGAACAAGCACGTAACAACTTCATTAAGAAGTTACAGTCTCGTACTGGTATCACAGACATTGAAGCCATTGACCCTATGCAGGATATTAAGGTTAGCTACAATCTTCTTGAGAAAGCATTACAAGTTGAGCGAGACAGCTTTGAGTTGGTAAAGCAACGTGTACGTGCAATCAGTCCAATAGCTGCTGACGCTATGACCTACGAACCGTTGAATGCTTATTCCCAAACAGCTCATGCGAACAGTGTCAAAGCACAGTTTAATAAAAGGAAGTTTGTTGCGGGGCGTGAAACCATCCCACTATTCGATGCGGGTATGGACAGAGCATTGAAGTCCTCACATAGTTTGTTAATGACTGACGTCTATGACCAGCTACAGTTAATGATGGATGACCAGAATGTTCTAACAGACCGCAATGATCGTATGTACGCACAGGAATATATTACAAACCTACGGTCTAATAGGCAGTCGATGTTTGATAATGTTAGAAGGTATTTTGTAGCTAACACACTTGCTAACCTTTCCACCATTACAGTTGAGATGTCCCAAAACTTTATGGTGACACCACAAGAACTCGTCCGTCGAGGGAGTGGGTTTATTAACGCCCAACGTGCCGCGGTGTATGGAACCACTGCTGCATCAAAGTATCATTTGACAGGTTCAACAGGTAACCCAAAATTCGATTTGGTAATTAAGGGGTTAGCTGACAAAGGGTTGGTGAACAATTCTTCGATCATTGACAATATTGATCAACACGAACGTGCGGTTAGGAGCATGGATGAGATGTTGCAGTATGAGAATATCCTCAAACGTGGTGGGACTAAAGCGTTGGGAATGGTTGATGCGGTGTCGTCGGCGTTCTCACATTTTTATGAACATCACACCAAGGCATTTCGTACGTCTCATTTATTGGCGTCATTACGTGCAGCTGAATTACACCCTGAGATTGTTAAACCCGGAGCGATACATATTGATCAGTTGTCAACTCAAGACTTGTCAAACTTTGCTGGGGAAGTGTATGCACTTACTGCATTTCCTACTGGTCAGATGGGACGACCACCCGCACTGAACCACAACTTTGGTAACAACCTTCCTGGACGTATAGCCAATGGGTTAGTCGACGGGGCGTATATGTTCAAGTCCTACACGTGGCAGATGTACAACATCGTTGCTGCGTTAGGGAAAGATGTGTTCACAAAGAAGGGAATGGACAAAGTTAACGCTGCGAAAGCTGGTATGACCTATGCGTTAATGGCAGGGTTGTTCTCTGGTGCTGCACGAAACATTGACAAATCTATGATTGTGGGTATGTCGAAGGCGTTGGGAATTGGTGACGACGAAGATTGGGAAGTTGAACTAAGGCATAATGTCCAACAACTCATGGGAGATAATGTTTTGAGTAGTATGGTGTTGAATGGGATACCAGAAACCGCTACAGGGGTTAACATTTCGAGTAGGTTGTCGCTAGGTAATCCATTCCCACAGTCGTTTGATTGGAAGGACATGGTTCCTATGGTGTCGTTTGGTGCCAACATGTTAAAACGTGGGGAGGTTGCGTCGAAAGCGTTGAAAGACGGTGAACATCAACGAGTGTTTCAACAACTTGCAGGGATAGTGGGGGGTAGACAGATTGGTTCTATTGCCGACGCGGTGTTGAATGATGGTAAAGTTTATAACTCACAGAATGAGCTTCTCTACGAACCGGATGTTAGCGAGAGGTTTGTCATGGCGAGTGGGTTTACGCCAAAGAAACTTGCCGACGTACGAACAGCATCGTTTAAAACCTACGAAGCGAAACAACGTGCGTTGGAACGTGAGAACAAGGTGGTGCATCAAGCTGCGAACGCATTGTCGAAGGACGAGACTGGGGTAGAGGTAGCTAATATTCTTAACCCGTATGTGGAACAAACTCCAGGTACAACAATGCGAGGTATTTTGGATAAGGTTAAGAACTACGACCTTGATAAAAGGTTTCCGATTGACCCACTTCAAAGTGCAGATCCAAGGGCAACTGTTGATAATGCGAAAATCGCTGAGGTGTTTAAGGTACAGAATCCAGCAAATAATGTGGAGAGAGTACTTGCCTCACAGTTTTATGATCAACTCCTCGGAAAGAGTTTAAACAATTACCGTCCAGAGAGTCCTGCAACTCAAGGGTTAAGGATGATGAAGGCAACGACGATGGACGCGTTAACCCAAGCTGCTCCGACAGTTCCAAAGAAGCAGCTTGACACGATGTTGAATACACTTCTTAGCAGAGGGTTCGGTAGGATGTTGAAGCAGTCACAACAAAAGAACGTAAATGAACAACTTAAGGAAGAGGAGTTACCGGTGGGTGATAATCCCTTCTCTCGTTGATGTGAATTATTCACACGAACGGGAAAATTTCATAGGGTTGTAGTGGAAGTCCTAAGAGGCAAGACCTCTAGGCATAAAAGAAGGGTTGTATTTAGCACGAAGCTAGGTACAACCCTTTTTCTATTTCAAGATGATAAAGGAGATAGGGAAATTTTATCGCCTCTCTAAGAGGGTTGTACCTCTTCATACCCCTTCGCACAAAGCATCGTCCCACTCTTCGCATCGACGAACCGTACGACCTTATCCGTGGAAATAAGGTGACGTAAGACGTTCGCAATCTCCTCACCGTTGGCGTCACGATAAATCTGTGCGTAGACTTTCTTCTCCAACACAGGACATTTGTGGGCACATAATATAGACATAATTTTTTGTGCTACACCACTCAGTTCGTTCCGTCCGACTCCCTCGAACACCTTTGGTAGGTTGACTTCCATTTTTAACAAGAATGCTTCTGCAAGTTGCAGATGTTCGATCTTCATCACAAGGCTTGTGTCGTAGGATAGTGCAACCAACATAGCGACACGTAGAAGTTGGGTGTGTTTCGATCGGTAGTAACCAATGGTCGAAGTGTCGGTACCAAAGGTGAGTTCATTATACCACTTGATGTACCAGTCCCTCGCGTCTTGTTCCCAAGCAAACTCACCACACACAGATTGAAGTTTCTTTCCCCACTCGATCATCCACTGGTAAGCCTTGACCATTTCTGGTGTTATTTCCGGAAAGGCGGTACGAACAGTTTCTTCAATGTCGTATACAAATATAGCCCTGCGACTAAAACCACCAGAGATGACGTCGTCACGGAGACGAGCACTAATATACTCAGGTGTAGTGCAAGCAATGAAAACAACGTAGGGTTTTTCGAGGTGTTGTGTACCCTTGTTCTTGGTTTTAAAATCATAGGTTGATTCTCCAAATATTGTGGTGAGGAAGTTCACCATGTTCATATTAGACATCGAGAAGAATTCACACAACTCACCAGCGAAGATGGTCATGGGGGTGTACTCGATGGGCTTCTTTGTCTCAGGGTCTTCGTAGACCTGGGTATTCTCTGACATGTTTAGGACTAACGCCTCTTTAGTTACAGCGTCGGAGATATACGGAATGTTGCCAATTTCACGTACAATTCCCTTAGCGATGTTCATAGCGGTGGTCTTCTTACTTCCGGGGGTTCCGACGAGGGTCACGTACAGACTCGGGGAGATGATAAAATAACCTTGGGAAATCCACACCCGTCGGGATATGATTGCACTTAGAGTTGAGAGTGCACACCACGAATGGTAAGATGTCGGAGCTTCGTTGTTTTTGACGTATGTCATGTAATTTGACAGGAATGATTCTTGCATGTTATAACTCACAGATAAAGGTTGGGTGACGTAGGTTGCCGTCGTCAGTAACACATTGGTATTTTACTTTGATGTAGAGGGGTAGTGGTGCAGACCAGTAGTATTTTCTCTGGTCGTCGGTGAAGCCTCCACCAACTTCACACCGAACACCTTCCTTAACCTGTATTGTTAGTGCTCCTAACATACCAGCGTATTTACCAAGCCCTTCTTTACGTCCAACAACTGGGAACTCCCCATCAAGGAATGGTTTGTTTTTTAGAAGCGTGTAAGTACGTCGGTTCTCATACCCCATGTCAAGGTGTCGGATCATTGAACCTTCATAACCTTGGGAGATAAACTCCCTCGTGGAAACGTCTACGCATTGACGTGTTGAACATGTGATTTGGGGTACAATACTAACGTTGTCTAAGTTTTCACAAATAAGGTGTTCGAATAACCATCGGTAACGAAGTGCGTATGGGGTGTTGAATTGGACCACATCGAAAACGTGAAATCTTATCAGTGGTGTGTTGTGAGTGGGCTCAAGTCGTTTGACTGCCATAGCTGCGTTGATTTCTTGGAGGGACAAACCGTGGGAGTAGAACTCCCCGTCGATGATGAAGTCAAAGTCGGGTTTGGAGATATGCGAAGTCATTACATCGTTCCAGACTTTATTATCCCGTGAGATAAATTTGCCTTTGTAATAACGGACACGTAATCCATCCAACTTAGGTGAGACAAACACAGGGAAGTGCGTTAGGCGTTTAGGTTCGTAACTGTGTGCTAACATGCAGGGTTTTAACATAAAAGAAATACCAAAGTTACAGTTAAAGCGATGAGTCCGAAAACAACAAAACCTACTACCATAAAGGTTAGTTGTTTTCGTTGTCTACGCAGTTGTTTTTTATCGTGAGATATATAATACGGAAACATGTTTGTCCTTTTAGATTGAGTTTTTACAGTTACCCCAGCTATCTCCATACCCACCCTCGAAAGGAATGGTGATGTCAATACCTGCGATTTTCAACGGGTTGTTAAACCACCGTTTCAAACTTGCGATTGCATAGTCACGGTCCTCTACCCTCCACTGTCCGTTCAATGCGTCATGAACTTGGTGGAGAGGTTCGACACGTAACGAACCGTCAGGTCGTCGGTTGGTGGGGTCGTGCCACAACTTCCACGCTGCGAGGTTCGTGGCGTAAGTGGTGTTGGCTTGAGGTTCATGTGACAACATTGCTCGGAACGTTGCTGCGTCTTTAGGACGTCCGAAAAAGGTGCGGGTGTTACCCGATGCAGATTTAATGGAGGGTTTGAGGGAACACTTTCTTTGCATAGCGTCATGCCAACGTTGCAAACCAAAATACCGTTGGTGGTATAGCATTTGAAATCGTTTGGCTTGACGTGGTTCTAGCCATATCCTACCCTCAGATTGTTTAAAGATGGTGTTAGCAAGTAAGGTTTCTTTCATACCATAGTTAGACCCGTGTTGACAACACTTAGCAGCGAAGTAAATCTGGTCGTCCTTAGCAACCTTGGCACACTCGTGTTTGATAACATCCCGTGGTTCTTTGGAGATGTCCGCACCGTGTTTGACCATCAACGCTAGGAGTTTTGCAATTTTAATACCGTATTGGAGGTCTTCTAACATGGTGTGGTCACCAAGAGCAGAGCAGTGTGCAGCGACAGTCCAGCCATCAGCACCCGACAAATCGCATTGGAAGAACTCATACCCTTCGTCTGCTTGGAACAAATCACGGTCATATTCGGGAATTGTTTGGAGATTGTATCCGCTACCAGTGGGGGAGGTGTAACAAGTTAGTCGTCCTGTTTCAGTCCCCACAATGTTGTACCCGCAACGTATACGACCATCAGGATCACTATAGATACCAAGCATGGACGCGTGGGTGTATTTGTCACGAAGGTCGATAATCGTTTGTAGTACTGGGTGGTTTGTAATCTTACGGAGTTTAAGAAGTGCTTCATAGTTTGAGGTGGGTTTTTTAGTTTGGAAGTTTAGTTGAATGGGAAGTTTCAAATCGGTGTAGAGAAACTTCGACATCTGTTTCGGGGATTGGACATTGAGGGCTTTGGTTGCACCAGAAGTGAACCCCATCACCATGGTGTCGAGTTGAGTTTGCAACCCCTTCGCTTCTTCGAGGACATTGGTTTGTCGTCTCGCTGCTTCGATAGAGTTGTATCGCATACCCCTTACCTCCATGTATAAGAGTGCAGGGAGTAAGGACATGTTCATACGGTAATGGGTCAAACTGTCCCCAGCGAGAACCTTGTTAAGAGTGTTGGAGATTTCCAACGTCACCGCTGAGTCTTTGCAACAATACTCCCAGTGCTTACGGAGGTCTAGACTTGTCCGTTCGTTTTTGTAATAAGGTTCGAGGGTGTAGATACTCGTAAGAAAAGCGAGTGATTTTTCCAACTCACACAACAACTCCCAGTGCTTGAGCATGGTGTCGTCGACGATATTCTTTATCGTGATGTGGTGACGGTACTTACACACGAACGCGTCGTAGAGTCCGTTTTGTAAAATCTTGGGTATTGTCGGGTCAGACAGAACCTTTGCAAGTTCACGCCAGATTTGTAGTTCTTCCTCCTCTGACCACACGTGTCCACCCACTCCACTAAAACCAATGATGAAAGATACACTCGGGTCTGTTGATAGTGAACAACATGTCATACCGTTGGTAACATACCCTTCAATGTCAAACGAGACTGGGGGTTTAGTAACCTGTATGTCACGAAGACGGTTCAGAACATCCTCACAAGATAAGTCCACAACCAACTCCCGTTGGGGCAGTGACAACTCAGGTGTTAGGGATTGCTCCTTTGCACGTTGAATGTCAAACCCCATGACAGGGGTGAGTTCGTAGGACTTCAACGCTTTGACAGGGTGGTAGGTGGCGATGCACTTAAACCCCGTGAAGGTTTGCGTCTTGCCTATGAACAAACTCCCTCGGTGGGTACCAATTTGTGCGTCCATGTCTGCACAGCGAAGGGCTAACTCACCCACAAGGAGAACAATATTTGGTCGGTGTAGGGTAAGGAGTTCCCGAACAACCACACACCCTTGCACAACACTGGGGTGTGTGGGGGAGTAGGAGTCTTCATCCCCGTAGTCTGAGGAAACATACAACCACAGAATATTTCCAGTGGGGATTCCGGTCTTAGCAACCAAGGCGTGAAGCAAAGCATCACTCCCTGAGTAAGAGGGTAACCCAGGTGCATAAGGTGGTTTGGGACAATCAAGGACAACGGCGATTCGATAAGGGGTCGTTCCAAAACCGCTAAACGATTTAGCATCACTGTCGATTGACGGACGTGAAGATGGTGAGTCAAGATATTCATCGAGGTTAATTTTCACACGTACTCCGATTGAATGTTTGAAGTTTGTTTGGATTGAATGTAGGTGTTGTTTACGTTCTCAACCAACCGTGCGTGGTGACGGGGGTCTAGTTCACACCCGACGGGGATAAGGTAGTTACGTATGGCAGAGCAACACGAACTTCCAACCCCTGCGAACGGGTCGAATACAGTCTGTCCAGGTATGGTGATTGCTTTGTAAATCCATGACCAAATGGCGTCTGGTTTGACAAACGGGTGATCGAATTCCTTACGGTCGTTAGAAGCGACGATATAATTCACAGGTTGTGGTGAGGTAAGGATTGCGTTTCCTTTACGTGCGATGATCGCAATCTCGGTGGATTTTGTGAAGTTATATTGTGCAGATTGGTTCATGCAACGGTGAGTCTTGATCCAGGTGAGAGGCCAACGACACACCTTAAACCCAGCTTTAACCATAAGGTCGTGGAGTCGTACGAAGTTCATCACGTCACACCACAACACTACAAATCCGTTGGATTTGACAACCCTATACATCTCTGGAATCATGAGGTCGAACAGACGAAGGTTCGATTCTACGTCATGGGTGTCCACGATTCGGTCGATGTCTTTCATACCTGTGTTTTCTTGTTCCAACATTTCCATATCGATACCGTAAGGTGGGTCGGACACAATGTGGTCGAACACAGACGGTTGACACTCCCGCATGTAGTTCATGCAGTCTGCGTTCACCATCTCGAATGATGGGAGGGAAGTAGGTTCGTGTGAATTATTCACAGGAACATTTGAAGCATCTTGCAAATTAGACTGGTTGATTAACGCACCAACTTCAAGTGGGTTGGTGCTTTGTAACTTCTCCCGTGGGATAGCAAGTTGTGAGGGTTGGACTAATGACCTTAACCGTGCCATTGCGTTCTCTTCTCTACGCTTCATCATGATTTTCAATGCGTCAGTAAACTGCTTAGCCTCACAGATTTCTTTGTCACCATTCTTAATAAACACCGACATGGTTAAGGCATATGACACGTTAGAACGTTCAACACCCAAAAGCTGTCCACTGGATTCTTGTAACCACTCCTCACCAGTCCGGCTTAGTACTGTCTCACGTATTTTTGCGTTGTGGAAGTCAGCAATAGCGACAGTCTTTTCCTGCCATGACAACTGTTTGCGTTTAACATTCTCTTCGAGTTCAAGGATACGTTTTTGTAACGGGGTGAGGGTAGAAAGACGAGTGAAGTGCTTACCTTCTTCGAGGGTTAGAATCCCCAGGATTTCCAACGCACGGAGACGATGACGTCCTGCAATGAGAACGTTGTTTTCGTCTATCACAATCGGGTGGGCTAAGGCGGTCTCGGAGATACTATCCGCAAGGGATTGGCAATGGGATTCGTCACACTCCCGACGATCGGGGTTGAGTACGACAGATGCTAGTGGAATGGTGGACATGTTAGGAACCTTTCAATGTTAACTTTACCATTTCGGCAAAGTCTTGGAGTTTGGGTTTAGGTGGTTTGTTATCTTGCCAGAATAGTAACGCTTTGAGTTGCGTCGGGTTGAAACCGTGGATGGTTTTTAAATCAGCGAGGAAGGTAGGGAGTAACCTCTTACTAAGGTAGTGGATGTAGATACACTCACTCGGGTAAGCTTTCAACATAACGTGGGGTAGCGAGGGCATGACCACACGGTAGTCGGTCAACAAAATGTTAGGTTCAATATTTAGCATATAGCCACTTCTTGTTGTGTTTTGGGTTGGACTTTAGGTTTGGTTTTTGTTTTTTCTTTTGGGGTACAGAGGGTGAGGGAAATAGAGGTGATGATGGCGAGGCACACGAGAAGTGGGAAGTAGGCTGCAATAGTTTCGATCGTTTGGTAGATAATTTTACGCATTTGAAATCCTTGTCTTTATGGTTGTGTTTAATGAAATCGTTTATCTCTTTGTTTATTGTGGTTTTGAACCTCTTGACTAAGGGTATGAGGGCAGGGTTTTTGCAGTTGAATAGGAACATAAAGTTATCATTCGGACCCTGGACAGACACCGAGGAGGTGTTGTCAAAGTGTTTTTCGTAAAACAGTTTCAGCTTCATCTTTAACCTTGTTTAAAAGTTCAAACTTTTCTTCGAGGTCTGTGCAAGCCTCGAACGCATCTAACAAATCTGGGTCGTCGATGTCGTCGATGTCGGTGTTTTCGAACTTATGTTGTGCTTCGTTAAATCCGTGTGGTAAGTTGGGCATGGTGGTCTCCAGTGGTGGGGAGGATAGGACTCCCCACCGGGTTGAGTGTTTGGGTTGTACCTAATCTCTTAGTGTTTCAACGCCATGTATCGTTTGATACGGTTTTGTTTACCGTATTGATCCGACTCTTCCATTGTGAGTTGGATAACAACTTCTTTACCGATGAGGTCTTCAGTCTCGAAGCCAACTTTCTTAGCACCGAGTGCAGCCTCTTGGATCTCTGCGAGTTTGCGATCGGGTGTGTACTTCTCAGTCCGTTTGAGTGCGACTGTGTCAAACACAGGGAACCCGATGGCAACTGGTTTACCAGCTTCATCAGTTGTAGACTCTTCGATGGTGAGTTTGATGTTGAGGTTGTCCCCATCACCAGCTTTGTTAGGTTTCACAATGAAGTCAGCGAAGCGTACTTTATACACCCCTGCTTTGAGCACTGGGATACCTGTTTCAACTGTTGTGAGGTCGACTTGTGTGATAATCATAGTTTTGTTTCTTTCTTGGTTTGTTTGTTTGGTGGATTAACACTACGTTAGTGTGGTGTTGTCCTATTAAACGGGAAGTTTATTTTGTTACTTTCCGTTTAAAATTGGTATCGAATTTGAACTTGTGGAATAGAACATACGGTTCTGATTCACGAAGGAGTTTGTCAGTGGCGAAGTAACCCTTAGATTGTAACCATGCCTGCATGAGTGACAGAACGTGCGTTGCCTCATTGGTGTTTAGACCTTCACCGAGGTTCAGATAACGGAGTATCCGTCCACGGTTAGTAACCCATAGAGGTTCGATGGAGGAGGTGTTCTTCATGAACAAATTTCCAGTATTGTTTTAAGACGACTGAGGTATTGTTTGTTCACACTATACGCTAATGTCTTTGGGTAGATTGGTTTTGATTCGTCATTACTCATCTCAGCGAGGAGGTTGTTCATAGCAACTTCAAAGTCCGTGGGTGATGGATCAAATGTTGGGTCAAGTAGAATTCTGAAAACGTAATTCTGACCATCATCCATAATGACAAGTTTGTAAAGTTCTTTGTTCATGGGTTGAGTCCTTTCAACGTGTTGGTGTCCATGACCTGCACTTGTGGTTGTTCACCCAAGATGGGGTTGTGACCCAAGATAATACGAGCGTGGAACACGGGGTGTTGTGCACCTGATTCAGTGAGCACCGTCATACCGGAGACGTTCTTGATGTGTTTTGTGAAGGATTTTACAAGTCGTTCGTCAGACAACACAAACCTTGCGAGGAGGTCTGAGTGTTCTTTTAGTTTTTGATACGAGAGTTTGGAGTGGTTCATACAACACCTAGTTTCTTTTGGATTTCGTCCCATGTGAATTCGAACGTAGCAGGGAGTCCGAGAGAGTTACCCAGTGCCATACGTGGTGTGGGCATTGTGCGGACAGTGTAAACATACTTCCCACCTTTTTCTTCACATTCACATCTCCACACGTCAGAGAAGAACGCCCCGATGTTATCTGCTAACGAACCAGGGAAGTTGATACGGTACAGAATGGTACCACTCACTTCATCTTTGTCGTATTTCTCATGCCCAGTTACGATAATCATCTTTCCCGTCGATCGGAGGTAGGTTACAAACCTCGTCATGAGGTTCTTCAAACTTCCCCAGTCTTGAATCCGCATGACTGGGATTTTTTGTTCATGACAAATGTGGTCAATAGCATAATCAGCAACGAGTGATAGAGAATCGATGACAATGGTTTTGATATTTGGGTCTGCCACTGCGAGTTTGATGTTGTCCGTAAGACGAGTCCATCTTTTTTCTTTAGGTACTTCTTTACCTTGATCGTCAATGTTAATGATGTCGTACCAGAATTTCTTATCTGGAAATCGTCGGACTGCTGATGACAAATTGTTATCGCAGTCAGCAAAGTAGGGTGCAGGGAAGCACATTGCGACATTAGTTTTACCGCTCTTTGGAAGTCCGAGTAACAGAAGTCCAAACGATTGGTTTGATTTGTAGGTTTCATTGGTTCTCATATTGGTTGGGTCTTTGGTTGTTTAGTTTGTTAGTTTGGTTTTGATTTGTGATAGAAGGTCTATCAACATAAGTCTTTCTTCACGTTTCAACGAGACGTGGTTTATTCCTTGTGAGGTTAGGAGTTTGCCTAACACCACATTGATTGTGTATTCTTCAATCATTGGTAAGGTAACATCTAATATCCGTTTGTTCAACCCCACGTTGCGGGCGTTCGAACGAGACGGTGGTAATGATTTGCATTGCGACGTCACGCAAGGTGATTTTCTTTCTTCCGATAGCAACATAATATACTCCGTTGTTTGCGAGGTGGGTTATCACCTCTAGGTTTTTTACAACTAGGGAATTAACATTCTCTTGTTGTTCTTTCATTATTGGATAACGTTTTGAGGGCATGAATAGCCTCCTTTAGTGAGCGGTTTTCTGACTTTAGTTTTATGTTTTGTGATTCGAGGTTTTGCAACTGCTTGGCTTGGTCTATGATTTTGTCGAGACAACCACTACCATCTTTCTCGAAGGTGCGGTGGAAATAGTTGACCTTGTCTTTAAGTTGTTTGTTTTCTTCTCGCAAAGTTTCTAAGATTTTACCCGTTATTGTTGGGGCTACACGGTGAAGAATCATAGTGTTATCAAATGATTCTAACTCCCAAACATTTAAAGGGTTGGTTATTGGTTTCATGTTATTCAAATGGGGTTATGTCTTTAGCTTTGTAAAGATTGGATTGGAGCACATACTCACGGGATGGTGCAGGCACTGAACACACGTCGAAGAAGGAACACTTACCGAATTTTCCTACACAGTTACGTTTGTGTTGAACATACAACCCTTCGGACTTAGCTTGTAGGATTAGTTCAGCTTCTTTCAACGTGTTGAATTCCCACTCATGCAACTCATCAGGGGTGTAGGTCTTGGTGTCACGATTAAACTCAATACCCTTGCCGGTTTTAGTGGGTTTGCGTGTGCAAATAGCGTTGATTAGAACCTTGTTACATTCCAGTTTTAATAGCTTCCCAACGCTGTAACAGTAACCAATCATCTGTGCGGAGAGAATGTACTCGTCAAAATACCCACTCCCCATCATCGAGGTAGTTTTGTGATCGACGATTTTAACCACTCCTTCGTCACGGACAATGAGATCAATCACACCTTTGTAGAAGACGTCATGTCCGAGGACTGTGCCGAGGAAGACATAGAATGGAGTTTCGACAAGGGGTTTGTCATCAACCTTGATAACGTCCCATGTTTCCAACGGATAAGTGGAGTCGTATTGGCGGAGTAAGTCCAGTCCGTATTGCACTGACCTGTATTCGTCAGGTGCGAACTCGTGTTTGTTATACTCATCAACAAACGCTTGTTGAACTTCCGCATCAAGGTGTGGGTAGTCTTCACCAAGTCTGTACTTTGTTTCCAAAGCTCGGTGGATACAAGATCCAAAGTTCATTCCTGCACCACCGTGAGCCTGCACTCTGTTGTGGTTGTAGGTGTAGTCAAATGCCCGTGGACATTGTTGAAAGGTGTCGATAGCACTGTTAGATAAGATTAGTGTTGGGTTGGTTGTGGTTGTTTCCATATTGGTTTTCTTTGTTAAGGTTACATCGAAGCATCTTCGAGTTGAAGTTTCATTCCCCTCCTCCTATTTTTGAAATCAGTTGTTTAAGAATAGTTCCGACTGGATATTCCAAAGATCCATGGCACTTTCCTAAAGCTACCTCTAATTCTTCTTTGATATATTCGAGCTTCTCCTCCTGAGCGTCTCGGACTT
>Ga0102829_1000047_pt1 | contig 34441 bp, 59 predicted proteins | sample ColrivemetaGS575_FD_84510 | JGI IMG/M metagenome (GOLD analysis project Ga0102829, IMG submission 84510) | Estuarine microbial communities from the Columbia River estuary - Freshwater metaG S.575 | ecosystem: Environmental > Aquatic > Marine > Intertidal zone > Estuary | place: USA: Columbia... | reverse complement strand
TTTTTTAGGTCCAAAGTGATTTTTTAAACCTTTTATAAATTGCTTATTAGTAGGTATTAAAGGTTCTCCTGTAGTAGGATTGCCATATATTTTTACATCATTCTGGTCTACTGTTCTAATGTCTCCTGTATTATATAATCTAATCATAAATTGAGGATTAGAATGAATTGACCCGCCAATTAAAAAGATTGCCACTCCGTATCCTAGTGGTGTTTCTACATCAAAAGGATTTAATATTTCATGAATTGTTTGTATTATCATTTCAATGGTTTTATTCTTAATGCGTATTCTTTTCCTAATGCCTCAGAATACACTCTAGTTTTTTTTACTATTGCATTCTTAATAATATTTTGTCCTATCAGTAGTTTTTGTTGAGCAATTTTAAGAGTTTTAAATTCAACTACACTAGCTCTCCTAGTCTTAATATCTTTAATAGATAAGTCATATGCTAAGATTGTTAATCTTGAATCATTTATAAATTCATATCCCATTTTAAAATCTGCATTTATGTTTGAATAATAATTGTTCTCTATTAAATGGCAATAAACCGTTCTCGTCAACGAACTCTATACCATTATTCATTCTTAATCTACAAGGAGACCCATTAACAGTTGGCTTGCCTCCAGTTTCCCTGCTCCTTACTTTATCAATAGAAACTTCCGTCCACATCCACTCTACCGGATCCTTAATCTTCCTATGGTACGTCATAAAGGTATCTACCTTATTAGATAAGACTGACCCACCTTCCGCTTGCGAGGCGTGAGGCATCCTTTGATTGCCATCTCTATCCCTATCTCTTTGAGCCTCGGTAGTAGTGTGTACTGATAAAAATATAGTTGTATTATACTTCCTTGTATAATTTAACATATTAGTATACGCCTCGTAGTCGTATATATATTTATTTTTAGAGTTTGTTAACTCCATTTTAAGTGAGTTATATGGGTCTATAAATATTCCCTTTAGAGACTTATACTGCATAAGTGTTTTAGAGTGGTCTAGTATATCCCCATAGGTATACATGCAGTCGGTTGACATTATAGAAAAATGCTCTTCTATAAATTTTAAAGATACATTATGTTCTAGGTCGGACATTTGCTGTATTCTCTTGCCTATAAAAAACTCCATCATTTTCATCTTAACTGATGCTGAACTATTCTCACCCATATACATCATCCAATTCCAATTATAATGTACCGAAGAAAGAAAAATAAGCCATAAATTGACAGTTGTTTTGCCAACTGATGTATGAGCTAATGCAGCATAAAACTCTCCCTCTTTGAGACGAAGATGCTGGTCTAGATTATAATAACCAAATGACAACCCTAGTGGGATTAGCCCTGCCCTAAATCTATATATAAAGTCATCATCTTTTGAGTTTGATGATAAAAAAGATAAATCTTCTTCCATAACCCCGATATCTCTGACAGCCTCCCTGTAATCCATTTCTATTTCCGATATAGGCTTTGTCATGCCATGCCTTAACCCATCATTTATAGTATCTTTTGCGATACTCATACTATCAACATTTTTCTTGGATATTTCATGTACAAGAATATCAAATGCCATATCGTATTCAATATGCTTTGTCGCTATATAACCACCCAATAAATGAGCCGCCTTTAATAAAATATGATGCTTTTGTCCGTCTGGCGCAAGCCTAATCATTCTAGATGCTACATCCATTTTTTTATAGTCAGTATATCCATCTCCAATACGGATGCTAGATACCTTTATATCTTCGTCTTGTATGATATCAAAGAATGTGCTAGATGATGTATTAATATAAATATCAGGATCATATGATAAGTATAGTACTCTAGAAGGGTTTCTTGCTGTTGGGTCTAGCCCTTTAAATTTTTCAAGCAATGCCTTGTAGTGCTGAACGTGCTTATTTCCATCTCCTATCCTAATAAGACCATGTAATCCCTTACCGCTAGATGACAGCCATAACGCATATATATAAGGGTTATTTATAAGCTCTTCTCTAACAGAGTTTATGTTATCTATATCATCTATATCAATGGGCGCAAACCCGCTATGAGATGTTAATGATTTATCATCTCTATAAGAGATATACTCCCTACCATCCTCGTATTTTTTTGTAATTGGTTTGGCGAACTCGCCAGAAAATAATGCACATGGAAGATTAGATTTTAATGACCTTACTTGGTCTTTATCTTTACAAGCCCTTATAGCGTCTATCTTATCTTTATACTTCCCTTTTTGAATAGCGTTTAATACGCTTTCTATTGTAACAAAAGCCGGTTCATGAATATTTAATATATTTTTAAATATTGTTATTTTTTGCATAGAAAATAAAGTTAATAAACCCCGCCTACATCTCTATAGACGGGGGTAAGAAAAGTTAGAACGGTAGGTCATCGCTAAATGCTGGTTCTAGTGAGGTGCTTGTTGCTTGTGCAGGAGATTGTGCAGGAGCATTAGACTGTGTTGGTTTCCAAGTGTCTAGTACTGCGTACACATTATTACCGAATTTATCGGCTTCCTTCCTTTCTTTCAATTCAAGGTTAACATATCCCTTTTCATTCTGATTAGCTTTAAGCTCCTCAATGAATTTTTCTACGTTAACACTTACTTTTATTGAATACTGCCCCTTTTTTCCTCTTAACGAGTTAAAGTAAATTTTGTCCTCTGCCATGTTTGTATATTTTATTGGTTAAAAAATTTAAAATTACCCACCAACGTAGAAACGTAGCGGGTTTTAGACCGAATTGGATATCAAATAATTCTTTTTTTTGCTACAATATCTATATCGTATCCATTCTTTGAAATTACATCTATAATAGCTCCCATTGAAACTGTTCTTGGTTTTCCTTGTTTATCTTTGTATTTACCGCAGTAGTTTACGAAAAACCAATAGTGTTCTTCTTTATTAATATCATAGACATTATCTACAATCTTTGCTAATTTAGGGTAGTATTTTGTTAATTTTGCTTTGGTTATACCCTTTGCTATTGTGTTCATATGGTTTTATTGGTTTATACCATCTACTCTTTTGAAATAAAAATTACGGATTCTAATTTCCCATCATGGAAATGTGCTTTAAATGTATAAAATATTTCATACGGCTTTCCATAAAATTCTACATCTCCTGTGTGGTAGCTTTTTTTGGTTACTTGGTTAATTTTTTTTAATTCTACTGAAAATAACGAATTATCATTATTGATTGCATTCATCTCGTATTCAAAATCCTCATAGTATAATAACCCATCTTCTTTCACTTCGTAGGTTAAAAATTCCCTATCTAAATCTTTTGTCTGAAATTCAAGATCCGTTAGGTCTTCTAGCTCCTCTACGTTTGACATAGGAAGTAGTGTAGCGCTTATTTTAAAAGAATCGTATCTGCCCATAATTTATAAAGTTAGGGGATGCTCTATGCAACACCCCCCTTTTTTACTCAACTCTTACAAAAATGATATTGCGAATATACAATACTTTTATTTAATTACAAAATCTATTTTACCCATCCAGGTAATCCTATTTTCAGATGTCCGTAGAATTCATAGCCCATATCAAACAAGCCTATATCAAGACACTCCTTAAATTTATCAATAGACTCTATTATTTTCATCTTACCGAAACTAACAAAATCATCATCAGCATCTGCTAGGTAGCAATTATATGGGGACTTTGTTTCAATTATAATATATTTTATTGGCTTACCAGAAACATAATTATACATGCCTGCTTGCATATGATACTGCCTTTTAAAGAAGTCAGCTGTAATTGCTCTTGGTTCAGCATCTGATGTTGTTTTAACCTCTAATATATAGTCGATTGCAACCCCATCATAAAATCCACGCACAGGTAATCCATTTATTTCATACCTCCACTCCTTCTCAAATGAATCACAATTTTGTATAGCTTCTGCAATAGCTTGGTTTGATATAACCTTATTAATTAGATTATTAGCGTCATCGTAATCTTGTTCTGTGACTACATCTTTCCCTTCTGATTGTTTAGTAAAATCTTCATACGCTTGCTTTCCAATAGTAGTTCTTCTATCTATATTAGGCATTACTGCGAATTTATTAAGAACTATAGAAGGAGTCAACAGCATACAATGAACCAAACTTCCAAATAGCATTTCTTTTGTAGGTTCTACTTTTTTATTTAAGTAGGCTACATAATGCGCAGGCGACTTGGAAAACTCTTTTAGAGAGCTGTAGCTCAATGGCCTTTCTTTTAATTTATCTAATGTTATCATAATTTATTATTTATAATTTTAAGTTTTTCTAGAGCCTGACCCATAACGATACCTATAGTTAATTCATTGCCTCCTTCTATAGCTCTTATTAAGCTATTTAATATATCATCTATTTCTATTTTAACTAATGATATATCATTGGGAAGACTAATATTAGATAGGACATCTATAGATGATTTAATACTATTAATCCTATAGTCTTCTTTCTCTTTGTTTAATATATATTCCATATTAGGCAGGGTTTTTTAATGATGTTAATTTTAATTCTATAGCCTTGGATAACTTAAAATACTTTTTAAGTGTAGCAACATCTACTGTATTATTTTTAAATTTATCTACAACTTCATTCCATTTAGCGTGCTTTTCATCTAACCATACTAAAGTACTAGAAGGAGTTTTTGTACTGGTGATAGTTGCCTGATTTCCTGATGCTACATTACCATCGTCATCACTCCCATCATCCACGATAATATTTAATAACCCTGTATAGCTATACCTTTTAGCATAACTTACAGCGCTACCATACTCTTGTGCTGTATTTTTTTGCGTTATTACCGGGAATAAAGATTCAATAGACTCACCGCTATCCACATGATATACTATTGTTCTGACGAAACATTGCCCATCTATCCATGTAGTAGGCTGAATCGCTACTAGCCCATGCTTTAAAAGTTTTGGGTTAGCTACGTGTTGTATGGCATCAAGAGATGCATACTTTGATTTAAAGAAAGGATTATCCGCTCCCTTCTTAATCGCTGGGCATTCCATTTGGAATCCAGATAAAGCTTTTAAAATTGCTTTCATATTATTTGTTTTATTGGTTATTGCGAAATTACAATTTATTTAAATACCTTCCTAATAAAATCAGTATAAATCATAAGTATTATTATAAATATAAATGGTAATACTACTGAAAGTATAAAATCTTTGATGTCTTGTTTAGTCCACATATGTTTTAGAATTTAGCTGTGTGACACAGCTGATGATTATTAAAATACAACTAGATTGATAGATTTGGTTAAGTAGGCAAGGTAAACGAAGTCAGCCCCCTGCCCCCACAAGAGACCAATTTCTTACCACGTACAACTGAGTTAATGAGTTCAGTAAGTGAGGCTGTATAGTTACGCAAGTCTAGAAGAATACTATACATTTAAAAGAATAAATATCAGATGTTTAGTCTTTATCCATTAAGCTGTGGGGCTTCTGCCCCCTTGACTTGCAAACAGCCATATAGGTTTGACTGATACCCAATAAAAAAGCCCACTAGAGTGGAATTCTAATGGGCATGATCTAAGAAGGGTTAGTTCTTTAAACACACCCGATAAATGTAATTCCACTACCTTATCGGATTTGCATTACAAATGTACGAAGTATTTTCATACTACCAAATTTTATTTAATTACAATAGTTAGCTTGAGTATAATAATTCCTATTTGTATAGCCACTATAGGGTAGTCATTAGGCATATATGACCCATTTGTAGCGCTTATGCCAAGCAGTAAGCTGCCATCGTCATCGTTACTAAATATACTTCCCCATATGAATTCAATTTTGTTTTTTGTTATCATGATTTATTTTTTTAATTTTTCTTCAAATTTTGCTACTATCTTAAAAATCTCAAAGGCTAATTGAGGCACTACTGCATTTCCATAGGCTTTAATTGATTCGTTTCTCCATTTAGGAAAGGAGATAGAGTCCAATTCCCTGGGAATCCCATCATCTCCTCCACAAAGAGGGGGTTTAGATGGGAACGAGTCCCAAAAATTTCGTTCATCTGACTCCCTAAATCGTCCCCCTTCCAATTCTCTGTTTTCCAATGGATGTTTTTGTCCGAAGCTCGTGGAGTTTGAAGCATTACTTGTGTTGCTAGATTCGGCATGGTTGTTCCATTCGGATATTTTTCCATTCTTGCCTTGAACTTGACTAAATCCTGTACCTCCTCTTTCGTTGTTGGGGTGAGTAATAAGCCCCTCTTTACCATCCTTGTCAAACTGTTCTGCTTGTCCCCTATCCCCGCCTTGTCCGCTTCCGATGCCATTGGAGTAGGCAATAAACCAGATTCTTTGTCTTTGGTGCGGGGCGTTGACACTTGCAGCTGGAATAAGAAACGGTTGGACTTCATAGCCTTCCCTTTCCAAGTCATCGCACACCTCGTTGAATACCATCCCCCCGTTCCAACTAACAAGTCCACGAACATTCTCGCCAACGATGTATCTCGGTTTAATCTCCTTAATTGCTCGTAGCATTTGAGGAAAGAGATGTCTTTCATCGGCTTTCCCGAGTCGTTTTCCTGCTGTTGAGTATGGTTGACAAGGGAATCCCCCTGTAAGGATGTCAATACTTCCTTCGTGAATAGAAAAGTTTGTTTTTGTGATGTCATTGTATGATATTGATTTTGGGAAATGATGTTTAAGTACTTTTTGTCCAAATGGATTCCATTCGCAATGGAACTTATTGTCCCACCCCATCCAATGGGATGCTAAATCGAATCCACCTATTCCGCTGAAAAGCGATCCATGTGTCATAGTTTTTTTCTTTGTTGGTTTTTAATAATTGGTTTCTTTAGTTTTTCTTTGGCTAAATCACTAGAATAAATCCATTTAATTCTTTCTTCGTACTTTATCCTCTCTTCGGGTGTTATATGCTTTGAGTATTTAATCATAACAATAACATCTTCCATTGGTATATATGTTTCCATACTATTTTTCCATTTTAAGTATTAAATAAAGTAATGCCGAGTAATTACATAAATCTATAGCCGAATCCTTGACTGATTCATTCTCTGAAGTTTTTCCGCTAGATAATAATTGCCCTAGCCTAGCTACCTTTGTACTTATTAGATTAAGGCAGCTTGTTGCATCAGGATGCCTTGACCCCTGATTCGCTATCATCCCTGCTAATCTAAAATTAGATAGCGTATCTTCTCCCGCATAATCATGTCCTTTTCTAGTAAGGATATCTCTTTGTTCAGAGAATAAATGGTCTAGCATTATATCTCTTTCCTCTGCTGATAATGTAGCATGGTCATACTTTATAGCATCCTTGCAATGTAGCGGTTGCCTAAAAAATCTTTTAATTATCTCCATTGTTAATGTTTTATGTTTTTAATATATGTTTTAATATCTTTTATGATAGTTTGCATCTTACCATTATAGACGTAATCAGTTTCCATTAAATCCTCGCATTCTCTAATATTATGCATGACAGATGTATGATGCGTTAACCCTATCAATGGGGCTATATCTACCAATGGAGCTTTAGCATAATTAGATAACAAAAATGCAGAAGCCTTACGAGCATTAGTGGTAACTACCCTCCTATTTCTTGTTAGTACACTAGACTTGAATTCGTCCTCTACTAACTCTATTATCTTTTCGGGTGTAATGCTTGACGTTACACTTATTAGCTTTACTTTAACCTTCTTACTTTCTGATAGAGATATACCAGAATCTTCTAATAGTTTCTCTAATATCTTAACGTACCTTACTTGTAACTTATACATCCTATATAGGGGTGTATTGCAGTTCCTTACTTCCATGTTTTATTGATTTTACATTAATTGGAATATTCCTACGTGCCTAACATCTATTATATATGTTTCGTCTATAGTATAGATATCTACATTATAATTAAATAGAATTAGCCGTTCCTTAAATTTATACGCCTCTGGCACTTTCTGATGGTATAATATACCAATCATATCTATATTAGATAGGTAATCAATTTGTTCAAATAGCGTTATAGCCATTTGTAGCTTTTTTATTTTACTCATGGTTAACCTCGTTTATAGTGGTACTTATAATATTCCTTTTAAGAAGTGTAACCTGCTCCTTATCATCAATTGACAATAAGGTAACGGTAAAGTTTCCACCAAAATCAGCTATATCCTCTGCCATATTAACAAAGCAGTCACGATAAAAATCTACTGCTTGATTAATATCATTATACTCATATGAGTAAGTATCCGGATCACCGGATTCTTCAATCTTTAACTGCCCTAGTACTTTGTAGTTCATAATCATTGTATTTTGTGTTTGTAAAATTAATTAATAATTTGCAATTTAGCAAATATATTTTAAGTATTATAATTAGGATTAGTATTATCCCATAATTTCTCGTTAGCATTATCATATAATAGTTCGCTATTTATACTAGAATAAAGTTCTTCGGTAGATTGATTGCCATTATCCTTGGTGGATAATAATTCCTGCGTAAAATCAACCTCGCTCCACCCTTCTTCATCTAGCGTTCCGCTTTTGGCTTTTTCTCTAGCAAGCACGACAGCTTTACTATATGATTCAGCTTTAATCTCGAAATCAGTTCTCATCCAAGTTGAGACCTTTTGGTCTAAATAAAAATTGTAAGTTTCCATTTTATTTTATTTTGTTTATTTGTTTAATAATATCTATAAAGCCAAACACAGCTAGTGCTGCTATTATAATATATCCTAATATAATTAACATTTCAATTTTATTTTATTTGATTTAATTCTAAATATTGAAACACTTCGTCATAGATATTATCATATTCGTGTTGAATATGCCCATGATAAATCATTACACCTCTTTTCTCTACCATAGTTGCAACTCCAGTATTCTCATACTTCTTGTCAACTATTAGTGCTGTTAGCTCTGATGCTAATTCGTTCAAGTAGAACGTGGCTTTTGGCGTGCCATTGATTACATTTTCCATTTTATTTTAATATTAAATTAGTGAATATAGCAACCACGAATTGTTCGTAGCTACATTTCTTTTTTCTTTTTGGAATAGCTTCGTACTCTTTTGTTAGCTCTTTCTGAAAGTCTTCCATGAACTTATAGAGCATATAAAAGTGCATATCAACTTCTTTTTTAATAGCTGCTGGCATTTTTTTATTTCCCATTAGTCTTTTATTTTTTTGATTTCTAAATAATCACACATATCGTCAATGGCTAAAAATATTTGTTCCATAGTAGCTTCATTGTGCATCGCATTATCAAGCACCTTATACGCTAACTCATCGCTACACTCGTAGTTCTGCGTGACGTCTCCCGTAGTCCATAGACTGTCAACGTAATAGCCATTACGCTTGAGTAACTCCCTTGCTTTTGAGCAATCTTTAGATTCTATCTTTAATCTCCTTACCTCATCTCGAAGAAAGTTGATTTCCAAGTTAGCACTTGCTACTTGCGTCATCTCATAGTGATTTTTTGACATTTTGTTTAAGTTTTAATAGTGATTGTATAAAAATATAGATTTAGTTTATTATCCATTTTGTTATTCTTTTAAGTTCAAAAAATAGGTGGGCGGTGCAATATAATATTATTGCAAGAGGTACACCAATGACTAATAATTTAATCATTTCAAACATGAATATTGAGGTTGCTTTTATCATCTGTGTTTTGTTTAATTGATATTATGTTACTAAATCTTACAACAACGAACTGCTCGTAGCTAAACTTCTGTTCCGCGTCTGGGATAGATTTATATTCCGCTACCATAGTCTCCTTGAACTCACCCATAAACTCATACAATAAGTCTAGGTAATAATCTAATTTCTTTTTGTCCATGTTTTTTAATTTTAAATGATTAATTTATATTTACTGTGTTTTTGTTTTAAAAAAAGCCCCCTTACACCTAGAAAGGTCAGGGGGATAATTCAAATTTAAAACACTACTCTTTTATCTTTTAATTTGTTTTACTATTTATTTGTTTTAATAATTTATCTTGCCAATGTTGCGGTAATTCGGTGCATGGAATAGCAACCTCGTTTACTATGCAGTCATCATCGGCTTCTAATTTGTTTCCATATATTACTATTTCATTAACATTGGTAAAAAATATTGGCTTATCACTTTCTTTGTTATAAATAACATAATCGGTTGAGAATAATTCTTTCATACTATTTAATTTTTAATTTGTTTGACTATTTAATTTTGTTATTAAGATACGACCTGCTTCTTGACTAGACACTGGTATCATTCTATTATTACCTAATACGTACCATCCATCGTAACGTTCTTCTAAACGTAATGGGCCATTTAAGTTAAATGACTCTCCATCTGTAAATGTTAATTTGCTCATGTTATAATGATTTATATAATTCTATTAATAATAGTATTATTATACCTACTAATGTTGTTATAGGGTAGGTATTTGGGTTGATTTGTTTCATAAAATTTAATTTAATTTGTTAAAAATTGTTGTGGTATATTGTTATTAAGTAAAGTATTACCATTAATGGCATACTTATCTAGGCTTTCTTTTAATGTTTTAGTAAAGTACTTGGGGTGTTTTTCCCATAGCTCTTTCAATGGGGTTTTAAATGATATAACCTGATAACTGCGGGTATTACCTATTAGTATAGCTTTATCCATTTTCTTGGTCATTTTAGCTAACTCTTTATCTTTTAAATAATCCATTAACAAGTTATCTAAATAATGCTCTAATGTCATATCAATTTCAAATCCTTTTCCTCCAAAGCTTGAATCATAAACAATAGGTGGCAATGTCTTGCAATACTCCTCCATTAGTTTAATTTCATCACTACAATAGCGTTCAATTCCACAATAATTTGTGCAACCGCCTTTGCCATCATTATCACAGAATCCTACTTTTTTTCCATTCAAGTATATACTTGCTTGAAAGCAGTTAGTCTCTTCACTTCCCCATTCGGAGTGCTTAATGTTTTTTAGTTCAATTTTCATGGTTTTATAAATTAAAGGGTTAAAGAATCTGGTTCTCCATATAATATTACAATATCATTGGGGTATTTATCCCCTAGTATACTTGCCATATCATCATTGGCGTATATTACTTCTCCATCTTCGGATTCCCTTTCTTCTTCAAGCAAAGGGGTTAAAACCGATTTGATTTGCTCATCAGTTAAGGTGGTAAGCAACAATAGATTTTCTTCTTCCCAAGAATTTTGGGAAACTTCTACAAGTCTAATTCTTTCAATCATTTCTTTGTTCATAAAATTTAATTTAATTATTAATTAATTCAATACTAACATACTCAAAATTTAAATCATTACTAGCTTCGAAAATCTCCCATGCATCTTCTTCATCTTTAGCATAAAAGGGCTTGGTCTTTTCAATTTGATAGCCATCAAACCCTTCGTGGTCATGATAGCCATAGGTTACGACATACTTTTTCATAGATTTGTTTTTAATTATTTAAATACTGCCACCAATTACTTGAGTCTAATTCAATTTTAAGCTGATGCTTTAGGGTTTTAATTTTATTCTTAACTGCGTATATATTTTTTACCCTACCGCTTTCTATCTGCACGTTTAGTGCCTTAATCTGCATCGTTATTTTGTTAATCTTTGTCATATGTCTCAATTATTGTTGGTGCTCCAACCTCTTCCATACAATCGTCACATACAAAGCAATTGTAAGGGATACAATATTCAATTACATCATGATGCTTCCATTCTAGGCATGACCCACATTTCTCATTATTCTCATAAAAGTCAATCTCATTTTGTGTATTGTTTGGATTGATGATAGTTTTTGATTTATCCATATCCCAATCATCTGACCAATTTTCCCAATCATTATATGAGCCATAGCTACCGACATACTTATTAGTCTTGCCTACCACATCAGTCTTATGCTCATATACACTAGTCATATTAGTAAATATATCCCTACACATATTAAGACAATTCGATACATCTACTAGGCTGATCGTCTCATCATCACAATGGGGATTATAATAACCGCAGCTCATGTTAGCTACTGATACCCCTACCCCCATTTGCTTAATAGCATATACGTCAGTAAGCATACCATGTGTTGGAGTATACCCATACTTGGATAGTATCTTTGATACATCCCTCTTGAACCTCTTACTTTGTAATTGTACGCTATAGATATTATCAACAAAGTCTGTATTGCCACGTCTATCGCATTGCAATACGAATCGGGTATCGCTAAAGAAGTCTATGTTAGCGTCATAGCTACCAATACACCCAACCTCCTCATCTCTAAAGAAGGCTATCTTAATAGCGTCATACTCTTGCAGTAATTGTAAGCACATAAATATCCCGACCTTATCATCCCCACCGCATCCAGTTGCTTGCATCTTAACCTTATTATATCCTATTGCAAACTCATCGTTAGCTATAATAGTGTACTCCTTATCGGGTATAATTTCATGTACTGTATCGGTGTGTGATATCATGCATGGGTAATTATCAGAGACTCCCTTTGTTATATATATATTCCCATTATCATATACATGAGTAAGACCTAGAGAATTAATATAATCAATTATGTAATCTTCCATCCTATCTGTATTACCCGAATACGATTGGATATGTAATGTGTTAATCAGCAATTGTTTTTCATGCGGTTTCATTTTCATTTGATTTAATTTTTAATGTTTCTAAATATGTTTCTGTATTACAATCCGCTACCCATACATTACCATGCATAGTCATATCGTCAGTCATATAGTATAAGCCATCGGTATCACATCTTCTAGCATCATCCTCGTGACACCATCCTTCACCCGCTAACTCAACCGCATCGCTCATAAGTATATACTCTTGATTAGATTCGCAGTATACGGTATCATCTAATAAAGCCCATTCATCTCTACCATTAATGAATGTAATGTCGTGATGGTCTCTAGGGTAGCACCTATTACCTATTTCAACAACATCATTATCTAACATCCATTCACCATTATAACAACAACTGCATTCGTCTGCTAGATAATATGCTTCTCGCCATTCCCCTGCGTAATTTTGGTAGTGTAGCCATCTAGCATCTTCTTCATCAACCCATTCTCCATTATTTAATTCAACTCTATCGTCACCATCATTATCATCCTCATTATCATCACCATCGGAGTTGTCTCCATTTTCATCTATCCAAGTACCATCTACGTTCCGCAACTCCCTATCGTAACATAAGCTAGTAGAATTATGTAGTCGCTTCTCGTCAATCTCTAGCCTAAATAGGGAATCCATGTAAGGGTAAGTTTGATAATCCCATTTTTCAAGAGAGACCTTTCGTATTAAATCATCATGGAGTATATTGTCATTATATATATCGAATAAATGATGATGACAGGACTGCCTTGATTTTAAATAGTAGTCGTTATCGCTAGCCCAATTTTTAAACGACTGTATTACTATGTCTGGCCCATATATAGTATCCATCCCCTTGTCACCATTATCGAATACCCATAATAAAGCACGACCTAGTATCTTATTATCAGAATCCTCTGCAATTAACAAGCTAACAACCTTTGTGTTATCAACGAATATATTAAGATACTCTTGGCGGTTAGCATCCCTCATACATGAATTATGTAGATTTGATTCACTACCTAATATCTTACTATAATTATCGCCTAGGTAAGCCTTCCTTATATCCTCTCCATTAACTACTCTTAAACTTAATGTCTTACCATCTCCATCCTCGTCTCCAACTATACCGAGGTATGATTTAACATTGTTTGAGAATTTTTCAAAATCTGCTTCTATTAACCTACCGCAAATAGTACCCGATAGTAGCAGTTTTTTGGCTAATTTTGCAGGCTTCATTTCTTGCCTACCAACTCTATCCCATCTACCATTATCATTTACCTTATGGTCTCTACCATTTGCTAGATAAGATAACATCCCTTTTCTTGTGGTGATATAGTTAGCGAATTCATTCGTCCAATAGTCGTCATCTAGTAGATGCCATGACACCTTACACCCTAGAACTACAAGGGCATTGAGCATAGTTTTCATTGATGATGAATACACGACAGCTCGTTTGCTTTTTTCTAGAATAGCATCCCTCAATCTCTTTTCAGATGCTAGGGTTTCATTTCTTTCGTATAAATGCCTTGCGGTAGTATCGGCTTCTTTATAACTATTATACACAGACTGCCAATACTCTCGTCCCTCGCTAGTTTCACACCATGTGAAGACGTTGATAGCATCGGACATGCACCAAGAAATTAAATCCTCTCTATTTGTAGCTATAGCATTGTGAATAGCTCGTTCGCCATAAGGCTCGGGTAATAAATGAAACCATTCAAGGTTTGTTAACATTTTGTACATACATTTTTATTTTATTGGTTTTTAAATATTAATGCTTATTCCTTAAATACCTTCCACCCTCACTAAAATAGGTTGTTAATCCAATTAGTGATACGAAACATCCAAAAATTCCAATGATAGCATACGCATCTCTTTCGGGTCGTCCTATATCATAACCGCTTATTGCATAGAGTGATAGCGTGATGATAGTAATGCCCATCAGGATAATAAAAAATACGACGAAATCTAATCTTTCTTCTTGCTTTTTCTTTAGTGTTTTCATTTGATTTTGTTTAATAATCATACGTTAAAAAAAGTTCATGCCTAATATCAGACCCATTGTACCTAGATGCCATAATTTTAGCATCTTTTTTGTATCGGTACGTAAACCATCTACAATAAATACCATCACCCCTAGGCGTATACACAGCCCAGAGCATTTTGAATTCTGCTTTTTTCATTTGATTTTATTTTAAAGGTTACCTATAATTATTTCAGCTAATGTTTTTTGGTTGTAGATTTTAAGGCATTTTTGACAACCAATTTCCTTAACACCATTTAATTTTGCCCAATTAGTACTTAACATAGGTGTACCACATAGAGTACTTGATGCTGGGGAAGTGAATATATGTGCAGTATTAGACCATACATTACCCTTGTTCCCAAAAATCCAAAATCCATTTTTTAAATCATCTTTTTTCATAATTGGTTTATTTTATTCAGCTGAATAATCATATAGATTACAAGTTGATGGGTTAAGAAATGTTACCACAGTATCTACGAATTCAGTAGCTCTTTCTAAATTACTTTTTTTGGTAAAAAGTTCTTGACTATATTTAGTCCAAAGGCATACATTAATAACTTCCCTATAAAGGGTTAACGAACTCGGCCCAACCTCTACAAGATATCCATCACTCAATTTAATTTGAGCTACATTCCCATTCTCTTGTAATACCAATGATTCAAGTACAATCCCCTTGCTATGTAGCAAGTCAATGATAGTTTTTTTCATGTGTTTAATTTTAAAATGATGATTTCATGCCCTTGCATACACCATATCCTTGACGCTGTGATGCTTTTGTTAATCTCACAGCCAAGTCCATGGGTAATACTTGGATGGTATTTCCAGTTTTGTGATTGTTGATAGGTGCACAACCTACCTTTGCTGTCGTGCTACAATTAACGCAGTAATTATAGCCACATCTAGACAGCCTTAATAAGGGCATATCTTGCCCACATCTAACGCATAGGGTTTTTTCCATAGGCTTATATTGGTTTTATTTATATTGTTATAATATTATAATCGTACACTATAGTTTTATTTACTATTACTTTATCAAATTTATCATCGTGTTCTATGGTTATATCTTTATATACATCGAAACTATGCCAATCCATAGCCCATTCCTTTATATCCTTATCTAAAAAATATTGGGAATACCTAAATGCCCATAGATACTTTTCTTTTTTTGTAATAATTACTACTTGCATATGTTATTATTTTATTTGTTTATAAATTGTTGGATGATTCTCTTTTATATGCTCATATTTTATGTCTCTAAAATAATCGTATAGTTGAGTGAATGCCTCGTATTGTATCCACGAGTCTTTCTCATCTATTTCAATTTCAAAGTATATGCCACTTTTTTGAGAGTTAACAAAAAGCAGTTTACTGTTGTCTTCCTCAAAACCTTTACTTCTATATTGAAACCACATTGGGCTTTCGGTTGTTCCATTACCAATTAGCTTGTATACATTACATTGATATTCAAGCTTCTCAAGGAACTTGTCTTTGTACTTTTTAAAATTTTCCATTTTTATTTAATTTTTTGTGTTTTTATCCCATCTTTTGATTTTTGATTCCTTGTATGTCTCATAGTTATAGTATGCAGTTAAGAAGCCTCCAAAATTTATTGTATACAATATGATCCACCATAATGGGCTCCTCTCAAACATGTACATTATAAAAATGTCAGCCATAAGCGTAGCAAGGGCTATGCAAATAGCTAGTGTCTTGAATTTCTTCATTTTAATTTAAATTTTATAAATTTTACAGCTAAATAGATGATACCAATAGCATATATTAGCATTAATGCTAAAAATATGATATACAAAAACATAGAAAATGCGATCATACACTCATGAATTTTAATTGTGATTTAAATTTAATTTCCTTGCCCATTCGGTTAACCTTCAAAAATGCCTCCTTTTTTGTTTCGCCTAGTTCAATGAAAGCGGTAACCAATTTGTCGGTTACATAAATTCTTCGTCTAACTAATTTTCCAGTAGCGGACGAGTAGATTTTCGTTGCCATAATGATAGTTTTATTGTAGTTTCCATCCCCATTTTATGCTGACTGCGGACAGCTTTAGCCGAAGCTCAAAGTAGGGTTAAAAAAGAAAGGGCATACCATTTACATAGTACACCCCTTCTTACTAATTTTTTTATTTGATTAGTCTAAATTTCCAGAACATGAGTTTATAGTCAGCTGATGCGGACTAATTGTTTTTAATATATATTTTTTTACTTACAATTATACGAGTATATATAAGGGTTCTATTTTATAGCTATTGCAGTGCTTCCGCTTCTTTACTATGTCATCCAATTACTTCAATTCTTTGCATGACATTCTTCTGCCCCCTCTTACACTCAAAACCTTACATAGGTATCTCCCCCCATGTATTTTGTGTACACATTTTTTTCCCCTTCGTGCTATTGTCAGGGATTGGTAAGTTTATTTATAGTAAAATTTTGTAGTCCAAGCTACCTTAATATTGGCGTTTCTAATATAAGGATATTAGTTAACTTTTGATATGTGCTATCTTAATTGAGTCAAGAATGACTATGTAAATGGGCAATCCAATACTGCAAATTTTTGGTAATATAGATTTTTTTCGTTAATCTATGTACCTATAAATAAATATGTCAAAGAAACTACCTTATAAAATTTTCGCCTAATTTAATACCTAATATTAAGTATTAAAAAAATAACTAAATTTTACACCCCCCCCAATGGTTTGATAGAGAGATATTAACCACCTTGCAATATTGCAAAGTTTATGTCAATAGAATAGGGTCAAAAGTTCAATTTTTACATATCTTTATTTTCAAGATATTAGACCCTATTTTATACTACTTCGCTATTTTAATAGGTAATATCCTATTAGCTTTGTAGTATTTTGAAACTGCTTCAATAATTAAACTAGGTGTAAAATTTAACCTTTTTTCGGTGAATTTTATCATTTGACTTTCAGTCAAGAAAGGGATAAAATTGTTTGTTTCACTAATGGTTGCAATCAAATCCACCTTTGAAATTTTGACATTGAATTTAGTTTCCAATTCGCTTACATAGGTTGAAAATTCGCTTTTGCACTCATCCTTAATCAATTTAAGATTAAAAAATAAACCATTACGCTTTTGAGTAACTGCAATTTTCAAAGTTTTTTTAGCTACTTGCAAAGGTGATAAAAGTTTAATCAACTTAGCACCATTTACATTTGCGGAAACTTCAATACCTAAAGCGGTTTTTACGATTGAGGCGGTTTCTTTGCCAATTTTTTTACTTGTTTTAGGCGTAACAAGTTCGTTTACATTTTTCATGTTTTTAAAATTTTGAATTAAAAGAGCTATTGTTAAATTGCAATATCGCAATTCATACACAATTTACTTATTTATTTGATACCGAGGCCCATAAAAAAAAGTATTAACAAAACTTTAACAGAACCCCAAATTTGGCACATCTTGGGCTATTGCTTATGATGGGATTGCAAAGGTGCAAAGTGGCTAAAATAGGCTTAAAATGGCCTTTAATAGGTTTTTGATATTACCTAATTTTTATGCAAATTTTAACAAAAATTTAACGATCTTGTTACTAAAAAAGTTAGTATTAATTTACTAAAATATTTAGTTATTTTTTTATGTTTATTAGTCTATTAAATTAGTAGACTATTTATGTTGTAGGAAGGTTATCGTACGAATAATTTCGTAGTTCGTAGTTAGTATTACGAATTATTTCGTAGTTAATTTAGTACTTATGATTGAATTATTATATATGTTTATTTTATAATAGGTACTCGGTCAAGGAATTTAATGATCCTGGATGATATTATTTTTTTTTTCAGGGGGTAGAACCTTACGACACTAGATATCTTACTTTACAATTTTTTAGAAAAAGCGGGTCTATTAATAACAGCAAAATATATGCATATTCGGTATAGAATTAAAGCATTAATATATATAAGAAGGAAATGCTATAAACATATGAGTATCAATACCAAGAAAACATTATTATGTTTTTAAAACCGTATATATGTTTTTTAGCCTACATTTGGGATAACCAAAACCAATATAATTATGAGGCAAAATGAGTCATTTTTAGAGAATCCTTTTAAAGTAGATGGTGTTTCTTTAAGGCAATATATCCCCAAGACAAATGAGCAGTTAATGGTAGACCCTAATACAGCAGAATTGTTAGCTGTTAGGCGTTTAGGCAAGTCTAAAGACCAATTAAGTGACTCTAAGGTGTATACAAAGCTATTTACTGATAACTTAGAGGCTTTTATGGCCCTACCCAGTTCAGGGATGCGACTTCTCTTTTACGCTATGTGTAAGGCTAGGCCTATAACCGACTCTATATTTTTAAATATAGATGATTGCCTGCTTGTTTGTGGGTTTAAGTCACCTACTAGCTATAGGGATGGGATAATAGCCCTACTAGATGCTAAGATTATAGCTAGAAGGGTAGGTAGTAATATAGAATACTGGATAAACCCTAATGTTTTCTTTAATGGTAGTAGACTACGATTAGTTTCGTAGATTAAAGTGATTAACTTTGTCTATCCTATTTGGAGTAAATATATAATATATATGAGATACGATATTCCCCCTGAATTTAAACCATTTCTAACATCAGTAAAAAGACAATGCAAGTCTTATGGTATAGATTTAGTATTATCTCCTTCTCGTAATGTTGTTCTTACGGATGACTTGTCACAAGACTGTAGCGGATACTTTTGTGATAGAGATAAGGAACTAGTAGTTGCTTGTGGTAGACCATTTAAAGATTGGTTTGAGGTATTAATACACGAATTCTCTCATATGGAACAATGGAAAAGCGATGATCGGTGGAATGGATGGACTAATTCATGTGGCAAGACATGGGAATGGATGTCTGGTAATACAATAATGAATAAGATACAAATTAATGAGGTATTAGATAATATGGTTGAGCTTGAAAAAGATTGCGAGATGAGGGCAGTTGAAAAGATAAGACAATGGAATCTACCTATACCAATAGGTAGATATATACAAAAAGCTAATATCTATCTATACAGCTATTATTTACTACCAAAAATAAAGAAATTTCCAACAGGGATATATACCGATAATATGCTTGTAGACTTAGCCTCTAAAAAGTTTAAGAAAAGCTATAGAGAAGTTCCAGAAGATATCAAAAGCTATATATTAAATAAGTTTAATGTAAAGTAAATATATTTGCATATATGGACCTCAAAAAAGTTTTAAGCACTATAAATGGTAAGCCACCAACCTCAAAGGATACTACTCCAGACGAGCTACCTATATATAAAGGTCAAAGAGCTTTTAAGGTATGCGAAGGAGAAGGATGCTCTAAGATGGCTACTAAAATTTCTGCTAATTTATATGGAGTTAATTATGATGAATTAAATCCACAAGACGCATGGTATAAGAGAGCAGCTGTATTAAAAGGTGGAGGTAAGGAAATATGGAACAAAGCATCTAAGAGTAAATATTCAGGATTAAAAATAGGAGACTTTGTTTCACTAGATAGAGGAATAAGCGGTAAGGAATTCTATCCAAGTAAGAATAAAGGATATGACTTAAAAAATAACGAGGGCAATGAACACTTGGGTGTAGTTATAGGAAAAGACGAGAAAGGTAGAATATTAGTAAAACATGGGTCAGAGAATGGAAATGTTTATATCCAACCTATTGATGAGATAGAAATACCCGAATATGGATTTAAATACAATGCCACTAGTATATACAGAGCAAAAGCATTAGAAGGAAAGAACGTTAAAAATGATAGAGATTATATAAATAAAGAAATATACAAAGGAGTATCTAGGCAGAATATACTTGGAAGTAGAGTATCAACTAAAAATGAAGATAATTATATCAAAGCCTTAAATAGTAATGCACAATTACAGCAAGATGTACTAAAGCTACAGCCCACAGAAGCAAAGAAATTAAGAGATATTGCATTTGGTATATTCCAAAATGAAAGCGAGGCTGGTAATACAGATACGCCAATTGGATTAAAAATGCTTATAGCCAATAGCGCTAATAAGCTTGGACGTAAAGCATCAGCATCATTAGGGGATGTTCAATTCAAGTACGATGATATACGAAAAAATGCAGATGGCACTATGACTGATATTGGTAGAAGAATGGGCGAGCTTAATGTAGAAAGATCGGGTATGTATAATATCTTAAATCATAGAAAAGACTATAACGATGAATCAAACGCTGTTATGTCGCTGCTCGCAAGTAATTACCATAAGATAAAAAACAATCCAGAGAAGTATCAATACAATCAAAGTAATAATACCGTATATGGAGATATCCCTATAGAACAAGCGTTATTATCATCATATAATAAGCCTTCCTATATAGATTCAAAAGCAAAGCTATTAACAAAAGAGAAGTACGCTAAAAATGCTTTATCTAAAATGGCTAAATTAAATGCAGGGTATCAGTCAAAAGGGACTAAAGCAAGAATACCTACTGTATCTGAAATATTGAATACCCCGGATAAATCTATAGGCTCATTTGCTTCAAAATTAATTGATCTAGGAATAATGTAATTTCGTATACTAAAATGAATTCACAAAAAATATAATTTATGTCTGGAGCTTGGCAAAGAAAAGAAGGCAAAAATCCTGAAGGAGGATTAAACGCAAAAGGTAGAGCATCATACAATGCACAAACAGGAGGTAATTTAAAAGCCCCTGTAAAAGCTGGAACTAATCCTAGAAGAGTTTCTTTTGCAGCTCGTTTTGCAGGTATGAGGGGATCAATGAAAAAACCAAATGGAGAACCAACAAGAAAAGCTTTAGCTTTGAAAGCTTGGGGTTTTGGTAGCGTAGAATCTGCTCGTAAATTTGCTAACACACATAAGCGCCAAAAATCATCTAGATTAGTTAACGCTATGAAGGTTGTTTCTAAAACTAAATCTATTAAGAAATAATGGCAAAAATAAAAGTAGATAGTAACAAGGTTTCTTTTGGTAAGAGAAAGATGGGATTCGCTAAAAAATCTTATAATAAAAATTCACCTAGGCCCAAAGCCTATAAAGGACAAGGAAGATGAGTATGAACCCTATATTATATAATCTACCACAAATTATTGCATGGCTTTCTAAAAAGAATAGCGGCACTAAAAATAATTCAGCTATACAAGCAGCGGTTAAAAAGCTATCTTATAGCAGTAAGCTGACGCCTATGACTCATCGTACTAAGCTAATGGCTATTAATGGTGATGACTATATTCCTGATAAAGACTATCTTGAAATGGAAAATACGCTTTTACCTCATACCAATGCGTATACAGCTTTGTCAGAAAAAAAACAAGATACACTTGATTCAATGAATAAGAGATATGACCTAAACGCTAATCCAATAACAACATTATCTAAAGGTAAGTTTAGGGGAGTTAAAGTACCAAAGGCTGTCATTGATGATGCAATAATAGCAGCCAATAAAACAAACCAATCTCCAGAAGATTTAATAGGCCTAATGCTACAGGAATCTACCATGGGTCAAGAAAAGGGTTCTTTTAGAGAGGGTGACTCATCTCAAAGTGGATTAGTATCAGGTTGGGATGTATCGCAAGAATATCAGCCTCATAACGTATATAGATATCTAGCAGATAAAAAAGTACCGGGTATTACAATGGATAAATCATCTGGTAGTTTTTACCCATCAAATGCAAAAGCTATTAATGCATATCTACTTAAAAATAAGAGTATCCTTGATGGCTATAGTAAAAGGTTGTCTAAAACAAAAGGTATACCTAAAAATTCTAATATACTAGACCTTGCAGCAATGTATTTATCAAAAAGAGGAATGAAAGGATATAACCCTGGAGATAAAAATTATGTTGCAGATGTTATGAACTCAAAGCAGTTGATGATGCAAGACCCAAAGATGGTAGCCTACCTAAATAAAAACAAAAGATAGATTTTAGGATATAAATACGGATCATTTCGTATATTTGCGGATAACCAATTTAAATGAAAAAGCTATACAATAAGATAAAGCCAGTTGGTAGACGAGCTATTATACTAGTTAATACAGAAGAAAAAAACTCCCATTTAATTAAATTACAGGACGGAAAAAGTATAGAGCTATACTTGGCAAATGAATATAATTGGGATAGTAGAATAACTAATTTTACACAAGGAATACTATTAACGGATTATAAAAATTTAAAAGCAGGAATATATGTATTGGTACACCACAACAGCATGGGGGACGAATGCTATCTGGATTACCCAGAAACCCCAAGAGGACATAAAATTTTTTCTATTGAAGACAACTTCTTATATTTTGGTATAGAAAACGAAAAGATAATATGCATAGATGGATATATGCTAGCAGAGCGTATGTACGAGCCAGAGCCTATATCTAAAGCAGGAATTATCCTAATATCAGAGCCTGTAAAAATTACTAACAAACTAAAGATTTTAGCAAAGCCAAACTCTATCACAGACTATGAGATTGGAGATATAGCTATTACCTACAAGTATTCAGACTACGAAATGTTTCATAATGTAGGAGGAGTACAAACAAGCCTTATAAGACTGAAGTTCTCTGATTGCTTAGCAAAAGAAATAATATGACCGATAAAGAAAAAATAAAACTATACGAAGAAGATGGTATAGTTGGAGCTTATTACGCACTAAATAGAAAGTTAAACGAGATAACCGCACTACTAAATAGAAGCGACTTAACTAAGATAGATTTAGCTGACAAGGGGGATAGCTCTTGGGATAGGGTTCTCAAGCTATTCACTAGTGTTGGAGAAATCAATGAGGTTATGAAAAAATTGAAATTAGATAATTTATTAACAGGTGATGAAGAAAAGGATAAGGCAAGACGCAAGCCATTAATTGAAGAACTAGTAAGATGAGTGTAGCTTATATTACAGCAGAATCTACGAAAGATGACGTATATAGTGCTTATATAAAAGCGCAGAAGCTCCTTAAAATGCAAAGGCATATAAATAAGACGAATCAAAAAAAAGTATCTGAAGTTAGAAAAGAAAAAAATAAAAGGTATAATGAACTTAGATATAAAATGCTAAAGCAGTCGCAGCATATATATAAACTAAAGAAACATATACAAAACCTACAAAGGTTTGCTATTAATGAAAGGTCAAAAGCAAAGAAGTCTGGCATTGAGATAGGGAAAGGAAAGATTAGGGTAAGAGACTATTCTGTAACAAAAATGTATACGTTTTTGTTACAAATAGATCAAGCTTCTTCTATTTTCAAAATGAAAATTAGCCATATTGCATTTGCATTATGGGCAGGCAAATATACATTCTTCACAAAGAAAGACTTTGATAATGATATACCTAACTCAAGATATTCGTTTAGTATATTCGTAAATCAATTTAGAATAAACAATATGATAATAGCAGTCCATACCGATAATAGACAAAAGAGATACGCACTTAATGCTACAGGCTTAGATGTATTTAATAAAATAGATAAATTTACAAAAAAGCATTTTAACATAAATGAATAAGATACAAGAAGTATATGGAATTAAGTATAAGCTACCAGAGCTACCAGCTATAGATAATATTAGTGGGTATGAATTAAGTGCAAAGGACCAGAGGTTTACACTATTAGATATTCCAGAATACTTTAATGACTTAGAATTTGATGAAGAAGAAACTCCTATATACTCTAATGAACAAAGAGATTTTGTTGTATCGGAATGGAGAAAAGTAAACTATGGATATTGGTTTTTTAATAATGGGGAGCCTACTTACATAACTGGGCTTCATTATTTTTATTTAAACTATTGGACATTAGAAGATGGTAATAAGCCAGACTATAGAGATGTAGATAGAAGATATTACTATTTTCAAGAGTATTGCGATGCTCTACCATATTGCTTTGGGATAATAAGAATAAAAAAGCGTCGTGAAGGGGCTACATCACAAGCAACAGCGTATCTAGTATGGCAGGCACTCACTAAAAGAAAATCATTCTGCGGAATAGTCTCAAAAACAGGTAAGGATGCCTCTGATGCATTTGTTTATATGGTAATGAATGGATATAGGAACTTACCTATATTTTTTAAGCCCAGGGCAGAAGATGAAGAAACGAAAACGGAACTTGTATTTAAAAAGAAAAAAGACAAGAGAAAAAATAAGAGCAGAGAAAAGGGTAAAGTATTTGATGATGATATTGGACTTGAATCAAAAATTAGTTTTAAAAATACCGCTCTTAACTCATATGATTCTGGTCGTGTTAGTGCATTATTAATGGACGAAGCTGGTAAGTGGCCTAAAGAAGTTCAAGTAAATCAATATTGGCCTATTGTTAAAAAAACATTAGGAAGAGGTGCTATTAAAGTAGGTTTTTGCTTAATACCATCAACTGCAAATGATGCAAAGTCTGGTGGTGCACCATATAGGGAATTATTTGAAGGAAGTAATCAATTTGAGAATCAAATAACCTCAACTGGGCTATATAGATATTTCTGCCCTGCTTATGATGGATACGAGGGATTTATAGACCAGTATGGCAAGTCTATTGTAGACGCACCTACGGAAGAGCAGAAAGAGTACATTTATAATAGATATAACATAAAGATAGAGATGGGCAGTAAGGATTATCTTCTTAATCAAAGAAAGATAATTATAGACAAGAAAGCGCTGTCCGAAGAAATTCGTATGAACCCATTTACGGAAGATGAGGCATTTATGATTGATGCAAAGAAGTGTTATTTTAATTCTGAAAAAATATACAATCAAATAGACTTCTTAAAAGAAGAAAGGGTAAAGCTTCGTAAAGTTAGATTTTTTTGGAAAGATGACAAGACAGTAGATTGGGTTGATGATGCAAATGGGCCATGGTTTATTCATAAATTCCCTTCAAAAGAATTACAAAATAAATCGGATATTATTAATGGTATTAAGACTCCATCGAATACAGATAGGTATTCAAATGGAATAGATCCATTTAAATCATCTGTTATTAGCGGAAAGGGTTCTATGGGGTCTTGCTATATATTTGAAAAGTTAGATATTAAAGACCCTGCAAATACTGGTATGCCAATAGCTGAATACTTAGATAGACCTAGATTAAAGAGCATGTTTCACGAAGAAATGCTCAAGGCTGCTGTATTTTATGGATATAAGGCTTGCTATGAGAATGATGTAGGAGATGATTTTGTTGACTATTTTGCTAATAAAGGGTATAGGTCATATCTAATGAAAACGCCAGAGGCTGCAATTGATAAATTCAAAAGAAGGCAGGGACCTGGAAAATATGGCGTAGCTTCTGCAGATCCATTTGCTTTAGCCAGACAGCTAGATACCTGTATTAACTATATAGAGAACCATGCAGAGAAGATTTACTTTCCAGACTTACTAGAAGAATTACTGATTTACGACCATGAACATCGGACTCCTTTTGACCGAACAGTCTCGTTTATGATTAGTCTACTTTCTGGTGTATCTTTGGAAAGTAACAAACAGGAAATTAAATTGGCATCATTGCCAGTAAGAACCTACAAACTAGATGTAATCTAATTTTGTACTTTTGCTATACTTATGAGTGATAATAAAGAAATACTAAATTTTCACCTTGGCAATTCCAAGCTGAAAAGAGACACGCAAGAAGGCTTAAAAATTTCAAAATTTTTACAGAAAGCCTATGATTGTGGATACTTCAATAAAAGAAACAAGAAGTTTGAAAAGAACAGAAAGTTTTCTAGAGGTAAACAACCTATGGCAGAATTCCTTGATTTACTAAATGTAGATGGGAAGGAAGCCTTTGTTAACTTAGATATGAAAGCGCCTGCTATAGCCCCAAAATTTATGCAGGTTATTATTGGTGGCTTTATGAAAAGAGAGGAGAAGGTTAGAGCCACAGCCATTGATCCTGTATCAGTTGAGAGAAAGGTATATGATAGAGATGAAGCTGAATTTAGAATGAACTTTGGCGAAGAGGTTCGTGGTATAGAAGCTCAGTCTGGCGTTAAACTTATGGCTGATGGAGATTTCACTCCAGAGACTTATGATGAATTAGAATTATATTTTGGATTAGAATACCAACTACCTGAAGAGATTTTATTCGAGAAAGGATGCGATTTTGTTTTTTATGAAAACGGATGGCCTGTAATAAAAAGAAAATTACTAGAGGATATAATGGAAACTGGATTTGGAGCTACAAAAACTAGCGTATCTAATAATGGCAAAATTAATATAAGACGAGTAATTCCCGAGAATTCATTTTATGGATTTTCTACCTACGACGACTTTCGTGATGTATCTTTTATAGGGGAGATATTGTCTATGAAAATAATAGACATTAGAAATAATTACCCATCTATGGGGGAAGAGAAAATCTGGCAGCTTGCTAAAACTGCAAAGCAGAATACTCAAACGGTGAAGTGGGACGATAGGTTTAAATATTCAGTAGATAGACCATATGACGATTGGACAGTAGATGTAATAGACTATGAGATAAAGACTATAGACACTATGATGTATCAGTCTAAAACAAATAAGTATGGCAATACTATTGTAGAAAGAAAAGATAAGGTTCCTCAAAAGCTTGGGGATAATAAAGAATTGATTACCAAGGATATGTATGTTATATATCGTGGTATATATGTTCTTAATACCGATATAATGCTTGAATGGGGTATAGCTAAAAATATGATTAAGCCATCAACTGCAAAGGAGATAGCTGATGCATACTTTAGTTATAGTGTATATATGTTTGAAAATTTAGATTTAGAGAATATGGCATTACCTGAAAGAATGGAAACTTCTATCAGGCAGATGACATTAGCTCATTTAAAGATACAGCAGTTAATTGCCAAGCTTAGACCATCTGGATTGATTATAGATATAGATTCTTTGTCTGATATTAATATTGGACAGGGGAAGGCACTTAACCCATTAGAGCTTCAAAAAATATACGATCAAACTGGTAATATATACTATAAGAGAAGGTCAGAAGATGGAGATAGTCAAAATGGACTTCCAATACAAGAAGCACCAAACTCTGGTAGCGTAAGCCAAATACAAGAATTAATATTAGTATATAATCATTATCTAGACAGACTAAGAGATGAGATAGGCGTAAATGAATATAGAGAAGGATCTGGTATTAATCCAAAATTAGGATTAGGAGTGCAGCAGTCTCAAATACAAGCATCTAACAATGCTACTGATTTTATTTATGATGCATATCTAAATATATATCAGCAAACATCATTTAAAATAGCCCTATTATTATATGATTCAGTATTATATGGTGGTAGACAATATCAAGACTATTTAAGTCCAGAAAAAATAAAAGGTAAAGTATTTGATGTTAAGATTGAAGTTATGCCTGACGATAAAGAGAGATCATTCTTGGAAGGGATGATACAAACAGCTCTTTCTGCTGGTATGATGGAATTTGAAGACGCATTTAGAGTACGTAGCATTAAAAATGTTAAGCTTGCTGAAATGTATTTAACAAAGGCAAAGAAGAATAAGCAAAAAGAAGAGGCGCAGAAAGCTCAAGCTAATTCTCAAATGAATGCCCAGTCACAACAACAATCTATACAGGTAAAGGCGCAGGCTGATGCACAACTAGAACAAATACAAGGGCAAAATAAAATGGCTATTGTATCAGCTGAAATGAAGATGAAGCAAGATTTATCTGAACAAGAATTTGTTCAATTAGCATTAATGAAATCCTTTGAAATAGGAAGACCATTAAGCCCGGAGATACAGCAATTAGTAAATGTTTTTTTCGCTAAAAAGCAACAAGAAGAAATGCAGATGCAACAAATGCAACAACAACAAGCGGAGCAACAAGCTGCAGAAGAAAGCGGTGAAGCACAAAATACTCAGCCTCAATAGCAAATTAGTAATATTATATCTATATTTGTAAAATAAAATAAACCATTATGCCAGAAGAAGCAACAAACCCGTTTGATGAATCTAGTTATTCTAATTCATTAAACAACACGAGCGAGCCAACAGAGTTACCATCAGAGCCAACAGTTATAGATCCGGTAATAGACCCTACACCAGCAGCTGTACCAGAGCCTGCAAAAGTAGATGAGTCACCGGTAGTTGTAAAAGTAGATGAGCCACCAGTGGTGGCAGACCCGGTAGTAGAAGAGTTCAAGTGGGATAATGAGATGGCTAGAAATATATATGATGGCCTGATAAAAGGAAATATATCAGATGTAGCAGATATCATATATGAACAAAAAGTTCTCTCAGAGATTGATAAGATGGATGAGTCGGATATATTAAAGCTTAAAATGGCTTATGATTTTCCAGATTTAACACCAAGAGAGATAGAAGAAGAGTTTGATTCTAAATATGCTATAGATAAAGATTTCGATGAAACACTTATGAGTGAAGAAGAGATTGTATCTAAGAAAAAGCAGTTTGAGAAACAAGAAAAAGCGATTGCAAGGGAGATGAAGAAGGATGTTCGTGAAGCGAAAGACCACTTGCAGTCATTAAAACAGGACATAAGTTTTCCAGATATTTTAAGTCAATTTCAACAGTCTAAGCCGCAAGAGGTGAATACAGAGGAAATTGTAAACAAGTATTTAACAGAACAGCAAGAGGAGCAAGCAAAAGCTTATCAACAATCTAGAGAGGTCTTTGAAAAAAGTATCGACGATGGATTGCAGAGTTTCGAGGGGTTTAGTGCCAACTACAAGGACGAGGATGTCCAATTTGATGGCAAGTATTCTCTTACACAAGAGGATAAAACTACCCTAAAAGACACTATGAAAGCTTTTGATTTAGAGTCTTTTTACGGTAGTCGTTATTACAAGGATGGTAAGTACGACACCAAGCAATTAGCAGAAGACATCTACTTCTTACAAAATAAGGATAAAGTAGTCAATTCAATGGTAACGCAAGCCGTTAGCAAAGCAAAGACTGACATCCTTAAAGGAATGAAGAATATAGATTACAGTAATTCTCCAAGACCTTCTGCAGCAATGAATACTAGCGATATGGATAAAATGGTGGATTCTATGTTCAATTTATAACAACAATTATCTAAAAATAATTTAAATTAAAAAAAATGGCAGTTTTACAACCAGGTAGCGTAGTTACCTCAACTGGGCAGGTAAATAGACAATTTGTGTCTGATTTATCTATTTTAAAACCTCAGTACTACGACAAGTTTATTTCTAAGTATGGTTCTCAAAACTATACACAATTATTGGAGGCTTTAGGCATGAAAGCTACAGTTCCTTCTCGTGAGTTTTTTCACTTTGAGACTCGTGGCAAATTGCATAGTGCTGTTCAATTGGATGGTGGTGCTTTAGCAGCAGTAGCTGCTGGTGTAGCTATTGATGTAGTTATCGCATCTGCTCATGTAAGTAGCGGAAAAAGTGCTTTAAGAGTTGGTGAGGTTGTAGAGAACGCTGCAACAGGCGCTCAATACAAAATCACAGCGGTTGCTTCTGCAACAGCTTGTACAATTAAGCCTTTAGATTCTACTATTGATGCTAACATAGATTTAGGTGCTACATCTACAGCTTGGTTATTGTTCCGTGGTGCTACTGAAGCAGGAGAAGCTTCTACTAAAATCAATACTTTAACTGGTCTTACTGAAAAGAAGACTTTTTACACTACTGAGATTCGTGAAGATTTTTCTATCACAGATAGAGCTAAAATCGAAGAGTTATATTTTGAAGTTAATGGTCAAGCTTACTACACCTACAAAGGTTTAGACGAGGCTGTACGTCGCTTCATGAATAACAAAGAATTCAAGTTAATGTTTGGTAAACCTACAGATAATATTTCTGGAACAGTTGGTTCAACTGGCCTAGTTCCTCAAATTGAAGCTAATGGTCAAACTTACCAATACAATGGCAACGTTGCAGGTTTTGGTATTGAAGATTTCCACGCATTAGCTCGTTTAGCTGACTTTAACGGAAGTGCTGGTGAATATCATTTCTTGATGGATTCTTATTTAAGAAGTGCGGTTGACGATGCTTTATTTGCTAAGTATACTGCTGGAGCTATTCAATGGGCTTCTGTTGGTGGATCTAGCGAAGTTGCAATCAAATACGGCTTCGATTCATTAAAGATTGATGGTACTACATTCCACATGAAGAAGTACTTACCTTTCAATGCTGAAGCAGTTTATGGAGTTGCTCCTTCTACAGAGTATTACAAGAACTACGGTATCTTGATTCCTATTAAAGAAGGTCGTGATGCTCAAACTGGAGATAAAGTTCCTTCTTTACGAATTGTTTACAATGAAGTTGAAGCAGGTAAGGATATCAAAGTTTGGGAGACTGGTGCTTTAGCTAAAGTTCCTACTTCTGATAAGATGGAGTTGAATGTGCATCACATGGCATACTGCGGTATCCAAGTGTTTGCTGCAAATCAATACATCGCTGTTAAGTATTAATCTTAACTAATTGATAAAGAGGCCCCATCTAATAGGTGGGGCTTTCTTTTTTCCTTATATTTGTAATATAAAACAACCACTATGGCAAAAAGCACCAAAAAACAAACAATTGACGCAGATGGCAACATCGTTGATGTAGAGACATCTGTAAATGAAATTAATGAGGTATCTGATATTATCGTAGATGTACCTAAAAAACAGCAAAAAAATCCAGACTTCTACGTTTTTGAGTTATCCCAAAAATTTTATACATCAAGCCCAGAAAGATTACCTTATCCTGAGAATTTCTTATTAAAAAATACTGACTTTATTTACGATGAAATAAGTAAGTCAGAAAGGAATATAAGATACCTAGAGGGAGTTAGTACAGTATGGGAGGATGAGCAAGAGCACCTAACAGATCAAAAGAGAAGGCAAAGACCTGATATAAGATTTGTTAATGGATTTTTAAAAGTACCTTCTAATAAGCCATCATTATTGCAGTTTTTAAACAAAAGCAATATGAATGAATCTAATAAAAGTAGGATGTCTGGCAGTAAGTCTATATATAAGATGCTAGACTTTCATGCTCAAGAAGAGCAGAATATGGAAAAGGCAGAAGTTCGTATGAATGCAATGAAGATTGCGATGGATGCTCCATTAGAAATGATGATACCTCATGCAAAATATCTAGGTATTTTGTTTACAAATAGCCAAAATGTAGAGCGAGGTGAGAAAGCTATAAGGTTTGATTATTTAAATATTGCAGATAAAAGGTCTGAAATGTTTATTAGCACATACAATAACCCATTAGTAAAAATACAGTACATAGTGCAAAAAGCTATGGCTAGTGGATTAATTGATACAGGTTCAGTAAAAGGACAGGCAATATGGGGAGACAGTAAGTCTTTTATAGTACAAATCCCTGACGGGAAATCCCCATTGCAATTCTTGGCTGAATTTTGCCTAACAGAAAAAGGGAAGGAATTCTATTCTCAAATCAAACATATGGTTAACTCCTAAAGACGCTTTGTGTTTTATGGTTTTATTGGTTAAGCCCTCCTGTTTCTACAGGGGGGTTTTTTAGTATATTTGTGGTATGAATATTAATGATATATACAAATTAGTCTCTTATATGGTTGATAAATACCAAGGGACGTACTTATCGCCTGATGATTTTAATATGGCGATTAATACCGCACAACGACAGTACCTAAGTTCTATACTAAGTGAATCAGCTGATATTCACCAAGGTGGGAAAAGAATTAAGACTGGTTTAAAGTCCGATATGACTACAAGTAGTTCATTGACTATATTTATAAAAGAAGCTATATTAACTATAACATCTCAATTAGCTAGTCATCCAAATGATATGTATGATATTTTAGCTATAAGAACTATAGATGATAACTATGCAGTTAAGCAAGTGTCAGCAGATAAGATACCATCATATATAGGTAATGCAATAGATGCCCCAACATTAACAGAACCTATTTATACCGAGATTGGGGCTACCTTTAAGTTCTTTCCAAGTACATTATCTAGCGCTAAAATAGTGTATGTTAAAACTCCTGTAACTGCGGCTTGGGTTCCTGATACAGGTACATTAAATTATAATAGTGGCACATCTACTCAATTAGAATGGAGTATATCAGATATAAATGAAATTATATATAGAACACTAGGTGTTATAGGAATAAATTTAAAAGATGGCGATTTAATTCGTGTATCTCAAACAGTTAAAAACGATGGTCAATAATGACTAGAAAAGTAATAATAGAACAGATAAGACGTATATTGTATGGCGGAGTGCCAAACGATGACGCTAATGTTTCCGAAAAGGAAATTAATGTATATATAAACCAAGCCTTAGCTTATATGGCAAAGGTTAATTATACAGATGCTATAAAATTAGATGGAGTAGAAAGTGTAGCTGATTCTTTTTATGCTACATTCAAAGAAATTCCTATTACATTAGACTCTACGACAGGTTATTACTCATTAGATTTACCTCAAGTTCCATTAGGATTAGCTAGAGGATATGGTATATCTACGGTAACATTCCCATCAAATACAGGACTAGCAAAGTCATTAGTACCAATTTCGGTTAGAGAATTGGATTACATGGATAATCTAAAAAGCCCACCAAGTAAAATATTCTATTGGCCAGAGGGAAAGAAATTATGGTTCAAGAGTTATACTAATCTAGTTGGTAAATTTGCTATTATCAGGATGGTAAGTACAGAGAATTCCGACTTGGATGCAGAATTAAATGTTCCACAAGAATACATAACAGATATTATAAATTTGGTATTAAACCAATTAAAAATAAGAAAGTCTACGCCAGAGGATACAACCAATGACGGAGCTGATAAAGCTTAAATACTATGAGTAAAGATACTGCTAAGTGGGTCCCATTATCGGAGATTATATATCAATATATAGATCAAGCTAGATTGTCTAATTCTGACTATAGAAGATTATGGTCTATTGGTATTAGGGGAGTAGAAGAGATGGGAATGGATGTGTATTTGTCAGCAAAGACATCTAAGTTAATGGTTAATGCTAATAAAACAGTAAATCTTCCATCTGATTATATAGGCTTCTCTAAAGTAGGAATATTCAATAGCAATGGAGAGGTAGCTACACTAAAGCGCAATCCTGCATTGTCTAATTATAAGATAACCCAATCAGATAGAACCTCAAGCAATATAGATAATACAACAAGTAGCACATCTCGTGATATGGCATATATAAATTATTTTGATGGTGCTAGGTATGTAAATATATTTGGGGCTGGAAGTACACTTGGTAGCGCAGGAGAATTTGATATATCGGAAGAAGATGGATTACTTTATTTAAGCAATGATTATGGCTATACATACGTTGTTTTAGAGTACTTATCATCTCCGGCAGATGATGTTGACTACAAAGTCCCTATTCAGATAAGAGAGGCTATATTGTCGTTTATTGCATGGAAAGATATCGAGCATCTTCCATTAGGCAGAAGGGCTAGTCTAGGAGATAAACAATTAAGAAGAAAAGAATATTATAACCAAAAAAGAAATGCTAATCTTAGAGAAAATCCAATAATGCTATGGGATATTAATGAGGTAATAAGAATGGGTTCTAAATTAGTAGCTAAAGTATAAAATGAGAACAGAAAGAAAAACATTGTCTGGAGTAATGAATTTAGACGATCCTAGAGAAGTATTACCAAGCACTCATCATAAAGAGGCTAAAAATGGAGTTTTTAGAGGTAATGGTGCGTCAATGAAGTTTCAGTCAATACCTGGGAATCAAGAGATTACCAATAGTAATTTATTCAATAATGAATGCTTACTAAAGGGGACTGCTGTTATTGTACCATCTTGTACATTAGCAGGTACTGCGGTTAAAACCCCTAACTGCGTATTAGCTGGTACAGCTGAATTAGTTGTTATAACAAACTGCTCATTGGATGGAGGTGCAGCGCTAGTAGGAACGTATAATCAATATGTTATTTCACAAGGGTTTGATTTATGTGGTGAT
>Ga0102829_1000044_pt1 | contig 34744 bp, 48 predicted proteins | sample ColrivemetaGS575_FD_84510 | JGI IMG/M metagenome (GOLD analysis project Ga0102829, IMG submission 84510) | Estuarine microbial communities from the Columbia River estuary - Freshwater metaG S.575 | ecosystem: Environmental > Aquatic > Marine > Intertidal zone > Estuary | place: USA: Columbia... | reverse complement strand
TCTTGTCGAAATTCCCCTCTGAAATCTGAGTGAGTGTGGTGTTCTGTCTAAATTGTATTTTTTCAGTCGTCTTAACATTCACTAAGTTACAAAAATCTATTTCTTTTTTGTGCACAACTTTAGAGAAATATTGCCAACTACCAAAAGATTTCAACTCAACGCACTCAGTCCTAGGTCTATCAACTCCGTCAAAAGTTGTTGTTATGTTCATAAAGTTCCTATCTATGACTACTCCCCTACCTTCTATGTAGACAACTTTGGCTTTAGATTTTTTTATTATTCTCCCCTCAAAATCTTTCATTGTATTTTTTTCTGCACAAATATCTTCATCCCATGTTGTTACTTTTTTAACGGATTTAAAATAGCTAGTACCCTCGCCCGAACAATAAAAAGTTTCAGATTTTAAACAATAAGCATTATTAGAATTAGAATCTCCCGACCTAATAATTCTATCATGTGTTCCGTCTTCGCTCAAGAAAATCTCTCGAGATAGTTTTAACTCCCCACTTTCGTTTTTAAATAAATCAAATAAAACTGAACCTCTATGAAATAAACTGATAGAGTACTCCCTCTCAATATAGTCTGAAGTTGAGTATATTTCATTAAGAATAAGATTTTTATTTTCGTCAAGTTTTACAGCGTGAACTTTGTATATGGAATGGAAACCATAATCTCCGTCAGTACTTTCGAATTTTCTAAATTCTTTAACACCAAACTTTTCAGCAACTCCCACAGGATTATTCGTTAAGTACCAATGTCCATCTTCATCATTTCTAAAAGCATAAGTAAAAGTATCCATGTAAGGAAATCTTCTATAATCATCGCATAATTCTGATGAACAAGCATCTGTCTTTATTAGATAAGTTTTATTCTCTAGCTTTACCCCGTTAGAAATAAAGTTAGTTTTTTGAGAATAAGATTGTTGTTGTTTGTGAATGTAACCATTCTTAGAAGCCCACAACTTAAATAATTCTTCTTTATGTTGCTCGTCAGTATAAATTCTATCCATAATTTTTACCCCACAAGTAGTTTCCCAAAGCAAAGCTCTCACATCTAGTAAGCCCTCATCATCAATATTTACAAGCATTGAACAATTATTTTCGTACATATCAAAATAATCATTTTCATAACAAGAATCGTATCTCATGCAACTCTCCCCTAAACTTCCGTTTCCGTCTTGAGCGTAGTAAGAAGTGTTTTCTTCTAAGTAATAAGCATAGTCATTAATTTGTTTTATTGAATCAAATCTTTTTTCAGAATCTCCCGACAAAGATTTTAATTGATTAACAAATGTTTCTATATCGTTTGGAGTAACTTCGTTTGCTTCTAGCAAAGTAGAACAAAATATTTTCTTTAGAGTTTTCCCTACCTTAGCTTTAGTCCTATGAGTGTGTGAGCCAAAAATATCTTCTTCGGTTTCCCAAGAGTAATGTTGTATCTTTCTATTTGTTGCGTAAGAAATTTTACCCAACTCATCATTAGAAATATTTAAGTAGTTAGGCATTTCATCTCCGAATAAAATTGTTTGCTCTCCAACAAAACCTTTGTGAGCGTTTAGTAATAATTTGCCCGTGTTAGTTTCCTTGATATTTTTTGCATCTTCAATTAGTTTTATTAAAGACGTATTTAAAATTAGCTTATTCATAACTTTGTTTTTTTAGTTTTTGTTTGTTTGTAAATTTCCCCTAGTTTATTTCTTATGAGTGTGTCTATCCCTAAAAAGCCCCTGCAAGAAAACAGCATTTAAAGTTCTGCCCCCCGTGAGAGTGAGAGTGGAAATTGAAAAAAATAGATATTTAAATATATGGTTAGTTGAATAGTTATTTAATTTGTTAGTTGAGAATTTAAATAGTTTCATAGTTTCGTATTTTTATAGTTAGTTTTTTAGATGTTGTGCATAAAAAAAGAAGGCTATTTTGTAGCCCTCTTTTATACGGTTCTTTTTAGTTTGGTTTATTTTTTAATGCCACTTCGCTCTGCTATTTTGTCAAGGGTTACGTCTACTTGGCTACGTTCAAAACTTTTTATTTTATCGCTCGAAGTTGTTTTTATAGTTTTTGCAACATCTTTATTTTGTTTTTTGTTTGCTTCATTTGACAAGTCTGCGAATGTTCTAAATGTTAAATTTACTTTTAGATTTTTATCGCTTTTGTTGTCTTTAGCTTTTGGGTTAAGTTGAGTTACACCTATTGAGATGTATTGTTTTGTTGTATCGATACAAGTTTCTAACCATTCGTTAGACTCAAACTTATTTTGAATTTCAACCCTACAATTTTCTATAGTTTCTAAAATTGCAGTTTCTAAATAGTTTTTTATATCGGTTGTAGTTTGTTTTTCTTTGGCTTCGAACTCTTGGGCTTCGGTTTTATTTTTGTCATTTAGTTTTGCTTGCTCCTTTGCAGTAAGTTGAGATTTTAAAAGTTCGATTTGTTCTAATATCGATAATTCTTTTTGAGCTGTTGTTGTTGTTTGATTTTTCATTTTGTTTGTTTTTGTTTGGTTTGTTTTTGTTTGGTTTATTTTTTAAATGCTTCACTAAAATAACATAGTAGTGAAAAGCTACCTATTGAAAATATCGTTGAAGATATTAATACAATTAAATGTGTCTGTGTCATGGCTTAGCTTTTTATTTTGTTTGGTTCTAGTTTTAAACTTAAGTAAAAGAAATTTATTAAGTCTGCTTTTGTATTCAAATCTGTATTAAAAAACAATTCAAACTCATTGTTAAATAAGCCTATAGCGTCTGTTTTTATTTCATTCCATAACTCATAAGAATAGTTTTCTATTGAGTATCTTTTGTTCTCAATCTCTATAAGTATTGCGAACATCTCAGAAAAGTTTTTTACTTCTTTTACTCTTTTAATTTCGTCTTCAAATTTTAACTTAATCATAACTACATATTTAGTTTGTTAGATGTGGAAATAGTTTATCTCCTTTTTATCTTTGATAAAGGTAAGGTTTTTGAACAAACTACGCAAGGAAATGTACAAAAGATTGCAATAAATTACAGGAGCAAGCTAACAGTTGTATCTTCACTATCAACTAACACGATACTTAACTACCTAAACACTTAAGCATGTAGATACCTATATACGACCACTCCTACATACTCAGCTAGTTATATATATAGAACCGTCAATATGTTGGGTGCTATTATTATACACAACACATAAATTGTGAACTCTCCCATAGTGTTGAGGTAAGGGTTAAGGGGTATGCTCAAAAATAATAAGGGGGTATAGTCAAGGTTGATTCGTAAAAAAAATACAGTGCGCCCTTGTTTTTAGATAGCTTCGTAAAGACTCAGCGAATACTTCGAGCGAAGTTATACTTTTATTTCCGTAAAGTCAAGGATTTTACAATTTTTTTTCTTACATTTGCCAATAAAGGTAATATTATGGCAAGAAATACATTAGCAGGCAAAAGTACAGGAAAAAGCAAGAGTGCTAAGTACTACGCTGAAAATCCAAAGGCTAAAAAGAAAAAAGCTGACTACCAAAAAAAATACAATAAAACTTCTAAAGCCAAGAAATATAGAGCAGAACTAAACGCTGCAAACAGAAAGGCAGGAACTTATGGTAATAAAGACGGAATGGATATGTCTCACACTAAAAAAGGTAAGTTAGTTAAAGAAAAAGCATCTAAAAATAGAGCTAGAAATCGAGGTAAAAAATAGTTATGGCATTCAAACCACACAAAATGTATAGCAAGTCAGGTCAAGTAAAAACGGCTAAGACTAATAAAGAACACTTAGCCCTTAAAGCAAAGGGTTGGGGGCACACTAAACCTAAAGTAAAGAAGAAAAAAGGATATTAATGGCTAAATCAACCAAATTTAAGGCAGGGGTAAGCGCAAATCCTAACGGGAGAAAAAAGGGAGAGCCTAATAAGCTAACTAAAATCACTAGAGAAACTATAGCGTTTGCATTAAAGGGCAGTACTATAGAAATAAAGAAAGCTTTAGAAGAGGTTAGAGAGAAGAGTGCTAAAGATTACATAGATTGCATAGTAAAACTACTTCCTTACGTTACACCTAAGCTGTTAGCGGCTCAGATAAACGAAGAGAAGACACATAAAATAGAAATTAATTTAACTGAAGACACTACAACGGCTGACCTAAAAAAATTATTAGGCGAAGGCTCAGAAAGTGTTGAGGATATAAACTTTGAAGATTTATAAAATGGCAGTAGCAAGAAGAGAAAAAAATACAGACACTAAATACGCAAAAGTAATAGGCACTAGACCACCTTTAATTGAAGATAACAACAAGCAAGGGAGAGAGCCTGAGCTAGAAGATGTTGTAGAAGATTTAAGAGATGATATAAACGCCCTTTGTGATTTATCAGCTATAAACGAGAATAAAGCAGCTTTATCTCCTGCTCAGGCTTCAGCTATTGCAGCTAACACAGCTAAAAACGGAATTAGCTCTTCTCAGTCTTCAAGCATAACTAATAGTGCTACTGAAGTTGCTAAAATAGCCCCTTTTAAATTTACTTACAGAGCAGGAAGAAGTGGAGCTAGAGGGACTTTAACGATAGAACACATTGCTAGTAGAGAAAGATTTGTAATACAAGCATAGTTTAAAAATGAATCACTTGAACGAAGCTACAACTAAAGAAATGGCAGAGGCTCTAAGGAGAAAGCTCTGTGAAATGTCTTACTTTGAATTTTTTAAGGAGGCATTTAAAGTTGTTGAGCCTGCTGTTCAGTTAGATATTAATTGGCATCATCAATATGTTTGCCAACTTCTACAGAAGGAGGCTGAAAGAATTATAGCCGATAAACCTAAAACAGAAGACTTAATCATAAATGTCCCTTTTCGTGCATCTAAATCTCTTATGTGTACGATATTATTTCCTGTTTGGTGTTGGATAAGAGACCCAAAGCTTAGATTCATAACAGCATCCTATTCTGCTTCATTAAGTGTTGAGCATAGTGCAAAGTCTAGAGATGTTATACAAAGTAAGTGGTTTCAAGATAATTGGGGGGATTTATTTGTTATAAAGCCTGACCAGAACACTAAACATCATTACGTTAATGACCACACAGGAAATCGTAGAGCAACTTCGGTTGGAGGGACTGTAACAGGGGCAGGAGCATCTATTATAATAGTGGATGACCCTATAAGCCCAAAACAAGCTGCCTCACAGGCTGAAAGGACTCACGCTAATGATTGGTATAACACAACTCTTTATAGTCGTTTAGACAACCCTAGAACGGGCGTTAGGATAATAATTATGCAAAGGCTACATGAAGATGATTTAAGTGGATACCTTTTGCGTAACAACCCTGATGGTTACAAACATATTTGCATACCTGCGGAGTCTTCAAAAATTTTGAGTCCTAAAGGACTCCTTAAATTCTATAAAAACGACTTGTTTTGGGATACTAGATTCTCTAGAAAAATATTGCAAGACTATAAATACCAATTAGGAAGCTACGAATACGCAGGACAACTTCAACAACAACCTGCGCCTGCTGACGGAGGGATAATAAAGAAAGAGTGGTTTAATATACACAAAAGCTTTAGTGATGAAATCTTTATGAATTGGAATTTTGTTGTAGACCCCGCTTACACTTCAAAAGAAAATAACGACCCTTCGGCTTTATTAGCTTACGCTTTATACGAAAACGAATATTACATCAGATGTGTAGAGGAAAAGTATTTAGAGTTCCCTGAATTAGTTAAGTATATACAAACTTTTTGCTTAAGAAATGGGTACTCAAGAACTTCAAAGATATACGTAGAACCTAAAGCTAGTGGGAAATCAATAGTCCAAACTTTAAGGCGAAACACTAGACTTACCGTTATTGAATCTAAGTCCCCTTCTAAAGATAAAGTGGCTAGAATTTCTGACGTAGTAAATATAATTGAGGGAGGTAGAGTCAACCTGTTGGATGGTATGTGGGTGGATAATTTTGTAAGCCAATGCGCACAGTTCCCTAACGCAAGGCACGATGATATGGTAGACTGCTTGCAGATAGCATTAGATTTATATAGTAAAGGAAAACGAATAACAGCATTTAGATAAACAAATTATGACGGAATTAAATGGCTTGAAATTACCTGAATCTTGGGATGACGTAAACTTACGACAATTTTCAGCTTACAATAAAGCGTTGGTTGATTTTCAAGAAGCAACAGAGCCTATAGAAGAAGAGTCTGATGAGGATTATAGTAGGAGGATATTAACCAAAGAATTAGAGTTAAACTTCGAAATAGTCAAAAGTTTTACAGGCTTAAGCGAAGAAGATACTTCCGCTTTAGATTACGCTGTAGCTTTGAGTTACGTTGATAAGTTATTTTTCTTAAGAGAAAAGTATAAGCCTAAAAAATTAAAGTCTTTTGAGTTTCAAGGCAGGAAATATAATCTACCTGAATTATTGCCAATTAATACTAAGTTTGGGCAGTATATAGAATCCTTGCAGGCGGAGATGGTTTCTAAGTATACAGATAAAAACTCTGTAATATATTTAGCTCATCAAGCCGCACACATAGTGGATTACGGAGAAGAGTGGGATACTGAGGAAAGAGATTTGTTAGCTGAAAAATTTGAAGAGTTACCTATGTCAGTAGGCTTTGACTTCGCTTTTTTTTTGTCCAAGAAGTGTCAAGTATACAGTCTAGCATACCTTCAATACGAAGCAGCGGCTCAGCTAAAGAAATTGCCGCTTACGAAAAGGCTTTTGCTGGGCTTGGTTGGATTAAAACGCTATACGAATTGGCAGAGTGTGGTATATTTAACCAACCTGATAAAACTCCGATTAATAGTGTTTTATATACAAATACGGGGGAAGTATTCAGATATTTATCGTATCTTGCGCTCAAGGCTAATTACGACTCTGAAATAAATGATATTAGATATAAAAAATAAATTATGAGTTTTAAGAATATACAAAACCTAGCTACTGACTTTGCTTCATCTTGGTATTTAGCTTCGACTTCAAAATCGTTTCACTTAATTACAGAAAGTGAGATAAATGGATTAAAAAACATTTCATATCCTTTGTGCGTTGTAGAGCCACCTTCTTCAAAAATATCGGACATAAATAGGGCTAGAGAGGAGTACGACTTAACTTGTTTTATTTTAATAAAAAAATCATTGCGAGAAGTTGATTATAACCCTGCTTCATTGTATGACGAGTCTTTATCTTTGTTCAACAATTTTATCGGATTTTTAGCTGCTCAAAGAAACGGGCAGTACGTTATAGATGGAGAGTCTTTTGATATAGAAAGAGTGTCTAGATTTGGCTCTGATATGAGTATTGGAATTAAGGTTAATTTTACTTTATTAGCCCCATCTAAACTAGCTTTCGCAGGAACAACGCCTGCTTTATCTACTCTACCTTATACAAATAACTTATGGTCGTTTCACACTTCAGTATTTGGAGTTACAACAACGGATGGTTATATGTCTTGGTTGCCTTTAATTAATAATACAGGCGGAACTTTTGCTTTAGCAAGTGAAGAAACAGACCAAGTACCAACTCTTACAACAAGAAATACTATAGATTTTTCTGCGCCTACTGATACTAGCTCTTCGGAGTCCTTATCAAATAGTTTTTTTACCTTGAATAACGCAGACTTTACAGTATTCGTAACATTGCAAACTCCTGAAGAACCTAGCCCCTCGGGATATTCAACTATATTTAATATAAAAGGGAATAATGACTTGGATAACTTAATTCTAAAAATTCAAAACTTTGGACAGTCTGAAGGCACTATGTATTTAGATATAGTACAAGACATGGGTTTAGGTAACAATCCTAGAACAAGTGTAGGTTCTTATATTGTTAATACGTCAAATGTTAAGCCTTACGGAACTTTAGGTAATCCTAAAACTATAGCCCTAGTTCACGAATCATCTGAAGGTAAGATTAGAGTCTATTGGCAAAACGAACTTTATGTTATACAATCCCGAGAAATAGAGCAGGAGTATATATCTTCGGGCTCAAAGACTTTTAGGCTTGGAGCGAGGCAAGACGGAACTGATAACAACTCAGGATTAATTGCAGAGGTTAGCAATGTAGCTCTATATAGAGAAGCTTTATCACAACAAGACGTGTTTAGTGTAATGCTTGCTCTTAATAATTTATAGGATGAGTAAAGGTTTAAGTAATCTTAAAAAAAGCTTAGCCGCCTATGGGGGTAGATTAAGCTTGAAGCTTCAGGAGGGTTTAGATGCTAGAGGGCACGTAGCTACAGGTAGCTTAAGGAGAAGTATTAAGACTAGGGTTGTTGAAACTAAAGTAGGACTATCTCTTCAAACATTAATGTTAAGCTACGGTAATATACTAAATAGAAACATAAAACCTACTTCACTTCCAAACATAGACGCAATACTTGCTTGGATGGATGCTAAAGGAATAAAGATAGATAGGTCTAAAACAAAAGCAAAAATTAGAACTAGAAGGCAATTAGCTTTAATAATTGCTATAAGTATAAAGAAAAACGGGTTTGCTAGCGTGAACAAATATAAAGTAGGTTGGGCTGACGTAATTTTAGCTAAAGAAATGCAAAGATTAAAGTCAAGCGTTCGGAAAGACTTGTTTCACGCCTTTCAGAAATCAACTTTAAATACATTAAAATAATAAAAAAATGGCTCATAATATAGTATTAACAAATCAATCTGTTGCAGGATTAGGGCTTCAGTCAACTAAAAGACCTATTTTTTTTCAATTTGGAAAAGATTCAGGAACAGACATTCCTTATTCAGTTGAATGTACAGTAGAAGGTTACGCTACTTTTGATGAAGGCGCTACATTTTCTTGGTCTAGGTTAGGTACTCCTATAGTTCAATCTAGAGATTTTGACTCATCATCTACTAACCCTACTTTTACCTTCGATGTTTCTTCGTTTGCTTCGGCTTATATCTATGATGAAATTAAAGTATTTGAAGATGTAATTGACGGTTCGCTGCAAACGGCAGCGCCTGTTTACGGTTTAAGTACGGGGATTGTAATGAAGGTACGAGTTCTTGGGCGTTCTTACTTTAAAGATGCGGATACAGGTGTTTTAACGCTTGACCTTAGCAATCACATAACATCTCACGAAATTACAACTATAAACGCATACGCTAAAGATGAATTAATTATAGCAAACAAGTTTTCAAATTTATATGCCGCATCAGGATTTATACCAAAAGCAGGATGGATTAGTAACGCTTTAATAACATCAAGTGTAAATGGTTTGTTTAGAAGACCTCTAACAAACTGTCCTTCATCAACAATAAGAAAGATTCCTCGCAAAGCACCATTGTTAATTCAGGCTTTAACTCAAGGAGCTACAGCGAATGAAATTGTTTTAGTTGTAGACTATACTAACGATTCAGGAGTTGCTGTAGCTAACGAAAGTGTTCACACTATATATACAAATGATACTACAGACATATTAATATCTAACATGTCTATAGACGAAAATCTTTTTGGGTTATTAAATGCAGGAACTGAACCAGGGTTGAAAAGCGGGAGGTTTTCTGTAGCCTTAAAAACTACTGACGCTACAGGTGTTAGGTTGAACTTTGAAATAGTAGAGAGAGGGCTTAATGTTATTAATCAAAATTTCGGTTCAGTTCCGATTGATTCAGCTCTTATATATTTTTACAATGATTTCGGAGTTTTAGATTTCTATCTTTTTGAAGGGTTTACTAGTGTATCTCATCAACAAGTAGCTACAACTTTTGCTAAATCAAAATCATCATACACAAGACATACTTCTAGAAATAAAAACAACAGAGGTGTGTCTAGGGGTTCTACGTTAGAAGTTAATACTTGTAGAACTTTAGCGAACGAAGAAACATTAGAGTTCTTATCTGAAATACAAAGAAGTAGTAAGGTATTTATATACGAAGATAACTCTTTTGTTGCTGTATCAGTTATTCAAAGCGACATGGTTATATCTAGTGGAGATGGGAAGCCTTCTATCTTCGAACTATCCTTTATTAAAGAATCACATACAATAAATTACTAATATGGATAACAATATATTTGAAATAATAGTTCAGAACCCTTTAGCTCCTGAAAGTGGTGTATTCTCTATATTTGAAGAGATTACTCTAACGAACTCTAACTTTTTTTTATACAACGATTATTCAAATCAAAAAGTTCCTTCATTTTGGTCTGTACAAGGATATTCTCCTATCCCTGATTTTGAAGCGAATGCTCTTCTTGATATATTTGCTAATGGGTTTGATGAAGGATTTAATAACGATACAGATAGTTTATACCCTTCAGCTCATCATTCTTTTTACGAGCCTGTTGGTTGGACTGTTTACAATGCTTCTATAGCAAACTCAGGATTAAACGCTGCAGGTAATCAGTTATCTGAAGATGACACAACTAATGGGTATTCTTATTACAACGGGGATAATGGAGCTATCATTCCTAGTTTAAACCTTATGAGCCACTTAGGTGGCGGCAATACTCACGCTGAAAGAATAGGTACTACTGATAATCTTTCAGGGATACCTGCTGCTGTAAATAATATTAGCGGAGGTGGAGATGTAACTCTTTTACCTTATACTCAGAACACTAATTTAATGTATGAATTTGGTTCTTATAGGACTACAAATCAATCTGCAGTTGCAGAACAGATTAGTAGCGTTAAAAATGTTACTGATGGGGATTTGATTAGGCTTAAGTCTCAAGACGCTAGCTTGATAGCATTTTCAAGCGAATACTCTTTTAATCAAGGTCATATGCACTTATGGGAAGGGTATAATCAAGATTTTTTTGTTAGTCATAAGATTCCTGAAATACCTCAATCTTTAAGTTATGGTGGTCACACTAGAGTTGGACAACCTATAGCTCTTACTCTTGAAAATATATTTTCTACATCAGACATAGGTAAAAGGGTCTCATTTGTTATAGGCTTTCAAGGAAGTGCGCCTGCTGACAATGGAGTAAGACTAAACAATACCTCGTCTTTAAGTGGGGGTCACACAGACTCCGTAAATTCAAACGCTGTATCTGTAGCTGTTGAGCCTGCAGTTAATAGTCACACTTTTTGGAATCCATATCCTAATAATATTGACTATACTAGCTTAGCGTCAAGCACGACTTCGGGTCAAGCTCAAGTTGTATTAAGAGGTAATGGTTCAGAAGGGCTTTACAGCACTCAAGCTGAGACTAGATTAAACCTTAGAGCAGGTAGTGAATTTAATTTAGGGGTATATATACTTGAGTCTAATTGCCCATTTATTATACGTGTAACTAACGAGGAGTTACAGTATAATGAATTAGTAACTACTAATGCAGGGTTAAGTAGCCTTACGGGTGCTAGACACGGATTTTTTACGACCCCTCTACAAGAAACAATTACTCCTTTTAAAATAATAATAAAAATACAAGGCTCACAAGAGGAAGATATACTTAGATTAGGATACATAAAGCTAAGAGCGGCAGCAGGACTTTATAGTGATACAGCTCCTATAATAAAGCTTAATGGGAATCATAATCTTCTGAGTTCTCCATCTTTTGTTCAATATCTTGGAGAAGGAGCTGTACGCTCAAACAAAGATATTATCATAACTTCAACTGACTTTTCTAACGATACATTTATTAATAAATACCACTATTACAATGGCTCTCAAGTTGTTGCAGATGAAATAGAAAGCACTTCAGACAATCTTCAAGAGCCTGTTCTATCTAAACAGCAAACAATAAATTTCTTCGACACTAACGGTAATTCTAAATTTAACGAAGAAGAGTCTTTTAGAGTAAATCCTAAAAATGATTTTGCTGTAGACGCAGAGAGAAATCAAACAAATGCTGAAAACTTAATAAGCGGAAGCTTTATAATAGGCTCTACCGATATGCACATATTTGCCGATTCAATAACGGGAACTACTTTATTAAACTCAGTAGTACTCGTATCTTCTATTGAATTTAAAACTGCTGAAAACGCATACATAAGCCAAGGAACTTCAGGTAATAATGAAATACAATTTTACTATAACGCTACTTCTGCAGGTGTTGAACCTCCTTACATTGTATTAAATCAAGAAATTACAGACACAACCACTCCTATAACAATTCAGGTTCACTTAGCAAGCCACTCAGGAGATTCATTGTTTTTAGACTCGGGAGACGGAACTGAGGCTTCAGAAATAAGTTCAGCAGGGCTTACTTCTCATACTATAACGCTTACAGGCGGTAAGTTAAGAATAAGACTAGCTACAGTTCAAGAAAATAGCAATCAAGCATTAGGAACAACTTCCGCTGTTATAACTTACGTTCTTTTAAATATAGGGGCTAATGTTGGGACTGTAGTAGGTTTAGAAAAATACGGAGATGAAACAACTATCAATACAGGACTTTTAGTTGCTCCTTACGAAGCAGCTTTTAGAGTCAGAAGTTACGACCACTTAACAGGCAATGCAGCAGCAGCTAACCCTGAGATAATACTTCAAAGGGAACACGTTATTAATTCTAGTGTGTTTGACTTTCTTATGTTTTCAAATATAGAAGATGCAAACATATCTTATATTTTTAAGGTTATAATTGATGTTAAAAAAATTAACACAGGAAATACTATAGAGGTTATAGAAAACTACTCTAGCACAGCGGATAGAGTTACTACCGTTAATTCTACAGGAATAACAACTATAGATTGTGAAGATAAAGTTTGGAGCTTGGGAGATAATGTTCAGTTATTAACTTTAAAGATAAAGGGTAACAGCACTATTGTAGATACTATTATAAACTCAGTCAAAATTACTTGTAATGTTTCTACTCCAACTACAACTTTCACATTTACAAGCCTAGATTTAAGTGATGATTTTAATACTTCTTTAAATTTTTCTGTCAAAGATTTTAATGAGGTTAGTAAAAGTAGCGGTAGTTATTCTAAAACAATTAGAGTTCCCGCAACTAATAACAATAAAAAAGCATTGCTTTTTACAAACGAAATAAACGCTACTAAAAGTTTGATTGATTCAAGTGGCTTCCCTTGTATAGTAAAGTCTAAAGGACTCGATATACTTAAAGGTCAGTTATTCTTAACTGAATCTTCGCTAGGCATTAATGGTTTTGACGAATTAGTTTTTAATTTAAAAACAGGAAATAGTTCTTGGTCAAATCCTATTTCAAACAAGAATCTAAGGGATATAGAATCAGCTACTTACTTAGTTAGTAGTAATGATATTATAGACTCTCAAGAGTTTACATCTCTTGATGATGAAATAGTATTTCCTTTAGTAGATAATGGTTTATGGGATTTAATGCAAGACACTAATGGAGATGTGGAAAATGAAGCTTCAGTTGGATTTGATAATGTAAAAGCTGCTTTTCGAATTAAAAACTTACTAGTAAAAATCTTTGAATCAGAGGGATATACTCTTAATAGTAACTTCTTTAATAATCAAGATGAGTGGAGTTCAGATTTCTCTACTGAATTTACAGACTTAACATCTAAACTTGTGTCTATAGCTCCTGAGATGAGGATACACGAGGATGATATTTTAAACTCTAGATTTGAAGCAACAACCGAACTTGGAACTTTTAGTTCTTACGCTATATTAGATAGTGGAGAAGGTAGCTCCTCAATAGCTATCTCTCTTAGGTGTTATTTAAAATCATCAATACTGTCTAATAGTGGTGTTTACGCTTATGTCGTTGATTGGTGTCCTATAAGGTTCAGTAATATACTTAGCGATGTAGGGTCTACTCATTCTTACAGCTCTAACGTGACAGCTATAAATGGATTATATCATCCTGATAATCAAGATAACTTGTATAATTCCTCTTCAACTTTTGGCTCTAGACCTTTTGCTTCCTCAGTTCACGGATACGCAAGTGGCACAGGGCAACCTCTACTTGATTACAATCCTGAAAGGTCTAGAATAACTGTTAAGAAAAGTGGTTACTACGAGATTTCAACTCAATCAAAAGTATCTTTTAAGTGGAGGAGTCCAGGAAATGCTAGCTTTTCACATTACCTTCATAGACCTAGCGAGTTTATTTACACAACTATGTTGATGCCTGCTCAGTATGCTGATGACTCTATTTATGGAGCGAATAACAATAAGTTTGGAGGAGAGTTATTTGACTTAGAAGATGATGCGTCTATATTAATAGAAAAGTCAATAATGAATGATGTCACGGATGCAGAAGGTATGGCAACTGAGACGCTTAGGCTTAATAATACAAGATTAGAATTAAATAGAGTCCAATACTTAAAAGCAGGTCAAGAATACATTGTAATGACTGCTACAGGCTCTAAAACTAACGCTACCTCCCCTGACCATACAAGTTTCCCAACTTTAGGTTCTGTTACTTATGTAGTTCATGAGTTTGATATTTCAATGAAGTTAAGTAAGAGTATTTCTCCGTTAAAAGGGAAGTCTATGGCTGTTTACAACTCAGAGGCTACACCTAGAGTTTCGTATAGAGAGGTTTTACCTGACGCTACTTGCTTAGAGTTTATTAGTGATGTAACTAAGATGTTTAATTTAATATGGTCTTTTAATCCATACAGTAATGTTGTTACAGCAGAACCTTATTCAAGCTTTTTTGATTTAGATTCTGAAACTACAGAAGCATTAGATTGGACTGAGAAGTCTACAATAACAAGCGTTAAGCAAAACAATGTAAGTAATTCTAACATAATACTTAAAATGAATGAAGATGGGGAAGACGCAAGCTCTTATACAGTTGGAGGAACAACGGTAGGTCTTGGCGATTTCCACGCTCAAATAAATCCTGATAACTTATCAGAACCTACAGTAATAGGGTTGAATATATTCTCTTTCTTAGAAATGGATTTCGACAAGTTTATTGTTAGAAGCATGTCAGATTGGAATGAAATAACTTATTCATCTATAAGGTTACCTAAAGTTTGGGGGAACTCATCATCTACACTAACTCCTGATATAGTTGAACAAAAACCTGAAGCGAATAATTCTCACGGATATAAGCTAGCTTATGAAGGCGATTTAGTAGAGTTAGAAAGCAATCGTTTTATTAGGTATGTACTTGAAAAAAAGTTCATTCAATTTGGCATTCAAGCTTATGAAGGAGGGTTTTTAGGAGACGCTAATAACGCTAGTATTTATAGAGAGTACGCTTCTTTTTCAGACACCTCTTCGGGCTATCCAAACCTCTCTTTTTCTAGCGCTATTAATGGTTCTAGTTTAACTGAGCTTTATCATAGCAAGTTAATTAACAATCTTAAAAAGGCAGATAAGTTGATAACCGCAAAAGTTCACTTAACTCCTTTTGATATTTTTAATTTAGACTTTAGAAGATTAGTTTATATAAACAATAATAAGTATATTATAAGCAAAGTAAAAGATTACAATTTCTCGGGAGAAGCAACAGAAGTAGAATTATTATTAATAACTGAATAGAATATATAGTAATGGCAACTAAAAAAGATAAGTATCAGATTGACCTAGACATTGTTGGGTTAAATAAACTGAAAGAATATCAAAAAGACTTAAGGCTTACAAACAAAACTTTATCAGCTTTAAATAAAAAAGTAAAAGGTCAAAAGGCTGCAAACTCAGCTCAAGCTAGTCAAATAGCAAAACTAACTTTACTTCAGAAAAAGCAAAAAAGAGCAGTTGATTCACATATAAAAAGCTTAGACAGAAACACTACAGCCAAGAGAAGAAATGCAAAAGCAGGGAAGTCTTCAGCGGCAGGTATGCTTAAGATGGGAGCTTCAGTTGGAATTGCTATTCAAGCCTTTAGAAAGTTGTCTCAATTTTTAATGACAGGAGTTAAGGATTTTGCCGCTTTTGAAAAAGGAGTTAAAAATGTTGCAACCTTATTAAATGGAGATGAGGGTTCTTTACTCCAACCAAAGTTATATCAAGGAGCTTTAGATATAGGTAGGAAGTTTGGTTTTGGTTTAGCAGATATAAACAAAGCTATGTTCAACTCTGTTTCCGCAGGGATTAAGGGAGGAGAGGCTATCGAGTTTTTAGGAGAGGCGTCTACTTTAGCAATGGCAGGTGTTACTGACTTGAAGTCTGCAACACTAGGTATTACTACAGCATTAAACGCTTACGGAGAATCTGCAGATAAAGCAAGGGAAGTTGCTGAAATACTATTTACAACTCAAAAATATGGTGTAACAACTGTAGAAGAATTATCTAAGTCTTTAGGGGTTGTTTTACCTTTAGCTGCATCTTCAGGAGTTAGCCTTGAGGAATTAGGAGCTACTCTTTCTGTTACCACTAGAACAGGTTTGGATGCCGCTAAATCGGTTACAGCTATTCGTGCTGCTTTAGCTCAAATGCAAAAACCTTCAGCTCAAGCTAGAGATTTATTTATAAAGTTAGGAATACCTATGGGTTCTGCTCAGCTTAAGGCGGTAGGATTTACTGAGACAATGAAAAGGCTAAATAAAGCGTTTAAAGATAACCCTGCTGACATAGAGGCTATGTTTGGTAATATTCGTGGTCTAACCGCTGTATTCTCTGTTGCAGGGGATAACGCAGACCAATATCATGAAATTCTAGGAAAACTAAATGATGAAACATTAAGGGCTAGTAATTTAACTAGAGCTGAAAATGAATTAATGGATTCTATGGATACTAAGTTAAACACACTTGGTAATTCTTGGAAAAACTTTAAAATAGCTATAGGAGACTCTTCATTCTTTGGAGAATTAGTTAGTGAAATGACTAAGAGTATGGAAATACTAGCTAGCGAACAGTTAAGTTTTTTCGAAAAAGTAAACCCGTTTACTAGTCAAACTTCAACTTACAAAAAGATGTTGAAGAGAAATGCTGCGCAAGCTTTAAAAGATACTAGAGCAGAGATTAAAAAAATGGCTCCTGAGATACAAGAGCTAAATTCAATTATGTATGGATTTGGAAACCCTGGCAATACTACAAGGCTTACTGATGAACAAAAACAAAAAGTAGACACTTTTAATACTAACATAGATAAGACTAGAAATAAAAAGGGAGAATTTAATGCTGCTTTAGCGGGCATGCATCACCTTAACTATCAGTCATTTATAACCGCTTACAGAGATTACAACGAGAAAATTCTTGCTGCAGATACAAAAGCTGCTGCTGATAAAAAAACAATTGATGATAAAAAAGCAAATGATAGAATAGCTTACAATAATGCTGAACGGAATCAAAGATTAGCTTTACAAAAAGAACTTCAAGATTTAGACGCTCAAGGGTTTGAAGATGGAGAATACGCTAACGTAATAGAATTAGAGAAGCTAGAAGCAAAACTAGATTCATTTAGAGGTTTAGAGCAAAAGTATTACTTAAATAATATTGATGATGAGACTGAGTTAGCTAGAATAAAAGATAATATTGCTAAGGCTGAGTTATCTATAAAGAAAAAAAGGCTGCAAGTAGAGCGCTCTAATAGTAAAGAGTATGACGATATGCAAACTCAATTAGCTACAGAGGTTGCTGACACAAAGATATTTGAAGCTAAAAGAGAAGCGAAAGAAAACAACCTTACTAACGCAGAGTTTAGAAGGGATATGTTAAAAATAGACATAGCTTATTTTGATGAGTTAATAAATGCTGAAGAAAGAAAGAGTGATGAAACATTAAAAAAGCTTAAAGATAAAAAAGCAAATGCTGAGGGACAATTAGCTAAACTTAATGAACAAACTGAAGCAAGTAAGCGTGACCAAAAAGTCAAGTTTGCGATAGAGGGTATAAACTTAATAGCTGATGCTGCAAAGAAAGCTGCGGAGGTAGAGCTTGCTAATCAACAAAGAATCTTAGACAAGAAAACCGAAGCCAATGAAAGGGCTAATCAAGACGGACTTATAAACGATAGAGTTGCTAAGAAAAGAAAAGACGCTATAGAAAAAGAGTCTTTTAAGCTAAGAAAAGAAAACGAATTAAAGTTAGCTAGAATAAGTCTAGCTCAAGAGCTTGCTAATATCGCTGTTCAAGCGGCAGCAAATCCTGGGAACGCATTTACGTTTGGTGCTGCGGGTGGTGCTCAATACACAATTATGGCTGCATTAGCTTTAGGTAGATATGCTGCTAATGTAGACTCAATAAAATCTCAGAAGTTTGCGAACGGTGGTATGGTTCACGGAAACTCTCACTCAAAAGGTGGAGAAAAGTTTGGAGTTGGTGGTAGAGTGGTCGAGCTAGAAGGAGGCGAAGCTGTTATAAACAAAAGGAGTACCGCTATGTTTGGAGGAGCTTTAAGCGCAATGAATCAAGCAGGCGGGGGTGTAGGATTCTCGTCTCCAAACTTCGGTAACTCAGGATTCATAGACTACAACGCTATCGGGGCTGCTGTTGGTAGAAACACAAATGTAGTTCTGCCTGTGGAAGCGTTAAGAGAAACTGAGAATAGATTAAAAGTAATTGAATCTTCATCTAGATTTTAAATATGAAACAGGAACTTATAAAAAGAATAACAAATCTTTGCGAATTAGATTCTTCCGAAGTAGTGAACTCTCTATACAATGAGGGCTTACTTAATAACAACTTAGTTAGAAACTATTTAATTAGGGCTGACTTTGATGAAGCCTTAACTAAAAACAATTCTGAGCTTATAAAAAATATATTTATAGACTTATCAGAAAAGTACGGAATATCTATCAGGCAAACTCAAAGAGTAGTGTATGATTATATGAAGAACAAAGTGTCAATCAATGGCAACACTATATAAAATTAATTAACTATATTTGTATTATGGAAAATATCTACGAAAATAAGTCTTGGTATGCTATCAATCCGATAGAGGCAAAAGCTAAAGGTAAGTCTACAGACATCTTCATTTACGATGAGATAGGTGTTCACGGGATTACAGCTAAAAGCTTTTTGCAAGACCTTAAAGGTTTAGAAGGAAAAGATATTACCCTCCACATTAATAGTACAGGTGGAGATGTTTTCGAAGGGCAAGCAATCTACACAGCGTTAAAGAACTACACAGGGAAGGTAACGGCAAAAATAGAAGGCTTGGCGGCGTCTATGGCTACGGTAATAGCTTTAGCAGCAGACACCATAGAAATGACTTCTAATAGCTTATTTATGATTCATTCTCCTATGAGTAATGTATTCGGTAATAAGTCTCAGATGCGAAGACAAGTAAACGCTTTAGAGAAAGTAGAGTCTACTATGCTTAACGTGTACTCTAAACGAACAGGTTTAGATGAAGAAAAGATTTCTTTTATGCTAGAAGCTGAAACTTGGCTTAGTGCTGATGAGGCTAAAGAGATGGGCTTTGTAGATAGCGTGTCAGGTAAAATGGAAATTGTCGCTAAGTACGATATGAGTGGCTTCGAAAACAAAACAGCAGAGGATATATTAACCACCTTCGGAAACGAAGAAATAAAAACAGAGAGTAAAATGAACGAAGAAACTATGAAAAATTGGTTTACCGAAATCAAAAACCTAATTGTAGGTAAAGCAGAAGAAACGGCACAAGCAGAGCCTGCCGCACAGACAGAAGCAGTAGCAACCGAAGAGGCTGTTAATGTAGATGACTTAAAGGCTCGATTAGACGCATTGACTGAAGAAAGAGATTCTTTATCTCAGAAACTAAGTGTTCAAAAAGAAAAGTCAAATGAATCTAAGGAAGAGCTTAAAACTCAGTTTGAGACTATGGCTCAACGAATTTCAAAACTAGAGGCTACACCTTCAGTTACTTTAGCCGAGAATGAGCCAAAGGTTTCTACGGATAAAATAGTGACTAAAGATGAATGGGCTGAATTAGGAAAAAACTTATTTAAGTAAACTATAATTAATAATTAAAAAAGAAAAAAAATGGCAACTCCATCAACTAACAATTTACCTGCTGTTAATCAGTATGACGTAAATAAATACATCATATCCCCTTTATTCTTAGGAGACGAAATGATGTCTTATATGGATGTTCTTCCTAACATTAAAGGAACAACAGTTATCGACCACTTAGGAAAGCTAACAAAAGTTACGAAAGCATTTAACAACGGTGCATTTAGCGGAGAAAACGCAGGTACTTTTAGCGGTGTGACTATTTCTCCAAGTAGAGTAGAAGCTGAAATTGAATTTAGAGCTGACTCTTTATTTGGTAAAATTAAAGGTCAATTAATGCGGTCAGGTACTGATTTTGATAATATTGACGGAACTATTGTAAAGACTGCTTTACTAGACTTAATCGGAACAGGTATTAAATATGACTTTAATCGTCAATTAATCTTTTCTGACGTTGCATCTAGTGACGCAGATTACGGTCTTTACGATGGATTATTCCAAGCTGCTGCTGAAGCTTCTTGTACTCAATTAACTTCAACTAACCTTAGTGGTTCTGCTGATAACGCAGGATTAGTTGTTGCAGGCGGAGGTCTTGAAGTTCTTAAAGATATGTATGACGCTGCGTCTCCTGAATTACTTTCTGCTCCTAACAGAGTATTTATGGTAAATGGAGCTGTCGCTGATAGTTATCAAGCTACCTTAGAAGCAAACGGATATGCTGCGGCAGGTTACGGAGCTTTAGTTGATGGCGGTAAAATGAGCTTTAGAGGTATTCCTATTGTTGTTCGTAGAGATTGGGATGTGCATATGGCTGCTGACCACGCTAAAATCAATTTTATGAGTGCTGCTGCTGAAAACTACGCTGCAATATTGACTTGTCAAAATGCGTTTATCGTAGGTACTGACTTTGATGAAACTCAAGCTGAACAATGGTACTCTCAAGACGAAAAGTCTTACCGATTTAGAGTATCTTATATGATTGGTTGTGCTTTAGGTAACAGTGAATTAGCTGTTGCTTATACACCTGACGCTATTTCAGTAGGATAATAATAGTATAATGATTAATACTAAAGGGAGTTGGGGTTCTTACTCTGCTCCCTTTTTTTTATAACTTTAAAATAAAAATAAAATGGCATTAACAGCAATATCAGTAGGAGCTGCAGACCACTTTGGAAAAGGTGGAGTAAAATCCATCGAGGTGGCTTCTTACGCAGAGGGCAGTCAAAATATAACCTACACGGCAGGAACTAATGTAGCTGCAGGTTCTATAGGTACAGGTCGAGTTATTGAGTTTGAAAAAGAAAGCGCAAACATGACTATATCTTCTTCTAGCGAATTGGTTGGTTTATCTGTAAATACAATCACAATAGAAGGGTATATTCCTAAAATCACAAATGACAAACTAGAATCACTACAATCTTTACTTGACGCTCCTTTAGTGGGTAAAGTAACTACTTGGGATGGTGTTGTTTATTTAGTTGGTTGGGAAGAATCTACATCTACATCAGCTTCATCTACTGAATTTCCTATGGTTATGTCAGGATTAGAAGTTGCTACGGGTTCAAGTCTATCAGACCAAAATGGCTGTACTCTTACGTTTACTTGCAAGCAAGTTCACTTACCTGCTACATTTTAATAATTAATACTTAAAAAAAAATAAAATGGCATTAACAGATTTAACTATCGCCTTTCAAGGCGGTAAAGATAAGGTAGGAGGAATCGTAAAAGTAAACTTGTGGGAGCAATTATCTACAGGACACGCGGTTACTGACTCGGCAAATGGAACAGTCGGAACAGGTGTTATAACTGATTTTGACGTACCTTCTACCCCAGGAAATGTTGGGGTTTATAAATTTGCTCAAGGAACAGGTAAAATGGATGTTTCTCTTTCTCAAGAAAAAGGGCTAGCATTAGCTACTATTTCTATAGAAGGTTATATCCCACAAATAAGTAAAGTTGAATTTAACGCACTACAAGAGCTTGTAGGTAAATGCTTAATGGGTCAAGTAGAAATGGCTACTAAAGCAGGCGGTATAACTAACAACTTTTTAGTTGGTTGGGACAATATACTAGGAACACACGAAAGTTCAGGAGATTATCTTCATTCTAAATTTGGATTATTCTTAGAGTCTGTAGAAGCTTCTTCAGGAGCTGTTATGGAAGATGGCGCAGGAGCTACAGTAAAACTTACTGCTGTTCAAGGAGAGTTGCCGTACACTACGGAAGCATAATAGTATTTATAAGATTAAAGGGCGAAACTACGGGAGTATCCCTTTAATTTCTTATATTTGTTTAATCATTATACACAAGTTTTGGCTGAAAGAAAAAGAGATTCTAAAGGTAGATTTATTCCTAGCGCTTCAGATACTATAAGAAAAAAGGCTAGTGGTAAGGTTAAGTTTGATATAGTAAACTTAGCTCCTATGCCTAATATATTAGAGCGACAACACGATATAACTTCTAAGGAGTATTACCGATTTGGAGATGATAATTTATTTCCTCAATACCTAGCTGAGTTAAAAAGAAAATCTAGTACCCACAGAGCTATCCTTTCTCAGAAAGCTACTTATACAGCGGGTAGTAAAATAACTACCGTAAACGCAAAATTAGAGAGCTACATAAAGGAAATTAATCCTACAGGACAATCTCTAAGAAACCTATTTAGGTTAGTTGTAGATGATTTTTATACGTTTGGTAACTCTTACATAGAGTTTGTCGAATACGAGGGTGGATGCAATATGTATCACGTTGATGCGACTATGGTTCGTGTAGGCAAGAATATGGATTCAGTTTACATTAATCCTGATTGGAATTACTACGACCTAAAAGATAAAGAGGTTCGTAAGCTACCTATGTTTCCAAACTTTAAAAATGGTCGTTCTGTTCTTATGTTTAAGGATTACGAAAGTGGATTCCAAAGATACGGTATTCCTGACTACATAGCTGCCGCAGAAAGTGGTTCTATAGAAATAGATTACCTTATACAAAAATACAATAGAACAAAGTTTGAGAATGGATTTATGCCTTCTGCTATTATTGAAATAGACGGAGCTATGAGTGACGGAGAGGCTGAAGAATTAATATCTTTAGCTCAAGACAAACTTACAGGAGAAGGAAATAATGGTAAGATTTTATTCTTAGTAAAAGACGGAGCAGGAGGTGGAGGTTCTAATGTTCAGATACTTAAAGACGACAAAGACGGAAGCTTTATGGAGTATCAAGAACTAACCCGTAACAACATTGTAACTGCTCATAGATGGCAACCTGCTCTTTCGGGTATTGTTTCTAGTGGTAAAATGAATAACACAGGTAGTGAGATTAGAATATCTTATGATTTAGTTATGAGAACTGTGATTCAAGATACTATAGAGCAAGTATTTAAGCCTATGCGAGACGCTTTAGGTAAGGTGTTAAAGTTAGACGCTTCGTCTTTAGAGGTTCAGTTTGAATCTCCTATAGGATTTGCTGCTGACATTGACATTACTAAAATAGCTGATGTAAATGAATTGAGAGCTTTAATAGGATTAGAAGAACGACCAGACTTAGAAGATATTTATTTAGAAAAATTAACTAATAAGGAATAATATGGCTGTTGTAAATTATAGACAATACAATAATCTAATAACAGCGGAAGAGGTTGTTAATAAGGCTATGGCTAACGATAACTTAGACCAATCACTAATAGAGTCAGACGTTATTCTTATAGCTGAGATTACTCACTTAAAACAAAGGTTAGGAGATTATTTTTGGGGAAAGTTAAGACAAGGCAATACTAGTAATTCAAGTTACACGCTAAGTGCTAATGAAAATATACTACTAGATGATTATATAAAGCCTGCTTTAGCTTTTTTTGTTAAATACGAAGTTTTAAATGACATTCAGTTTAACACAACTTCATCAGGCGTTGTTACTAATGATGATGATTGGAGCGACCCTGTAGAATCTAGTGAATTATCAATATTAAAGTCTGACACTTTTAGAAAAGCAGAAATTTTAGTTAAAGATATGATTGAGTGGATAGAGGATTCTGACAATGACGGAGAGTTTCCTAATTACGACCACGCAAATAACGATAGACACATAGACGGAGATAACGTTACTAGGCTTGGAGGTATTCTAGCTTATGGGAATAAAATAAACAGATATGACTCCATAAGAAATAAAGATGAACGATACTATAGCTAAAATAAAAGACTCAATAGAAGTTACTGCTGTTAATGGTGGGGCTGTAATGGTTTCAACTATGGCGGAGGTCGAGCAAACTCTTAGAATACTATCTTTAGTGGTTGCTGTAGCATATACTTCTGTTAGAATATATCAAACACTAACTAAAGAGAAATAAAAATATGCCTACGGATAATTATACAGACTCAGCAGCGTCTTATGGTTTGGCTTTTCAAGGTCAAGCTAGAAGCAATGATTCTGCCGCACTAACAGGTAATCAACAATTTGATAGAGATAATTTACTTCATTTTATTGAAGATAAATTTAAGACAAATAAAAAAGGCGGAGTAACTCTTTCTAATTTAAGAGCCTTTCTACACACATTAGTTAAGTCTTGCTTTATTGTTGCTGACGATAGCCCCGTTCAAGTAATAGCTCAAAGGTCGGGAAGGATAGTCGCTAGTAGTACAATTAGATTTTATTATGGAAGCACTACTTATGGGTATATGTATCACTCTTGGAGTTCTTTTACTACAAACGTAAACAATATAGATGCGGCTTATTCTCACAATGCTATTAGATTACCTTACGATGCACATAATTTAACTGTTAGAGGATTTGTTAAAAACTCTAGCAGTACGGGTAATATTAGTGTTCACGCTTATTATTCAGACCAAGATGATGGCTCAAATCTTTATGCTCAAAATATGACTTTAATAGGTTCTCAAGTTATTAATATAGCGGCAACAAATACTAACTATAATTTTGGTTTTAGTTTAGCAGGTAAAGTTGAGGCTAACAAAATGGTTTGGATTATGTTAAAAAACGATAGCGCATCAGGTAGCGAGATTATAAATATACAAGCAACTTTAATCGGAACTAAACGTTCTGCTAATTGGACAGCAAGTTAATATGAAAGACTCTAGACTAAAAAAAGCGGGTGTTACAGGGTTTAACAAACCTAAGCGAACCCCTGGTCATCCTAAGAAATCACACGTTGTTGTGGCTAAAGAAGGAGACAAGATAAAGACTATTCGATTTGGAGAACAAGGCGCAAGTACTGCGGGAAAGCCAAAGAAAGGAGAGTCTGATAAAATGAAAGCTAAACGCAAATCATTTAAGGCTCGTCACGGAAAGAATATTGCTAAAGGCAAAATGTCTGCTGCTTATTGGGCTGATAAAGTAAAGTGGTAAATTATGGCTGTAAAGAAAAAGAAAAGCACGGTTAATAGTTCAGGTAACTACACTAAACCAACCATGAGAAAGCGTTTATTTAATAAGATAAAAGCAGGAACTAAAGGCGGTGGAGCAGGTCAATGGTCTGCAAGAAAAGCCCAACTATTAGCTAACGAATATAAAAAAGCAGGAGGAGGATATAAATAATGGCTACTAAGAAACCTCAAAAAAGTCTCAAGAAATGGACTAATCAGGATTGGGATTACATCTCAGAGAAGGATAAGAAGAAACCTAAAAGTAAAAGAGGCAGATACTTACCAAAGAGTGTTAGAGAGTCTCTTACGCCTGCTCAAAAAGCTGCAGAAAATAAGAAAAAAAAGAAAGCAACTGCTAAAGGAAAACAAAAAGCTTCTTACAGTAAGAAGGTTGCTAAAAAAGTAAACAGAGCTAAGTAATGAAGCGTTTTTTTAGAAGTTTAACTAGGCTAATAGCTGAAATGGGAGAAGCCTTAACAAATAGAGATGAAAGTAGTTTTAAATAGACTAGTAGATACAGGGAAAGAGACGTTAGGAAAGCTAACGATTCACGATGAAATTAAAGAGTGTTTCTCTTGTAAAACCCTAGAGCTTTCTTGGAAAGAAAATAAGACAAATGTGTCTTGCATTCCTAGAGGGGAGTATCTTGTAAATATAAGATTCTCAGCTAAACACGGAGAGCATTTTATAATTGAAGATGTCGAAGGCAGGGATTATATCCTTATACACGCAGCTAATTATCATTCTCAATTAAGAGGTTGTATTGCTGTTGGAAAGGCTTACGCTGATATAAACAAAGACGGAGAACTAGACGTCACTTCTAGTAGGGATACTATGGACTCATTATTGTCTGTACTTCCTGATTCATTTTACATAACTATAATTTAAGAAAAAATGATTGAGTACATTTCACAGAACGGAGCAGATATTGTAGCTGTATTAGTTGGGTTAATGGCTGCTGCAAAAGTATTTGTAAGGCTAACCCCTAACGTAAAAGATGACGCTATCTTCGGTAAGATAGATAAGGTATTTGAATTTTTAATCCCGAACTATGGGTCTAAGAAGGAAGAATAGAAAGCTAAAAGAAGAGGAGTTAAAAGACGTTAAACCTATGATTAATCCTTTAATTACTACAGGGGCTAAGATTATGTCGTTTATTGTCCCTAAAATGTTTAGAGATAAAAACGGTAAGTGGTCTAGTAAGCGAACTATAGGTGGTGTTATAGCTATAGCTGCTGTACATCAAACTGAAGTCGCAGGGGAAGTCACTTGGCAACATTTAGTTATGTTTGCTTTAGCGACTTTAACCGTTTACGCTCCTGATTCTAAGTAAAAGGAATTACTATTGGTAGTGTTCCGTTGTTCAATACAACTCCACAAGCCAACTTATAAGACTTAGCGAAGTGCTTTGCGTAAGCCATAGCATAAGAGTCTCTATCAACTCCACACCCTACTTGCATACCCCAATGTCCTCCGTTATAAATAACTGAGGCTTCGGTGTGTATGTGCCCTTGAACTACGGGGCAACCAAACTGTAAAGATTTTCCTGCTGCAGCGTTACGACCTGAAGTTCCTGTTCCGTGAACATAAAGAACTCCACCTATTTTGTGATGCTCCTTAAAATCCCAACCTTCAACGCCTAAAACTTCATCGAAATCCCGTATCCAAACTTTAGATACTCCGCTATCAAAAGCCTTGCGTCTAACGATTGCATCGTGATTTCCTATACAAACTTTAGCTATCGGAAAAGCGTTATACCACGCTTGTATCTTGTCTATAGCTCTTTCTAGTTCTTCTCCTGCTCCGTAACCGTCAGGGTCTTGCCTATGAAAGCTAGAGTAGTGAGAGTCTATTATATCGCCTATAAACACCACTTCAGAGCATTGATACTTTCGCATCTGCTCTTTACAATGTTCTAAATAGCCGTCAAGACAAAAAGGTTCGTGAATATCGCCTATAACTAAGACGTTTCCTGTTGATGGGGATTCTGACTCTCTAGCTTTTTGAACTAAACTCCATTCAAATTCAGATAATCGAGGTCTATATTGTTTTTCCATGAGACAAATATAGTAAAAAAAAGCAACCCCTGCAAATGCAAGGGCTACCAAGTCTCTAACCAAACAAACAATGCAGAGATAAACAGGGAATATTCAAATATACTACTTTTTCTCTTTAAGCCAACTATCAGGCACTAGTTTTTCGCACCATTTTATGTCATTTTTTTCACACCATTGAGCGTAAGTGGTTTGACTACCTTTTCTAATCTTATTATTTGCGTTCTGAAATACAAATCTAAGGTCTATATCGGGGTATTGTTCCTTGATTAACAAATGTTTATCCCTATCTGCTTTGACTAAACGACCCTTAACCTCCAATATAATACCATTGGCTAATACTATATCGGGGGTATAAGAGTGTTCACTCAGGGGGATTACGTATGAAATCTTTATAGGCTCGTAGGCAGCACCTTTAACCTTTCTCTGAATCAAGTTCTTCCAAACTCGATGTTCTAGTCCACTTCGGAATCCCGCCTTTACAGCGGCAGTTCTCACAGGGCTTTTTCTTCTGTTCCTCATCTATAAGTTTTTTTGCTAATAACAATTCTTGTTCAAGTCCTATTAACTTTTCAAGGTATACGGATAAGTCCATAGCTTCCTCTTGAGCGTGTATAAGCCACTCTAAGCTACTTAAATCACTCCTCTCCATAGTTGTTCCGTACTTTTCTTTACCTAGCTCAGCTCGCTGTGTAATCTTAGTGCAAACTTTATATTCTATACTACTCACTATCTATATGTTTTGTAACAAAATTAACAAACTCAAGTTCTTTGCTAACCAACTTTGACTTATTAGCAACCATTTCCTGCTTGTAGTACATCATTTTAAAATAACACTCGTTGAATAACAACAAACATTTATCTAAGTCTTCAACTCTTTTTAATTTAGAATCATAAACATCGTTAGCAATCATCCCTGCTTTGGTGTTTAATTCGTCTCTCATTTTTGAAACCTCTACAGTCATACTAGAGTATGCGTGCATATAGTTGTTTTCATCGGAAGTTGTTTGGGACTCCCTAAGAACTTTTAATGCTTCCTCTGCTATCTGCATATTTATTTTTCTTTAGTTGAAAATGAATCTATAACAACCCAAAATGAAGTTATTGTTGCTAATATAATAAAAATATTTCCAATCATTGTACTTTGTTTTGCTTTTAATCAAAGCCAAGAGTGGGGAATACCCACTTTTGACGCTGACTGCCTACTTCAATTAACGCCTATCCCATAAGGTATTAAAAGTATCGGTAGGGCTTTGTTTATGCTCCACTCACGCAGGAAGCTCTCGTTAATCATTTAGCTACCGCACGCTTCACAATCATCATTGTCTATGGAACAAGCATCGGGTTGGTCTGCGTCTGTTAAATCTACAATCCAAGAGTCCCAAGTTTCTCTAGCTACGTCTTCTGCGTGTTTTTCTGCTGCTGTTTTTTCGTCTTTATTATTCATCTTAGTTTTTTATTAGGTTATAAAATATAGGGTCTAGTCTTCTTATTTCGAATTGAAGTTCAAGCCAAGCTTTTTGCACTTCATTTTCATCTCCAATATCCAACCTACTACCTGTGCCTGAATTTGCTACATTGATTGCGTTCTGCAACAACATATTATCTATCTTTAGCCTCGTCTCCTCGTCTATGTGATACAATCCTAATCCTTTCTTGTTTTCCATATTCTTCTTCTTCTAGTTGCTTTCTCCAAGCTAAATATTCATAATGATTTTGTTCTCTCCAATCTCCTGATATTCGCATCTGCTCATTTATCAAGAACTCTTTTAATCTTCCCATAGTTTAAAATCCTAGTTCGTTTTTAAGTTGTTTTATCTCTAAGTCTATCATGGGGTCTATAAAGTGACCGCCATTCATATTATTTAGATAAGCAAATCTACAATTTTTAGGGGAAAATTTCAAATAAACAGGTCTATCATCTTGAGTAGGTAGTCCTACTAACTTTTGAAACTTAATCTTTCTTATATGAATCTCTGTTATATCCCATTGTTCACTATTTAAATGCCTATGAATAACTATGAAATTGTCAGTCCTGTTTGCAAACATTCCCCCAAATTCTACATCGTACATTGAGGGCGCAGGGATTCTTCCCGAGTCATCTCTTTTCCTAGCTGCAGCAGTTCCTGCGTGAGTAGTAAGTATAAACTTTACGTTATGTTTTTGTTTAAACCTTCTAATGCTTGACAACATATTATAATAGTAATCGTACTTACTAAAACCATTCTCAACTCTCAAATCATTCAAAGGGTCTATCAAACACCCATCGTATTTTATAACTTCCATTTGTTCCTCAAAAGCTTCTAGAACTTGATTCGCAGTTGGTTGCTCTTCAAATGAAATTATAGTAAAGTGGTCTAGAACCCAATCAATAGCTGTACTAAATTCAGTACTATTCATTCTGTCAGACCTATCCTTATCTGCACTTTTTCCTACAAACATTTCTGCTATGTCTGAAATCATATCTCCTACAGGCTCGTTCTCAGGGCAGTAGCAAAGCCACTTCCAACCGTAACGCATAGAAGCATTTAGCATAAGATAAAACATCGTTGTAGTCTTACCTATATTAGCCAATCCCATAATTACATCTAGTTCGCCTTTTCTATATTTGTAGTGAGGGTCTAAATTAGGAATACCCGTAGGTACTCCTTTAGGTAATCCATTTCTAAATACGTTCCCTGCGTATCTCTTTATGTCTTCTCGTTTAGTTATTTTATACATCGTAGAAACCTATTTGAGAGTTAGTAATTTCCTCTGACTTAACGTCTTTAGAAGCCTTTAGTTTTTCTGAATGATATTCAGTAAACCTAGTTGCGTTAAACAATGTAGAAGGTCTTAAAAACTTCTCAAAATCAGTTCCCAACCATTGAGAGCACTTAACATCTATAACGTGCTTAAAATCATCTAGATTATAACCCTCACTTACTCTAGCATTTACTAACTTTTTTATAGGGTATCCTACTCTAAGCCTTCTATTCGCTTTTTCGTTTAAGTAATCTACAATTTCAGACACAAAATCAATAGACATAGACGGAACTTTAGGCTTAGGCTTTTCTTTCTCTATTACCTTAATCTCTTTATCTCCGTACTTTTTACATCTAATAATTCTCTTATCAACTTCTTTGTTGTCTTTATACAAAAGAGTAACAACTATCAACCCTTTCTTAGATAGAGAAGATACAACCCTACTAACGCTAGACTTACTAAGCCCGAAGAACTCAGCAAAATAAGCGTTACTAGCGATGCAACCATTCTCGTTATCTAAGCTATGAATCTCTGCCAAGAAAACTTTTTCTTGCATAGACATATCTTTAGACTCCCAAATCTCTTTTGGAATCCATATTCCCTTAAAACCTCTACTCATTGTTTAGTCCTCCCAGTCTTGTTTGTTAATTTTACCGAATTGTTTTTCGTAATCCTCTTCGTAGTATAGTTTGTGTTTGTTACAGGTATTCCAAGCCCCTTGACAAACTTTAGTTACTGCTGCGGGATTTCTTTCTAAGTACTTAGCACAACTGCGTACACTACCAAAGTAAATTACTTCTTTATAACTATCGCACTTATCGTCTAAGCACACAGCTACTACAGGTCTAGAGTACCCCCTGTTCTTCTGATTTATTCCTAATCCGTTCATTGTATAATGTTATTATTTCGTTACACTTAAACTCAATCGACCTTGAAGCTTTTAGTATTTTAGTTACTTCATCTCTAACGATTGCGTTTGTTTTTAAAACTCCCGTATCTATACTATGTTTGTATAGAGAATATAACTTATCGTATTCAGCACAATCTTCTATATACCTTACTGAGTGTATAGCTGTAGCGTGATTACATTTTGTAAACTTCGCTATCAAAGGATATGTGTGCATACATTTATTCCTTAAGTAATATCTTAAAAGATGCCGTGCAATTACGACATCTCTTAATCTAGTCTTCTCTAATATTCTTTCAGGAGCAATTCCTACTATATTAGAAATAAGTTCTAAACCATTTCTAAACTCCTCCGATTTAGTTAGAATCTGATTCATCTTGCTTTGGCTTTATATGGAACGCATAGTTGTAAATTTCAGAAGCATTCTCCAATAAGTCCTCAATTTTCTTAGACATAGGACTTGCTAATTCTAAGCATTTAAAACGAAATTCAGCTTCCATTGTTACTTGCTTAATTCTCTTGTTCATCTCTGATTGAGATACTTTTCTTTCTTTAGACATAATCTAAACACTTTAAGGGTTAAGTAAAGGGGGTAACCCCCCTCTACGATTATAAGACTTTTTTTATTTAGAAAGGTAAGTCATCCTTTTTAGCCGTTTGGTAACCATTGTCGGGTAATTTTTCGGCATTTCCTTCTGACGCATCTATCTTCCACGCATCAATATTGTGATAATACTTTCCATTATATTCTCTTGAAGAAAGGTTGAAGTGTACTCCTACGGAATCTCCTACTTTGTGAGAATTTATTATAGTTGTCTTCTCTCCGAACAGAGTAAAGCAAACCTCTTTCGGGAATTTGTCCACCGTCTTTACAACGAAACTTTTCTTTTCCCATTCCTTGCCTGCTTTAGTCATTCCCTTTTCTGCCTCTAATACTTTTACTAGAGTTCCTGTGATTTTGTTTTCCATGGTTTATTAATTAATATTAAGGCTATCATCTGTTTTCCCGTAGTCAGAATAAAGGATAGCCTTCCTTGCTTCATCCTTAACTACTTTATTTTTAAATAATTCTAACAATACATTGAATAGTTCATCGGGGTCTGCATTTACTGCAAACTCTATTTCAAATTCATCATCTTCTCTGTAGTTTCCCACAGCCGAAATAATACAGTCATTAGACTCAACTAATGCTTTAAGTATTTTTTGCCTTAATTTTCTTTTGTCTTCTTCAAAGCTCATGTTAAAATGTATAATTTATTTTTGGTATTATAAACTTTTCCTTTAGCCTACTATCGTTTGATGAAGTACATATCTTAACTAAGTTGTGATTTTCTTGAAACATAGTTAAGTGATTGTCTTCTTCGTAGTATTTTGCGTAAGCAAATATAGAAATGTTTTTTGCCTCCTCGACAGAGAAACATTCTTCTAATAATTTCTTAGCTTTTTTTTCTCCAACTCTAGGTATCCCAACAATATTATCCGTAGAATCTCCCGATAAAGTTTGCTCGTAAAGTTTTTGCCAAGCATCGTATTCGCTTACAAAAGAAACCTCGTTCTTATTCCAATTATAATGATACCCTTGTATTTGAAGTAAGTCTTTATCTATACTGCAAATGATTGTTGAATTTTCCATTTCAGTTTGGCAAATCCCCAAAGCATCATCAGCCTCAAGTCCCTCTACATTTTCGCACTTCCAAGTATCTATTAAATACTCTTTTATAGCGTCTAAATGTTCAGGCATAATCATATCTTTACGATTACCCTTGTAAGGTTTTATTGTAGCTAATTCTTTTCTGAAGTTACCTTTTCCCGTTAGAAACCCTATATAGCTATCTGCTTTCGTTACGTAAAATAAATGCTCAAACATCGCATCTATAGTTTCGTAAGCGTTTTCCACATCATCGCCCTCGTGTTTCCAAGCAGCCCGATAGAGCATAATATCTGCATCTATCAAGGCTGTCTGAATATCTCCTTTACTTAACTGCATTATCAAACGCTTTTTTAAGTTGCTCGGATTGTTCTTTGGAAATCTCGTAGTCTCCCATTTTAGACTTCACAACATCTCCTTTACCTCCTTCGATTGCAACAATCATTGCATCCAACTTTGCAGGGGTTAGTTTTGTTTTAGTCTTGAAAGACTCCTTCACTTGATTAACGTATCGGTTATCATCCCACATACCCAAGAATATATCTGCGTTAAACCCTAACTTAGACAATCCCTTTGTAAGTGCATCCGTAGAAACCTTTTTAAAGCATTCATCATCGAGCTTACCTTTTCCGTTGTGAGAAGCAATTGATGAGTTTATAGCGAAGTTACGTACTTCTTCTCCGTCTTTATACCAAAGGATTGCTTGATAGCATATAAGCCCGTCTATACCATTAAGATTATAGAACTGCTCTTCGCTAATACCCCAACCCTCGCCTATACGACCGAATGCTCGTGTAAGTTCCCGAACTTGATATTGCGCATTGATACTCGTAAACTTCCGACCGAAGCCTACTTCCTTAGTGAAATTCGGGTCAGTAGTTTGTACTGAATCCCAAAACTGCAAATTGTTTGTTTTCTTTGCCATAGTTTCCCTGTTATTGATTAGTTATACAAATATAGTGTTTTTATTTTAATTCTCAACAGTTTTTAAAGAATATTTTGCTACATTAGTGGTTCTCCCAAATCTATTTTGGACTTTAATCATCTCTGTTTCAATATCCCAACCCAATTCCTTGAGTTCAAATACTGAGGCTGCGAGTCTTGTGTTTCCCAAGTCTTGTATAGCTTGGATAGGTGTAATACTTCCGTACGTTTTTATGTACTTAATTACCCTTGTTTTATTAGTTTCTCTCATAATTGTTTTGTTGTGTTTATTGATTGCTAATTCTTTCATCTTTCCCATAGTCCTAGTTGTTTTGGTTTTTAATAAACTCTACTACTGCTTTGTAGGTTACGTTTATATCACACTCTTCAAGGGCATAGTATACCCTATCAAAATACTCTAATCGGTTCTTTTCTCTACATTTCTGTATTACAGGCATAAGCCAATCCCAAGAGTATTTGTATTGCAATCCATTAGCCGTACAAGGAACATCTACTTTTGGGTATTGATACCCTTCAGTTACAGCTCCATTTTCTGTTCCGATATTGCAAGGCACTAATGGTAGCCCCATAAATTCTGCTATAAGTTTATTGTCTTTCATAGTTTCTAGTTGTTTTGGTTTTTAATAAATTCTAATACTGCATTATGCAAAGACTTAGCATCCCATATGTTGTCGCTACCAACCTCTGTAAGTAGTGAAACAACCTCATCAAGAGGCTTGTCTGTTTTGCGTGATATTTTCATTACCACAGGCATAAGCCAATCCCAAGAGGTGTGAAATTTATAGGATATATTGCTTGGAGAGATTATACAAACATCTTTAAAAAAATCTTTGTGCCATTCAGTCCCCATAAATTCTGCTATAAGTTTATTGTTTTCTTTCATAGTCTAAGTTTTTACTAAATTCATCAGTATTCATTTCGTTGTTACCCGTGTAGCATTGACCACACATTGCATAGTCCCAATCTGAGAACATTAATTCATCTTCGGGTGTAGAACTCCCACAAAGCTGACATATTACGTTTTGTATATCTTCTGGATTCATCATCTTACTTGCCTTGTTTCGTGAGTACCTTTATAAAGCCCGAACTTACTAAAGTATTTTTTAACTAACTTATTACGAACTCCTTTATAATCCCCGTAAATATTATCCATTTTAAAGCCCATAACAAGCTCGTAGTTACACTTTGTTACAAAAGAGTTACAATCCCTTTCTTTTTCTTTTTTAAGGCTCTCAACATATCTCTCTTTGTGATACTCTGAAATTCTCCCTTTAGCTTTGTATTCTTTTTGTTTTTGTTTTCTTTCGTGTAAAAAGATAGGTGCTTTTTCTTTTTTCATCTTTTAGTTTTTAATAGTTTGTAAATTTCCCCTTTAATAATTTTTATGAG
>Ga0102829_1000038_pt1 | contig 37498 bp, 37 predicted proteins | sample ColrivemetaGS575_FD_84510 | JGI IMG/M metagenome (GOLD analysis project Ga0102829, IMG submission 84510) | Estuarine microbial communities from the Columbia River estuary - Freshwater metaG S.575 | ecosystem: Environmental > Aquatic > Marine > Intertidal zone > Estuary | place: USA: Columbia... | reverse complement strand
CAAAAAAACAAAAAAATAATTTTTACCCTTAAATTCCTACCATGTTTACCTACGATAACACCGTCGTATTTTAGGGGTATTTTTGCAACCTTGGGTACCACCCAGGATTGAATATTTTGAATGGAACTTTTTAAATGAAATTACCTTTTTTAAACGGTCTTGAATCTGTACGACGATACAATACCAATAACAAATTTCATGTTTTAAACGGTAAACGATATATATTTCGAAGAATAATGAGTACCATTTTTTAAGTATAATCACAGAAAAACCATGGAAACCTAAACAAATGAAATTTGTTTCGATAATTAGCGATCCATTATTTTTTAAATAGTTACCTCCCTTGCTCTTTACAGCAAAAATACGGTAAACTAGAACAAATAAACTCTCCTTACACAATCCTTTTCTGATAAAACTAAACTTATCCTATGAAAATACTTTCAAAATTTATTTTCTCAAACCTTAAAACATTAGAAGACTGAATCATAATAAAAGAAAACCTAGAATAATAACTTTCATTTGCTAAATAAAAATCATAAATAAAACGCTTTAATTTTGTATTAAAAATGTTTACCTTACATATATCAAATTTAAACAACCTATTTTTAATTATCTGACATTTTTTATTAAAAAAAAATGATAAATTTGAAATACCTTGTGAAGCATAAGCCAAAAAAATAATATAATTTCTCAACCTATTTAAATTCCAATCCAAAAATAACAATTTCGAAGTCGAATGTAATAATTTTAAACTTTTGGAATTTGAAAGTAATATTCTTAATATTTCCCAATCGTTTTTTTTTTCTAAATTTGTTACTAAAATTTTAGTAGATATTTTAGTAATACCCTCAGTACTTATAAAAGTCCCAGAATTTTCAAAAAAATTTGAACTAGGTAAATACAAATACTCTAAGATTTTACTCAACAATAATTTTTTTGAACAACAACCTAATTTTATAGTAAAATACTCCACTTGTATTGCTAGATAATTTAACAATTTTAAATTTAACATTTTATTTAAATTTGATATCTCATTTAAAGAAGAATTAAAAAAGAATAACCCAGTACTATTTAAAAAATCTTTGTTTGAAAAACCAGAAAATACATTTAAAATATTTATACCTACAGTATTCAAAGAACTTGAAAGTAAATTAAAACCATTCCAGGTATTTTTTTTTAATTTAGAGTAAGTTTCAATTATTAGCATTGATTTAAAAAAAAAATTGCTATCAATTCTATTTGATATTCGTTGATTTAAAATTAAAGAAGGCTTAGATGTAATAATAAAATATTGAGATAAAATATGATTTCCTTCAGAAATGATTTTTAAGAATTTAGGGTTAGTACTTAAAGTTTTAACCTGATAAGTTAAATCAATCGTTGAATTCATACTAAAAATCTCAAATTTCCCTTTTAATTGTCTTTGTCTCATTTTAACATTTAAATAAAAACCTTCGTAACGTGGATTAACGCCAATTAAAAAACAAAACTTAGACTTATTAAAATTTACAGAAGTCATCAAATCATTAAATTTAAAATATTGCTCTAAATCTAAACTGCTATTTACCAACATGTTCCTTCTGAGTTTAATAAATCTATACCTTTTTGAAATAAAAAATAACAAATTTATAGATTCATTATTTAACGTACTACCAAAGATTAAAAACAATGGTTTTAATTTTAAATTATGTCTAGATAAATGATCATAAAAATAAAATAATTTAATCAACTTTTTAAATAGTCCAAACCAAATATTATTTAATTCCTTTGTATTTAAAGAATAATCTGACGGAAACAATCCATCAAAAGAAAACCTAGTTTTATTAGAAATCCATTCCGTCTTATTAATATTAAAATTTGAATGAATTTTAATTATTTTTTTATTTTTTATTTGTAAAATAATACCTAAACCAAAACCATCTGAAAAATCTATGGAATTTATAAATTTTAGCTCCCAACTTCGATTGATGAAAGGATAAAATTTTGATGTTAAAGCACCCACAGGACATAAATCGATCACATTCCCAGAAATTTCGGATTGAAAAGTTTTGGAAATATACGTACCAATTTCAGTACTAAAACTCCTACCAAAAGCACCCAAATCTTGTACCCCTGCAATCTCAGTAGCGAATCGAATACACCTAGTACAATGTATACAACGAGTCATTACTGTTTTAATTATTGGACCAATATTTTTATCCATAACAATTTTTTTATAATTATAAAACCTTTTTCGTGTAAACCCAAAAAATAAAGATTGATCTTGTAGATCACACTCACCGGCTTGATCACAAATTGGACAATCTAAAGGGTGATTAAGCAATAAAAACTCTAACACGTTTTCTCTAGCTTTTTTAACTAAAGGACTATTTGTATAAATTTCAGTATTTGGTAATAAAGTAGTTTTTGCATTGACTGAACAAGAAATCATTGGCTTATTAGACTGTTTTAACTCTATTAAACACATTCTACAATTACCCGCGATTGATAACTCTTTGTGATAGCAATAATGTGGAATTTTAAACCCTAATCGTGAACAAAGCTCAATAACCGGTGAAACAACTTTCCATTTCTCAATATAATTCAAATTACTAAATTCTGCGACATAATTGTACTTATGATTATTTATCTTAAAATAACTCAACTTGATTATACAATCACTATTTTTTAGGAAATTATAGCTTAACTGGTTAAAGCGTCGACCTGTCACGTCGAATATTGTGGGTTCAAATCCCATTTTTTTCGTATTTTATTTATTTATATTTATAATTTGATTTATTTGTATTGTATTTCTAAGTTTAAAATATGTAGTTAAAATTGCTAGACCTATTGAAGACTCTGTAGCAGCAACTGTTAAAATAAATAAAACAAAAATTTGACCTAAAATATCGTCTAAATATAATGAAAATAAAGTAAAATTAATATTTACACTTAAAAGTAATATTTCTAGTGCAATTATTGTTATTAAAATATTTTTTCTGTTTAATATTAATCCTAAAATACTAATAAAAAATAAAATGACTGTTATTCGTAAAGAATTTAATATATTTAAAACTAACACTTTTTTAAAATTTGGATACACTAGGATTTGAACCTAGAATCTGTGGATTAAAAGTCCAATGCTTTACCTATTGAGCTATATATCCTACCTTAATTTACTATAAAGCAAATAAGATTAAAAAAGCAATCATTAATGCAAATAAAGCTATAGCTTCAGTTAATGCAAATCCTAAAATTGCCATTTTAAATAACTCATCTTTTAATTTAGGATTTCTAGATATTCCTAAAACAAGTGAACCGAAAACAGTACCAATACCTGCACCTGCACCAGCTAATCCTATAGTAGCTAAACCTGCACCAATACATTTTGCTGCTTGAAGTAGCATTATATTGAGGTAATAAAAACCCTTTGAATAAAGTGCTAATAATTACCTCGACCGAAGTTTCCTCAAACAAAATTGTCATTAAAATAACTTACTAAAAAAAAATTGTAGTTTTTACAGGCAATTTTGCACCACCCGTTCTAAAAGCTTTTAAAGCCGTCTTTAGATTTATACCACAAACTTCAAAAATAATAGAACCTCCTCTGATTTTAGCGGCCCAATGAGAAAAAGCTCCTTTCCCTTTTCCCATCCGAACTTCTGTTGGTTTAGAAGTTATAGGTTGATCAGGGAAAATCCTAACCCAAACTTTTCCTTTACGTTTGATCTTTCTAGTAATAGCTTGTCTAGCAGCCTCAATTTGTTTAGCTGTAACAAAACCAGAATTCATGGCTTTTAAACCTATAGTGCCAAACTTTAAAGAGTTTGACTTATACTCATATTTTTTTAATTTACCCTTTTTTACTTTTTTAAATTTTAATTTTTTAGGAAACAACATGCTCTAATTTTTATAAACAATCCAAACTTTAACACCAAAAGTCCCATTAAAAGTATACGAAATAGACTCAGAATAATCTATTTTTGTAACTAAAGTTTGAACAGGAACTTGACCAACAATAATAAATTTGGAACTAGCTTTCGATTTACCATTAAATCTTCCTTTTATTTTAATTTTTACCCCTCTCATTTTAGAAATTTTTGTTTTTTGCAATATAATTAAAATATGCTTTAACAAAAAAAAAAATTGAGTATGTTTTTTCATTTTAACTAATCTATTCGAAATAAAATTACTTAGTAAACTAGCAGAACTTTTTAATTTAACTGACAAAATTAATAAATGAAACATATCCTTAAAAAATGGCTCTCTCAAATACCTTCTAAAAAATAAAAATTTATTTTTAAGAATTTTCTTGTCTAAATAATTCAAATTATTAAAATTTAAAGACAAACCTTTCCTAACTTGTTGAAATATAATTAAAATATTTAATCTTCTATTTAAAAAGACAGTTAAACTTTCTAAAATTTGCTCTATAAAAGAATTTTTATCTATAATTGTTTGATACCTAAACTTGTTAATAAGTAAAAATTTTTCGTATCTTTTATAAATCTGCAATTTATTTTTTAAAAAAATAGAAATTTTAGACGAATTACATACTGTTTTAGTTTCAAATTTTTTTCTCTTAACTTTTGAAATATTTAATATAATCTTAGAAGTTACAAAATAAGAAACATATAAATGTAAAGAAGTCTCATTAAAATACATTTTGTAATCATGTAAAATTAAACCCGATTCATTTAAAAATTGATCTAAATACCTTTTTATTTGTATATTTTGAAAACTATATAGAGAAAATTCTTCTAAATTTTTTTCAAAATACTTAGACCGCCATTCATTTTTTAAAATACCTAATCTGAATATTATAGGATTAACTTTTTGTCCCATTATTTTTTGAAAAAAAAAACTCTTTTCTAGTAAACGAAAATTCACCAAACTTAAAACCTACCATTTCTTCTAACACAATAATTTTTGTATTGGATTTACCATTATAAATATAGTAAATCTTCCCAACAAAACTTGGCATAATTTCAGAATTTCTTAAACCTATATTTTTATAATTATTTACTTTTTGATTTTTAAAGTAAGGACCCTTCCAATTTGCTCTTGCCATTCTTCTTTAACTTTTTAATTATTTTAGGTAACAATTTTTTTTTAGTAATTTTACCCCAAGGTGATAATTTTAAACCTGACTTTTTACCTTCACCACCACCATGTGGGTGATCAATAGGATTCATAGCGACTCCTCTAACTATAGGACGTCGATTCAACCATCTAGATCTTCCAGCTTTTCCTATGGCTCTTAAACAATAAAATGGATTGGAAACAATTCCTATGCTTGCAAAACAATCTATGGATATAAATTTGTTTTCCCCAGAATTCATTTTTATTAGACTAAAACCAGAATTTTTTTCTATTAATTTAGCAAAAGTACCTGCAGAACGAGCAATTTTACCTTCTTTTTTTATTTTTAGTGAAATATTATAAATAAAACTTCCAATAGGAATTTTTTCTAAAGGTAACGAATGCCCTAGTTTAGGTTCTGCATTTATGCCAGATTTTAAAATATCACCAACTTGTAAATTTTTAGGAGCTAAAATGTACAAATATTTTTTATCTATAAACTCATAAATAGCAGCAATATTTGCTGTTCTATTAGGATCATATTCTATAGTAGTTACAATTCCTATTGAATTCTTATAACGATCAAAACTTATTTTTCTATAATTTTTTTTTTGACCACCACCTCTATGATATGAAACGATTTTTCCGGTACTGTTTCGACCAGTAGAATTTTTCAACCCTTTTATTTTAGATTTGATAAACGGTTTTTTAAATTTTTTATTAGAACAAAAACTTAAATAATTTTGCGTAGCTAAAGTTTTTATTTGCATTATTTGTGGGCTCATTAAAAAATACTTAATTTATGCTATTATTACAAATAAAAAATGACATTAAAAAAAAAAAAAATTTATTAATTCACATTTATAATAACAAAGTATTAAACCAAAAACTAAAAGAAAAAAAAACCATTATTAACGATTTTAGCAACACTAAAAAATCTATTCAAAAAAAAAGGTTTCATAATTTAAACATTTTAGAAACTTTAAAATATATTGTTGGAGTTTCATTTTTGAAAAAAAATACAATTATCTATATTACTAGTAGTTGTGGTCAATTAAAATACCAATGTTCTGCGGGATTTTTAAAACTAAATAAAAAACAAAAAATAAAAATCCCATTTGTTTTAATAAAACTAACTAAAACTCTACTAAATAAAATGCCCTATTTAAGCCAAATCCCTATTGCATTACATTTAAATAATATACCCAAACCATTACAATTTTTTTTTGAAGCTATTTTTAAAACTCAATTTTTTATTATTCAATTAACTAGCTTTAAATCTTTCCCGCATAATGGTTGTAGACCTAAAAAATTAAAACGAAAAAAAAAAAAATTATTTTTTTTTGAGTAATAAAGAAGAAATTTCCGAGCGGTTAAAGGAGACAGATTGTAAATCTGTTAAGATTTTTCTTTTCGTAGGTTCGAATCCTACTTTCTTTAAAAATTTCGAAATATAACGCAGTCTGGTAGCGTGCCTGATTTGGGATCAGGAAGTCATATGTTCAAATCATATTATTTCGAAAAAATAGTGTTTGAATTGAAAATTCTAACTTTTTTTTTAAGAAGCTATAAAATATAATCATTGTTATATCATACTTTATGGATTCAACTTTATTAATTTGATTTATAAAATAAAATGTTTTATTTAATTTAATGCCAATAAAAGTTAAAATACTATTTAATTTCAAAAAATAGGAAGAAAATAGTTTAGGTAAAACTTTAAAAATAACAAAAATAAGAGGACTATTAATTAAAGTTTTAAATTTTTTATAAATCGATTGATTAAAAACCTTTTTTGTAATTTTATTATGAAATTTATAATGTTTTAAATTAAAATTTTTCAATAATTTTTCAACAGTAAACCAAATTTTAGAATTAGAATCACTAATATAATACAAGAACAAAAATTCATTTTTTTTCAATTGCTTTTTAACTTTTAAGAATGTATAATATTTTAATGTAAATTTCGTAAAACTAACCATTTATTCTTATTATAGGCTAAGTAGGATTTGAACCTACATTAAAACCGTTATGAGCAGTACGTTTTACCCTTAAACTATAAGCCCTCACAATTAAAATGAGAAATATAAGCATAACTCAATTATTAATCCTATTTTTTACAATAAGTTTATTTTTTGTTGATTTAAAATCTTTTAAAAATAATATATTAAATTATTACAAACAATTAAATAAAAAAAACAGGAAAAAAGGGATTTGAACCCTTGTTCTTTGGTTTTGGAAACCAATATTCTTACCGCTGAACTATTTTCCCTAAATAAAATGTTTTACCATTTAATTCTTGAAATAAAAAACCGAACTTTTTTAATAATAACAACTTGGGTTTCTGTTTTTTTTATTACTTACCATTATAAAGAAACACTACTTTTTAATTTAATAAAATCTAACAGCACAATCAATTATTTTTTAATAACAAATGTTACTGAAGTTTTTCTTACTTATTTTAAGCTAAATCAATTTTTAGCAAACTATTTTCTTACATTATATATTTGCTACCAACTTTTTCTATTTTGTATAAATGGATTATATTATACGGAATACCTGTTTTTAAAAAATTTATTTTTATTAAATTTTATAAATTTAATCTGTCTTACTTTATTTTTGAATTTTTTTGGAATTCCAAATATTTGGACATTCTTTTTCAAATACCAAGAATTAATATCTAATACATTAATTCCATTACATTTTGAAACTAAATTACTAGAATTTTTAGCTTTTTATACCTACTTTTTTCATTTAACTATCTTAAATGCGATTTTTTTTACAATTTTAATTTTTTTTTCTGTAAATACAAACAAAAACCTGCTTCTTTTAAAAAATAACAGAAAAATTTTTCATTTATTTTTACTAATCATTATTATTTTAGTAACTCCACCAGACCTATTTAGTTTTCTTTTAATAAGTTTTATTTGGATTACTAGTTTTGAACTTATTCTATTTTTTAACTTTTTAAAGATTTAATTCGATAACCAATTAGACCCAATCAAAATCCCAACTGCAAAAATGAGATAACCTAAAGAAAAAGGTAGAAAACATTTCCAACCAATATCCATAAGTTGGTCATACCTGTAACGAGGCAAACCTGCTCTAGTTATAATAAAAAATGTAACCCCTAAAACTACCTTAAAACTAAACCAAAAACTCCCAGGAAAAAAATTAAATAATGGAAGCCAACCTCCTAAAAATAAATTTACAGAAAAAGCTGACATTAATAACATATTTGAATATTCACCTAAAAAAAATAGTGCAAATGTCATGGAAGAATATTCCACGTTATAACCTGAAACTAACTCTGCCTCTGCCTCAGGTAAATCAAAAGGATGACGATTCGTTTCAGCTAACATTGAAATACAAAAAATTATAAAAATAGGTGAAGATGGTAACACGTACCAACAATACCTTTGAGCTATAATTATATCAGTTAAATTAAACGAACCCGCAAATAAACATAAATTGACAACAACAAAACCAATAGAAACTTCATAAGAAATCATTTGAGCAGTAGAACGTAAAGCCCCTAAAAACGGATACTTAGAATTACTGGACCAACCTGCTATAATAACACCATAAACGCTTAAAGCCGAAATTGCAAGTAAATACAGAACCCCAACGTTTAAATCAGTAAAAACTATCGAATCAAAAAATGGTATAACTGCCCAACCAATCAAACTTAAAAAAAAAGTTAAAATGGGTGCAATAATAAAAACAAAGGAATTACAATTACTTGGCAATATAGTTTCTTTTGTAAATAATTTAAGTCCATCAGCAAAAGGTTGTAATAAGCCAAGCATTCCAATCACATTAGGACCTTTTCGGCGTTGAATAATACCCATCCCTTTTCGCTCAACAATTGTAAAAAAAGCAACGGAAATCAATAAAGGAATTAAAATAATCAAAATTTTAAATACGAATAATAAAATAAAAGTTACCATTTCTATAGGTTAAAATTGGACTTGAACCAATATCATACGATTTGCAATCGAATACATTAACCAACTTATGTTATTCAACCCTTTACATTTAAAGATAAGATGGGATTTGAACCCATGGTATTATAATTTAAATACAATAATTTTCAAAACTAACGCCTTAAACCTCTCGACCACTTATCTTTTTTATAATATTTAGAAGCAAAAAAAGAGAGTCGAACTCTTAACTTTAATCTTGGCAAGATTACACTCTACCAATTGAGTTATATTTGCAACAATCTTTTTATATTAAAAAAGGTTGTTTAAAAGAATTAATTAAATAAAAAAACTCTTTTTGATTTGTTTTAGAGCTAACAATTGTCAAATTTAAATTTCTCAAATTTTTATTAAATAAATTATAATTATCCTCTAACTCTGCGAATAATAATTTATTGTTTAATTTATAAGAAATAGTAGAATAATAATTTTTTCTAGTTTGGGTTTTTTGTAAACGTACTTTAAATTTATAGAATATTTCAAAAATTAGTTTAATGAAAAAATTATACATTAAGTTTTTTCGTAAAATAACCTGACAACCAACTGGATCCCCTTTTTTTATTTTAAAAAAAAGATTTCCCTTTTTTGAAATCAAAAATTTCCCTTTTTTGGAAGTCACTAATTCTAAAGCTAGATTTGCAGTACATAATTCTTTAATATTTGACTTTTTAAAACCAAAATCTACAATAATTTTACGTATTTTAGGGATTTTTTTTAATTTACAATAAACAAATTTATTAACTAAATCAAACTTAATAACATTGTTATAATAACTTTCAAAAAAACTCATTAAAAAATTTAAATAAGTCCAGCAGAGATAGTTACGAATTTTAAATATTTCCCACATTTTAGTAATCTTGAAACAGGACCGATTATTCTACTTGCTACTGGACTATTTTGCTTATTAATTAAACTCACACAATTATCATTAAAAAATGTGATTAACCCATCTTTTTTTTTAATTTGTTTTTTTGTTCTAATAATTAATCCTTTAAAAACCTCACCTTTTTTTACTTTGGATAAAATTTTGGACTTATTCCTTAACTGTTGAATCGAAACAACAATTAAATCACCTGGACAGGCAAACTTTCGTTTAAAACCACCTAAAACTTTAATACATTTTGCTGTTTTAGCACCAGAGTTATCACTAACTTTTAAAATTGTTTGTAATTGAACCATAAAATTTTCTAAAACAGAATATTAAAATCAAAAAGATTTAAAAATTTGTTATGCGTTTGTAACTTAATTGGAAAAAGTGTTGGATTTCGGCCCCAAAAATATAGGTTCAAGTCCTATCAAACGTAAAATCGTTATAAAAACCACCTAAATTTAGCGTACTTTTTTTTTGTTAACAAATTTTGGTGTAAAATATCTATTTTTTTCTGTAAAAACGCTTTTGAATGAAATAAAAACTCAAATTGCAATAATTTGGAGACTTTATTTATTTTTTTTGCTCTTAAAATTAAAATAATATGTTTTATTGCAAACGAAATTCTTTGAGTCTTTGACAAAATATAAGGTATTTCTTGCAAAAATTTCTGTTTCCCTTTTTTTTTAATTAATTTTTTAGCACAAATTAAAGGTAAAGAATTTATAACTACTAATTTAATAATTTTTTGTGAATTTTTTGTGATATTTTTTTGTAATAATTTACTACTTTTTATAAAAATATTTTGGGATTTTATTTTTTTGCCACAAAACATTAAATAACTTAAAATTTTATTTTTAACCATTAATTTCCTAATAATAGTGTTTTATGATTTTTGTTCCATATTTTGATCTTGAAGTTTTTCTACCTGTTAAACCTTTAAAATCCAATCTACCTCTTACTAAATGATATTTTACCCCGGGTAAATCCTTAACTCGTCCACCACGAATTATAACGTTAGAATAAGGTTGAAGTTTGTGACCTTCACCAGGAATATACGCAATAATACTTTTTCCGTTGGATAATTTAAGTTTTGCTAATTTTCGAAGAGCTGAATTCGGTTTTTTGGGAGTTCTAACAAAAATTTTAGTACAAAACCCTTTTTTTTGTGGGCATTCCTCTAATGCAGGAGTTCTATTCATTTTACTTTTATTTTTCCGAATATTTTTACAAAGTTGATTTATTGTTGACATAATTTTAGAATAAAATAAGATAATTATTAAAAACTGTTGACTTTTCAAGTTGGATTTGAACCAACGACCTAACGGTTAACAGCCATTTGCTCTACCACTAAGCTATTGAAAACAAATTATTGTAACAATAATGATCAAAACAAAAACCATAGCTGAACTACCAAAAAAGGGACTTGAACCCTTAATTTAAAAAAACTAGAACCTAAACCTAGCATGTATACCAATTCCATCATTTTGGCTAAAAAACTTTTTTTACTCATTATCGGATTTGAACCGATATTCTTTTTATAAGAATCAGATTTTAAGTCTAACGTGTCTACCAATTTCACCAAATAAGTTTCTAAATAAAATTTGCCACAATTTGATATTTTAACCCTAAGTACACAAACCCTAAGTCTTTTGATAAGCTTAACTCTCTTGTATTATAATAACATAAACTTGAATTTGTTATATTTTATAAAAATTAAAAAAATACGTACAAAAAAAATACAAAAAATTAATAAACATATACTTAAAACCGGCCCTAACCTTGACAAAATGAGATGGACCTCTAATATTAACTATCAATTTTATTTACAATCAAAACTTACTGAAATTTTAGGGGATATAACTTAAACTGGTAGAGTATATGTTTTGCAAATATAAGGTTGTTGGTTCAAATCCGACTATCTCCACTACTTTTTAACTATAAGATTTTATAACACTATTTAAATTCAAATAAAACGGAAAAGACGAAATTAAAGGATTTAAACTAAAATCTTCGATAAAAATTATTTGATAAGTTCTATAATTTATTTGAAGATGTTTGGTTGGTATAGGCCAAAAATTTGAAATAAAATAAGTAAAATTATGGAGATTAATCAAAAATCTTTTTTGAGGAACTAAATCAATTAAATCCCCATTTTTTACTTGATAAGAATTTATATTTATCGTTTTACCATTTACTCTAATATGTTTATGAGAAATTAATTGTTTAGCATGCCGCATACTATAAGCAAAATTACACCTAAACAAAGTAGTGTCTAATCGTTTCTCAAAAAAATTAATAAAAATTTTGGATAAGATCCAAAACTTCTTTTTTAAAACCTTATTATTTTGTTTAGCTATTTTAACCCGTGTTTTAATATATTTCTTTAATAAATAACCGTAAAAAAAAGAAAAACGACTCTTACACTGAACTGTATTTTTGTGTCCCCATTTAAAACGGCTTTGAAAATCTGAGACGTAATCACAACTTTGGTCATAGAACTGATAATCCTGTTTTTTAGCTAAAGAGGTTTTCTCTAAATGCCCAATGAATTTCTGCCATTTTTTTTTTTTAAAATTTATGACTTTGGTTCTATTTAGAACATTTTTTTTTATATTTATTAATTTTTTATACAAAAGCTTAAATCGACGTTTTTTTATTTTTAAATGTAAAATTTCTTTTTTTTTATTCATTATTATTCTTTAAATATTAAAATTTAGCTTTAATAAAATTAACAGATTTCCTTAACAATCTAACCGACCGATCCTTTTTAAAACTATTCTTTAGCCATTCTCCAAAAGAATTTCTATTTATTACTTTACGTTGATATTTAATATTTATATTATAATTTATTTTATCTTTAAACAGTTTAAAAAAAAAATTGCTTTTAAAAAACAAAGAATTCAATAAGTTTGAAAATACAGTATTTAAATTAAAGTCTGCTTTTATTGAATTTTCATGAATTTGATAGAAAAATTTATCAATAAAATTTTTATTAGAATTTAAAGTAATTACCGGAAGTCTTAACTTATAAATCTCTTCCATAATAAATAAATTTGTGAAAGGACTCATTATAACAACTAATTTTGGTATTTTTATTAAAATAAAAAGTTTATTTATTTTGTTTCTTGTGAACCTTTTTTTTACGCTTTTAAATTTTGGATGCTTTCGAACAGAATTTTTTTGACTAAAACCTCTTTTTAACCAAATTTTTGAAGGTAAAAATATATGATAATCGCTCATTCTTTTTAAAATACTAATTATTTTTTCAGGTATTCCAATGAATAAAATAGTTTTATTGTATAAATGGTAAGAGTATATTACTAATAGTATAATTTTTAATTGCATAAATTTTTCCTCAATTTCAAACAATGAATTTTTTAAACATAACCTTTTTTCATAAATTCTAGATTTTAAAATCTGTAAATTTAATAAGGCAGAATTTTTTTTAAAAAAAAAACTTAAATCTTGTGAGTTTAATTTACTGTTAATCGTCCCGTTTAATTTCATTTATATTTTTTTGCCTTTTTTTAGGATTATTGTTTCATTCTCGTACAAAATCCCTTTTCCTTTATAATATTCAGGAATTTTATAAGACCTGAATTTTGCTGAAATACTATTTATCATGTGATAAAAATGTCCAAAAATAAAGAGAGTAGTACTTTTAAAGCAAAACAAATTAATTGTTTTAGTAAGTTTAAAATAAACTTGATGACTATAACCAATTCTTATACGTAACACTTGAAACAAGGGTAAATCTAATAAAAAAGCCCTATACCCAACACCCACAAACTTTAATTTTTGATACAATAAAATTGAAATTTCTAACACACTCTGCTTTAATAAAGAAACTAAAGTACCTTGAAAATTTTTTAATTCTTTAATTTTATTTTTTGACATTTTCAAGAATGAAAGTTTAGTTACATAAATTTTATTTTTATGAGAATTTAAAAAAACTTTTGTTTTTAATTTAAAAGTTTTTGTACCAAACGGCCCTAATAATACAATCACCTTTAAGTTTTCAGAATAAATAACTAAAATATTCTTAGGTATTTTAACTGCATATTTTTTAGATAAATTGTAACAAAAATTCATAGTTAATTAATAGTAACAACGGGCTCCCCGCCTAACTTTTCTTTTTTGCACTCAAAAAGAGATTTTAAACCTTTTGAAGTCGAAATTATCAAAAACGTTTTGCTAGAATCAATTTTCCAAATTTGTTTTATAGAATAATATTTTTTTTTGCTTGGTTTTGATATGGTTTTAAAAGATTTTATTACAGGAATTCCATTATCATATTTTAGAAATATTTTTAATTTTTTTCGTGAGTTTTTATAACCTGAAATAAACCCACTATCCCATAAAACATTTAAAAAAGACTCAGAAATTTTAGTTTTTTTTTGTATTACAAACGATCTTTTAATAATTTGACCATTTTGAATAGTTGCAAACATGTTATACAAATAAGTTTTCATTTTTATCTAGAAACAGACTTGAACTGTTAACCCAAGGATTTTCAATCCTTTGCTCTAACCATTTGAGCTATCTAAACATATATAAAAGCTGAGCTCCCCGCAAATCAAACAATTTTAAATATAAAAAAATTTTATTTGGAATATCTCTTAAAAACTTTGTTTGATCTTGAGTTTTAAACATTTTTAAATTGTATACTTTTGGATTTAATATTTGATTTTGAAATCGTTTTAAATTGGACTCTTTTATTGAAAAATAAACTTTTATTTGAATATCCGAAAAAAACTCCACTTGTAGTCTTCGTAATAATACAATTAACTTTAAAGATTGGACTGTATAAAATTTTATTGTTTTGGATAATAAATGATACTGAAATTGTTCTTGGGCAATTTTGTTCACATGAGGTGACTTTAAAACAGTAAAAATGCGATTAATTTTTCTTGGTTGAAATTTTTTCAAAAAAAAAATTAATCTAAACTCTTTTTTATCACAAATTTTACTAATAGTTTTAAAAAAAAAAATTAATGAGGTTTTATTTTTAGAAATCACTTTTAAATCAATTAACATAATTTTTCTTTAATGCAAATTTATACTATCGTTTAAATAAATACAAGTTAAAATGGTAAAAACATAAGCTTGAATCACAGCAACAGCCAACTCTAATCCCATTAAAATTATTAGAATAATAAGCGGAACAATTTGAATTATGGACAATGTATCCTCTATCAATAAAATACTCCAAGAAAATCCTACAATAACTTTTAATAAAGTATGTCCTGCCATTAAATTAATAAATAATCGAACACCTAAACTAATAGGTTTTGCTACGTATGAAATAAATTCAATTGGCACTAAAATCAATGCCAATAAAAAAGAAGTATTAGCAGGAAGAAATAAAGACAATAATTTTTGTTTGTAATGCTTAAACCCAATGATATTAATACCAATAAAAATAGAAAAAGACATTGAAAAAGTAACTATTAGATGACTAGTTACCGTAAAACTATAAGGTACTAATCCTATTAAATTACAGAATAAGATAAATAAAAATACCATTGAAATAAAAGGGAAATAAATTTCTCCGTGCTGATTTAAATTATCAAAAAGTAATTTTAAAACAGTTGCATAAATGATCTCAATAAAAAACTGCCAAGTATTTGGTACAATAAAAAAAAAATACCCTTTTAAATGAGTAAAATACTTAGATATCGTTTGTAATGTTGCAATAAAAAAAAATAGTAATAATAAAAACACAATTAATAAATTTGTAATAGATAAATCTAAATTAAACATCTTTAAAGAGACTAAAGAAATTATTTGAAATTGTTCTAACGGAGTCCACATAATTTTTTAAAATCATTTTTACCAACTGGCTTTTTTTAGTCCTGAAATAACACCAAACCTAACTAATTTCAAAAAAGTATGCCTAGAATAACGATAAAATTTATTTATTCCTCTTTTGGAACCTCTTAAAATACATTTAAAAATTAGACTAGTTTTAGAACTAATAGACGAAAAATAATACATTTCAATTAAACTATTCCAACGAGTCATATTAGAATAATTACAATTTCCAATTATTGCTTTTATTAACTTTTTTTTTATTTCGGTTTTATAAATAAAAAATCGATTTTTCCTACTTTTTTTAATTATTTTTATCATAAATTTAATACCTACAGTTTAAAAACTTGCCAAGGAGAAATAAAATTAAACGTCCGATATTCTTGACTAAACTCTATTTGCTCACTTGAGACTCGCTTTAAATTTTCTATAAATCTCATTTCAATAAAACCACTTAATGGAAAATCCTTTCTTAATGGATGACCCTCAAACCCATAATCAGTTAGTAACCGCTTTAAATTTGGATGATCTACAAAAAAGACCCCAAACATATCCCAAATTTCTGATTCAAACCAATTTGCAGCAGAAAAAATATGAACACATGAAAAAACTGGCATTAATTCATGGCTAAAAATTTTAATCCGAAATCTTGAATTAAATTTTAAACTTAATAAATCATAAACTACTTGAAATCTAAGTTTATTCAAAGGATAATCTACTCCAGCAATGGAAGTAAGTACCTTAAATTGACACAAAATATTATTTTTTAAAAAAAACAGGACATCTTTTGATAAATCTTTTGAAATAACCAAAGTTATTTCAGAATTGTAAACCTGAATTCGTTCAATTGGAAATATGTTTTGAAAATATTCTAAATTTTGGATAATTATTAAATTCTTTTTCATATAATTAATTTTAAATACTAATTACAAAACCATTTAAAAAGGGTAATCTCGTTTAATTTGTTTCTAAGAAAGCTGTTGCAAAAATACTCCCCAAATACGGCGATGTTATCTTAGGTAAACATAACAGCTTTTTTAGGAAGTCAAATTGTGTGTTTTAGGGCTTTTCAAAATCTTGAAAATAGTTTTTTTAATGATAAAATTTTATTGCAAAACTATCAAATATTCATTCAAAGGACGTTTAAAGTATTTTAAAAATACTTTCTTCTAAAATTTAAATCTTTAACTAAACCCGAAATTGGTAGCCTACATTCTTTGGATAAGAAAATGGAATTTTTCCCATGAAAAATAAATTTTTTTTTTTTACATACAGTAATGTTAAACTTATTAATAATTAAACTACCATCAAAAAATATCTGTAAATTTTTTCTTTTTAACATACCTAATTTTTAAAACTAGCGATCCACCTCACCAAAAACGATATCTTGTGTCCCTATAATTGTAACAACATCCGCTATTAAATGATTTTCAGACATAAAACTTAAAGCTTGTAAATGGCTAAATCCAGGTGCTTTAATTTTACACCGATAAGGCCTATTTGTATTATTTGAAACCAGATACACACCAAACTCGCCTTTAGGTGCTTCAATGCCTAAATACGTTTCATTAGCTGGAACATTAAAACTATGAGTGTGAATCTTGAAATGATGAATTAAAGCTTCCATAGAATGTTTCATATCTTGTCGTAATGGAACTGCAATTTTTAAATCATCAGTTTTTATATTACCCAAAGGGATACAATTTAAACATTGTTCTATAATATTTAAAGATTCTCTCATTTCAGAAATACGAATTAAATAACGATCATAACAATCACCATTATTTCCTGAAAAAATTTTAAATGAAAGTCGACCATAAATTTCATAAGGTTGAGCTTTTCTTAAATCCCAATTTAAACCAGAACCCCGTAACATGACCCCACTAAAACCCCAATTACAAGCATTCTTAGCAGTTACTACTCCTATATTAACTAATCTTTGCTTCCAAATCCGATTTTCTGTTAACATCTCTTCAATTTCAATTAATCTTAAATTAAATTGATTAATAAAAAGATAAATATCTGACAATAACCCATTAGGCAAATCTGAATTGACCCCACCTGGCCTAAAATAAGCAGAATGCATTCGAGCTCCGGTTACTCGCTCATAGAATTCCATTAGTTTTTCCCGTTCTTCAAATGCCCATAAAAAAGGAGTCATTGCACCAACATCCATAGCATGACAACCCACAGCCAATAAATGGTTTAAAATACGAGTTATTTCTGCAAAAAGTACCCTAATATACTGAGCTCGTAACGGTATTTTACAATTAAACAATTTTTCGACTGCTAAACAATAAGCATGTTCTTGTGACATCATTGAAACATAATCTAACCTATCAAAATACGGCAAAGCTTGTAAATAATTTTTGTACTCAATTAATTTTTCAGTACCACGATGCAATAAACCTATATGTGGTTCCGCTCTTATAATTTTTTCACCGTCTAATTCCAAAATTAAACGTAAAACACCATGAGCCGCTGGATGTTGTGGACCAAAATTTATAGTAAAATTTTTAATATTCTTTTTAGAATTTTTTTTTAGTGTATTCATTTTAATCTAATAATTTATTAACAATGTAAAAATGAAACTGAGCTGTAGGCAACGAAACAATTGCGATTGGCATAAAACCATGATTTACACCACAAATTTCGCTACATTGCCCGAAGAAAACCCCAACCCGCTTGATAAACAAATTTACTTGATTTAACCTACCCGGACATGCATCAATTTTTAAACCAAATGACGGAACAGCCCAGCTATGCAAAACATCCGCAGAAGATACTAAAAGTCTTAAATGAGTGTTTACAGGTAAAACAACTCGTTTATTCGTTTCTAGTAAACGAAAATAACCTAACTTTGGTTTTGGAAGACCCTCTAAAACAAGCATATACGAAACATACTTTAAACTCTGTTGAGAATTAGAACAAGATGTAAAATCTGAAATTTCATAACTCCAAAACCATTGATGCCCTAAAATTTTTAAAGATAACTCTGGTTCAGAGATTTCATCCATCGCATATAATAAGGTAAATGATGGAGTTGCTAAAACAAGTAAAATTAAAGCAGGAATAGTGGTCCAAACAATTTCCAACTCCTTCGAATGAACAAATTTAGTTTGTAATGAATTATCAATATCTAAAAATTGTGATATTATATTTAATAAAACCCAACCAACAAAAACTACAATTAATAATAACAAAAATAATAAATGCTGATTAAATAACAAGATTCCCTCCATTGAAATACTACCAGGCTCACTTAATTTAAATTGACTACCCATAGGCACATCGTTTAAATAATAAAAAAAAATTAAAGCCAAACCCGAGAAATTTAAAAATATTCTATTTAAACTTAAATGTAACCCAAACAGCACTTAATTTTTGTGAAAGACAAGATTCGAACTTGCAAAATTTCAGGTTATGAACCTAAAGAGTTAAACCAATTACTCCACTCTCACTACTATAATTGGTACGATTACTTGAAAAACTGCCTTACACAAAAAAAAGATCAAAACTCTCTATTTTGAGCTCATTACTTCCAACTTTTAAAGTCTTACATTTTAAATAATTTAATAAAGAACAATGAAATAAAAAAAATACTAAAAATCTCATCGTCTGAAAAACTGTAAAAAATATCTAAAATCGAATTAATTGACTCTAACAAAACAATATGCTCAAAAATTAATATTAAACTAATAATTACTAAAAATATGAAAGTATAATGATATAAATAACCTGACTGTAATTTTTGTAAATCCGAACCTGTTTTTGATATTATATAATTTAAACCGTAAGGTCCCGTTATTTCAAAAATTCCTCGATCGACTAATTTGTAACTTGTAGAATAACCAAAAATAAAAACGTATTGTGAAATAAACTCTTGGTATAATTTGTCAAAAAACAATTTTTTATTTAAAAAATTGTAAGCTTTTAAGCCAAATGAATTTTTTTTTAACAAAAAAAAAAATTTCGAATTATTAATATAAAAAAAAAACGCCAAAAGAATACCAGATAAACTCATTTGAACTGGAAAAATTTTGACTTCATTATCTATAAGCTCAGCATCAAAAAAATTCATGTTTTCCGGTTTTATAAAAATAGCATTACCCCAAAAATCACTACCAAACCCTACAAAAATTTCTTTAATAAAAAATCCAATGAATAAGCTAGGAAAAGCTAAAAAAAAAAGTGTAAGACAAATTTTATAAGAAGAATCAGAAGCAAAAATGATTACGGACTTATTCCCATTAGGCTTAGATATAAAAGTTAAATAAATTAGTCGTGTAGAATAAAATGATGTCAATAATGCACCCATAGATCCTAAATAATAGCTAAAATGACTAATTGAAGTATACTTAACATAAGCAGCCTCTAAAATTAAATCCTTGGAATAAAATCCTGCCAAAAAAGGGAAACCTACTAATGCTAAAGAACCAACAACCATCATAGAATAAGTAAAAGGTATTAACTGTTTTAAACCACCCATTTTTCTAATGTCTTGTTCATCGGACACTGAATGAATAACAGACCCAGCACCCAAAAAAAGTAAAGCTTTGAAAAATGCATGGTTTGCTAAATGAAAAATACCTACAGAATAATTTGAAAGCCCGCATGCAAAAATCATATAACCTAACTGACTACAGGTTGAATAAGCGATAACCTTTTTTAAATCATTTTGGACTAAACCTATGCTAGCAGCAAAAAAAGCGGTGATAGATCCTATAAAAGCGATAATTTCTAATAAACCTCCTACAAATTCAAAAATAGGAGAGGATCTTGAAATTAAAAAAACCCCTGCGGTTACCATAGTAGCTGCATGAATTAAAGCCGATACAGGAGTTGGAGCTTCCATAGCATCTGGTAACCAAGTATGCAAACCTAATTGAGCTGACTTACCTACTGCCCCAATAAATAAAAAAATACCTATAACAAATAAAACACTGTAATTAATATTGAAAATTAAAATAGTTTTCGTAACAAAAAATGGGACTAAAGCAAAAACAATAGAATAATCTACAGACTTAAAGGTAAGAAAAATCACTAAAATACCAAGAACAATCCCAAAATCCCCTATTCGATTTAAAATCATAGCTTTTATTGCAGCCTTATTAGCTTGAACCCTTGAAAACCAAAAATTTATAAGTAAATAGGAACATAAACCTACACCCTCCCAACCGACAAACATTTGAACAAAATTGTCTGCTGTAACCAAAACTAGCATAAAAAAAGTAAAAAACGATAAATAAGACATAAACCGAGATAAATGAGGATCTTGCGCCATGTATTCAATAGAATAGAAATGAACTAAAGTAGAAACAAAAGTAATAATACAACACAAAGTAATACTTAAACTATCAAATAAAAAACCCCAATCAACATTTAATGTACCACATTCAAACCAGCCAATTAATTTAAAATAAACAGAACAATTTAGAAAACCAACTTCACAAAACCCAACAAAGGAAAATAAAAAAGATAAAAAAGTACACATTGTTGTTATTATAGACGAGCCATAAAACCCTAAATATCTACCAAATAACCCAGCACTGCAAAACCCGAAAAATGGTAATAAAATTATAAGCAAATACATATTAAAATATTACTTGACTTCTTTTTAGCAGATTTTGCATTAGTTCGAGTTCGTTGACCTCTTACAGGAAGACCTTTCTTTAATCGAAAACCTTTCTTAGATTTAATATATGATAATCTTTTTAATAAAAAAACTTTAAAATTATATAACTCACTAGTAACTTCAAAATTTAAAGTATGTATTAATTTTACGATCTGTATAATCTCATCCTCTAAAAGATTTTTTAGTTTAAGTTTTTTGGAAAACCCTAATTTTTGGCAAATTAGCAACGCTCTTTTAAGTCCGATTCCCTGAACATCACTTAAAACAAAAAAAATAGGCTGTATATCCCTTACATCAGTGTCCAATATAAATACCATGACTAAAAATAAATAAGCTCAATTAAATTATTAACACTCATATGTAAATAGTTTAAAAAAATGAAAGGTATAAATCCCATTAAACAAATCCCAATAATTAACGGTAAAAATGATAAAAACTCAAGTTTATTAATATCCAAAAAACTAATAAAATATTGAGTTTTTAAATTCCCATAAGAAACTCGATTAAATAACCATAATGAATAACAACCACCAATAATCATACTAGTTGAACCAATTAAAGTAACACAAGTATTACTTTGAAACGAACCAGTTAATATTAAAAATTCTCCAATAAAACTACTAGTACCAGGTAATCCAATATTTGCCATAGTAAAAAATAAAAATATCACAACATAAATTGGCATAACATGATTTAAACCTCCGTAATAACGAACCATGCGTGTATGATAACGATCATACACCACTCCAATAATCATAAATAATCCACTAGCAACAAATCCATGACTTAAACTTTGTAAAATAGCTCCTTCAATTCCTATAACATTAAAACTAAAAATCCCTAAAACTACGATGTTCATATGAGCTATTGAAGTGTAAGCAATAATTCGTTTAAAATCAGTTTGACGTATAGCCGTGAAAGACGTATAAACCACACTAACGCCAGCTAAACAATATACGAAAGGTGAAAAATAAAAACATGCTTCTGGAAATAAAGGTAAAGAAAATCTTAAAAAACCATAAGTCCCTAACTTTAATAAAACACCAGCTAAAATAACAGAACCAGAAGTGGGAGCTTCCACATGAGCTTCTGGCAACCAAAGATGGACCGGAACCATTGGGACTTTCGTAGCAAAAGATAAAAAAAAAGAAAACCATAGAAATTTTTGTTCCAAAAAAGAAAATGAAAATGTAAGCAAAACTCGATAATCCGTTGTCCCAACCTGATAATAAATATATAAAATTGAAATTAACATAGAAACCGAACCGAATAACGTATATAAAAAAAATAAAAAAGCAGCCCGCATTTTTCGTTCTCTAGAACCCCAAACACCTATAATTAAAAACATTGGAATAAGAACACTTTCAAAAAAAATGTAAAATAATAACAAATCTAGTATACAAAAAACACCTATCAACATCGCCTCTAAAATTAAAAATAAAACTAAATAAATTTTTAAAAAATGAGTAATATTATTCCAACTTATTAATAAACAAATAGGAACTAACAACGTAGTTAAAAGCACAAAAAATAGAGAAATACCATCAATACCTAGAGAAAAAATTAAAGTATATCCAAGAAACCAAATTTGACTAGTACCAAATTGAAACGTACCTAAAGATTTATCAAAAAAAAGTAACAAAAGTAATGAAAATAAAAAAGTAATACAAGTAATACTTAACCCAATCTGTTTAGAATACTTTAACGAAACAACAACTAAAAAAAAAGATCCTAACAAGGGAATCGAAAAAAGACAAAATAATAAATTATTTAAAAAAATCATATTTCTAAAACTAACATTTTATAGGATTTGAACCTATGACAACCAGCTTAGAAAGCTATTGCTCTATCCAACTAAGCTAAAAATGCTGTTTATAAAACAAAACTGATTTTATACGAAATAAAAAAAAGTAAATTTGGTCTTATGAAGAAAAAAATTAAAAAATAAACCAACAAAACTAAAAGAAAAGTTATTTGATTTTTAATAGGATAATATAATTTCCCAACTAAAACTGAAATTTCAAAATATAAAATTTTAATAACCCGAATATAATAAAAAGTTGAAATTACACTACAAAATACACTTAAAAAAGAAATAAAATAATAATGTACCTCTACTGCAGCTAAAAAAAGCCCAATTTTCGTCAAAAAACCTATTAATGGCGGGAAACCTGCGATTGAAAATAATATTATGTTTAAATTTATAGCTAACCCTGAGTTTGATTTATGTAATAAAATGAGATCTGTTAAATCTTTATTTTGTTTTTTTAAATAAACAGTTTTTACCATAATTAACATTAAAATAAACCAAAAACAAAGACCTGACAACATATAAATAATTAAATAACTAAATGCCAATTGAAACCCTTCATTATTAGGCAAACTAAACACAACCAAAATGTACCCCATATGACTAATTGAACTATAAGCTAGTAAACTTTTCAATTTTCGTTGTTCTAAACCACCAAAAGACCCTACTATAATACTAACTACAGCTATAATAACTAAAACATCTGTTAAATAAAAAAAAACATTCAAAAAACAATAATTAAAAACCTTTAGAAAAAGAATAAAAATACTTAATTTGGGAACAACTGCAAAAAAGAAAGTAGAACTGAAAGGAGATCCTTCATAAATGTCTGATAACCAAACATGAAATGGAGCAATTGCAAGCTTAAAAAGTAAACTTATTAAAATTAAAAACAATGGATATTGAAAAATATCAGGAGAAAAAATATTATTCCCTAAAGAATCTTCTGACAACTCTGAAAAATCAGTAAAATTTAAAGTCCCAAATAAGCCATACAAAATGGAACTGCCATATAAAAATAAACCTGAAGAAAATGAACCTAATATAAAATATTTTAAACCACCTTCTACCGAATAACTAGAATTTTTATTAAAAGACGCCAACAAATAAAAAGATAATCCTTGTAATTCAATACTTAAATATGCAATTAACAAATCATTTGATGTGCAAATTAAAAAGGTTCCCAAAAAGGCAAACAAAAAAATGATGTAATATTCAAAATAATTGATTTTTGGGATACTAACAAAATGTTCTATGATAAAAAAAAATATAATCGAAGTGACCCCAATTATAATCTTAGAAGTATTAGTTAAAATATCAAAAACAAAAGTATTACTAAAACCCAGAATTCTTAAACCTAAAAAATTTTGATTAATTAGTAAAAGACACACGAATAAAATTGTTAATTTAATTAAAAAAAGAACGGGTTTCTCAATCAAAATAAAATTATTACAACGATTAAACCCTAAAAATAAAGAATGAAAGACAAGGTAAACAATACAGACTCCTAAAAACAGTTCTGGCAGTACTATTATATATGATAACAAAAAAATCGTTTTTATGTTCATTTTTATTGTATAAAATTATTTAAATAATACCACCCCACCAATAAATGCTAAGAAAAAGAAATAACCAAACCACATCTACAAAATGCCAATACCATGCAGCTGATTCAAATCCAAAATGATGCGTATTAGTAAAATGGTTTAAAATTATTCTAATTAAAGCTATTAATAATGAAATCGTACCAACAAAAACATGAAATCCATGAAAACCAGTAGCTAAATAAAAACAGGAGCCATAAATGCTATCATTTATGGAAAAGGACGCAACAAAATATTCAATTGTTTGGAATTCAGTAAATAAAGAAGCTATCAAAATAGTTAGAATTAAAGCTTCAATAGCTTCTTTTTTTTCTCTTGCAACAATAGAATGATGTGCCCAGGTAACCGTCGCTCCTGATGTTAAAAGAAGACAAGTATTTGTTAAAGGAATTTCAAAAGTTTGAATAGGATCAATAAATTTGGGAGGCCATACACCACCAATATTAAATACAGGTGAAAGACTCGAGTGAAAAAATGCCCAAAAAAAAGCAAAAAAAAACATAATTTCAGAAACAATAAACAAAATCATCCCTAATCTTAAACCTCTTTGAACTGCAAAACTATGTTGATTTTCAAACGTTGCTTCCCGAATGATATCTCGCCACCAAGTAAACATGACATATATAATAACCAAAAAACCAGTTAAAAGAAGTTTATAACCACCTTGAAATTGATGCATATATAAAACACCACCAATAGTTAACATAAAAGCACCTAAAGACGCTACTAACGGCCAAGGGCTGGGGTCAACTAAATGATAAAAATGCCTTGTTTTCATATAATGAAAAGAAATATTTTTAGGTTCGCTCTGCAAAATTTTATTTTTTTTTTTTAATATGTGCATAATAATTAAACACCCTTACCTATGAGTTATCAGCTGAAAACGTAATTTTGCTTTAAAACTGTTTGATTTCTGTTCGAGACTACAAAAAACTACTTTAATATTTATAAAAAAAACACTAATAATTTATCTAATTTAGATTATCAATAAATATAAAACTTAAGCTTAAGTAGACTCGAACTACTGACCTTGCGCTTATCAGGCACATGCTCTTACCACTAAGCTACAAGCTTTACGATTCCCACTTTAATAAAGTAATAGATTAAACTTGTTTAACAGATTCAAACAAATTTTGCTGGGTTTTAAAATTAGTGGTTAAAGAAATTGAACCCAATACAGCCAAAAAAAGTAGAAAGCCAGATATTAAAAAAGACAAAACATAATAGTTATACAAAACCTGACCAATTGCTTCAATTTCCAAAATGACTTCAGTCTTGTTAAACCAGTTATAATACTCATTGTATTTAATACTATTATAATATGGATTTCTCATTTTAAACCAATATTGAAAATTGTTTATTAAACTCGACAATAAAAAAAATAGAGCCATATAAAATCCCGTGGGTAAAAATTTAATGTTAATTTTTTCAACACTCTTCGTTTTAAGATCAAGCATCATAATAACAAATAAAAATAAAACAGCAATAGCCCCAACATACACAATGATAAACAAAAGTGGAATAAACTCACATTTATATAAAAATAACAAACTAGCACTACTAAGAAAACTTAATATTAAAAAAAAAGCTGAATATACCGCATTTTTTGAAAAAACTGATGCACAAGCGGTAAATATAATAATAATAGAAAAAATGGATCCAAAAAAGTCGTTTATTTTCATTTCTAAAATTTTAATGAAAGCAGGACTTAAACCTGCGACATTTGGATTATGACCCCAACGTTCTATCTACTGAACTATCCCATTTTTCCAGCTACACGTTCCCGTAAAGCTACCTTGTTACGACTTCATACAAATTATTAACCGTTCAATGGATTTACTAAAAATAAATCTTCGAGTAAAATTAATTTTTCGCATGTGACGGGCGGTGTGTACAAGGCCAATATACGTATTCACCGCAACAATCTAATTTGCGATTACTAGTGATTCCAACTTCATGTAAGCGAGTTGCAGCCTACAATTCGAACTAAGGAAACTTTTAAGAATTAATACAAACTTTTAATTTTAATATTTTTTTGTAATTTCCATTGTAGCACGTGTGTAGCCCAACTCATTAGGGCCACATAGACTTGACTTGATTCTCTCCTTCCTCTGATTTGTCACCAGCAGTTTTTTTAAAAGATTTAAACTTTATTTTAAGAAAGAAAGGTTTATTTAAATTAAAAATAAGAGTTACGCTCGTTAAAGGAATTAACCAAACATCTCACGACACGAACTGACGACAGCCGTGCAGCACCTGTAAAATATGTTTCTTTTATACTTTAATCAAGTATATTATTTCAAAATTTTATGTCAAGAGTTGGTAAGGTTTTCGTGGATTATCGAATTAAACCACATGCTCCACCACTAGTTTTAGGCCCCCGTCAATTCCTTTGAGTTCCAATCTTGCGATTATACTCCTCAGACGGAATGCTTATTGCGTTAGCTTAAAAATCTAATAATTAATTAAAAATTCAAAAATAAATAAAAATTTAAATTACAGCATTCATAATTTACGGTATAGACTACCAGGGTATCTAATCCTGTTTGCTACCTATACTTTCGTTTCTCAGCGTCAGTTTTTACTAAAGAACTGCTTTCGCTAGATGGTATTCCTTTATATATCTTTAAGTTTTACCTTTTCATATAAAATTCTACTCTTTTGTAAAAAACTCAAGTGAAAAAGTATTATAAGCCGATTTAAAGTTAAGCTTTAAAATTTAACAAATAACTTTCATCACAACCTACAAACTCTTTACGCCCAATTATTTCGAGTAACGCTTGCCCCTCCCGTTTTACCGCGGCTGCTGGCACGAGATTAGCCGGGACTAAAACTTCTTTAAATAATGTCATTATCATTTTTAACGAAAAAAGTTTACAACCAATTTAGCCGTCTTCAATTAGATAGTATTGCTGGATCAAACTTTCGTCCATTGTCCAATATTCCTTACTGCTGGCCAATTAAATTAGCCTGGACCTTATCTCAATTCCAGTGTGATTGATCATTCTCTAAAATCAACTAAAGATCACGGGCTTGGTCAACTATTAATCGACCAACTACCTAATCTTTAACAAAACCATTTTTTAGCAGCTATAGAATATAATTATAGCCTTTTTAAATATTTAAAAATTAACATAAATTTTAATTTGTTTCAATTTAATGAATATGTATTATTTTAAACTAAAAAGTAGATTTTTGTGTTTTACTCACCCGTTCGCTACGGATCTTGCGAAACTTCGGAAACTCCGTTAAACTTGCATGTATAAAGCATACTACTAGCGTTAACTCTGAGCCAGGATCAAACTCATGTTGTAAAAATTTTAATTATCAAAATACAATTAAAATTATTTTGTTTTAAAATCTAAATTTAATTGTATTTAACTGAAAACAGTATCAATAACTATTAAAAAAGTTTTTAGAGTTTTTAGTACTTATTAGCTAAAAATCTTACAACATTTACACTCTAAGCCTATTTATGTAATAATCTTCTACATCTTTTTAAAAAATTGGTTTTAAGATTAGTTTCTTACTTAGATGCTTTCAGTAATTATCTAATATGAATTTAGCTACTCAACTGTGCTATTGGTATAACAATTGATACACCAGAGATTCACTTTTCCTGGTCCTCTCGTACTAAGGTTTAAACCTATCAATTTTTTACATTTACGGTAGATAGGGACCAAACTGTCTCACGACGTTCTAAACTCAGATCATGTACCGCCTTCCTTGGCGAACAGCCAAACCCTTGAAACCATTTGCAGTTTCAGGATGCGATAATCCAACATCGAGGTGCCCCATTATTTCGTCGATAGGATCTCTAAGAAATAAGTGGCCTGTTATCCCCGGCGTACCATTTTATTCGTTGAGCGATGGCTTTTTCCATTCAAAACCACCGGATCACTATAACCGACTTACGTCCCTGATTGATTTGTAAATCTAACAGTCAAGCAAATTTACTGCTATTACACTTTTATATTAAAATATTTTAATATAAATTTACCTTTGTGCGCCTCCGGTACTTTTTAGGAGGCCACCGCCCCAGTCAAACTAACTATTATACAATGTCTTAATAATGAGTATTAAAAAGTTTTGAAAGTGGTATTTCACTAAAATTTTTTTAATTTACAAAAATAAATAATTATAAACAATTTCCCACTTATTCTACTTACCAAATATTTTAACACAATATATAAAAATAGTAAAGGTGCACGGGGTCTTTCCGTCTAGCCGCAAATTTTCTGCATCTTCACAGAAAATTCAATTTCACTGAGTCTGTATTGGAGACAGTGGGACAGTCGTTACGCCATTCGTGCAGGACACCAATTAAATGCCAAGGAATTTCGCTACCTTAGGACCGTCAGAGTTACAGCCGCCGTTTACTGAGAATTCTTTTAGGAGCTAAAAAACCCTTCTTGTTAATCTTACAGCACTGGGCAGGCGTCAGTTTCTATACATTTTTTTACAATTTAGCAGAAACCTGTGGTTTTAATAACCAGTCGCTGTCCCCGATTTTGTGCCAACAATAAATGGTTCTCACCAATATTAATGTTACTCTTTATCCAAATGTTACAGAGTCATTTTGCCGAGTTCCTTCAATACAGTTTTCTCAAACGCCTTAATTTACTAAATAAATTCACCTGTGTCGGTTTAGGGTACGGTTTTAAAATAAATAAAGCTATTTCTTGAAAACATTTTAAAACTTTTATTTAAACCAGTTAATAAAAATAATATACCTGTTTTGTCACTTTATTTTAAAATAGGACTAATAAATTACCTTTAAAACTCATTAAATCCAACTTTCGTGTTTTTCTTAGAGACCGATTAACAAATAGACCAAAGAAGATTAACTTTACTTTGGAAACCTTGAATTTAAGGCGACAACGATTTTAACGTTGTTTCTAGTTACTCATACCAACATTATCAGTTTTGATTTCTCCAACCCATAAAAATATGAATCTTCTAAAATATACAAAATGTTCTGCTACCATTTAAATTTAAATTTAAATTTATTGCTTCGGCAAATAATTTTAGTCTCTTTACATTACTAATGCAAAAAATCTAAACCAGTTAGCTATTACGCTTTCTTTAAAGAATGGCTGCTTCCAAGCCTATCTTCAGGTTGTTTTAATTTTTTTACAATTTTTGCACTTAATTATTTTTGGAGGCCTTATCAAATAATCTGGGCTGTTTCCCTCTTGACTATGGATCTTAGCACCCACAGTCTGGCTGCTTAAAATCTTTTAATTTATATTCGAAGTTTCATTAAACTTTATAAAATTTTCATTTCCATTATTTAACGAGAGCTCTACCCCAAAATAAAGTTTATTTTAAACGCTCTACTTAAATAGATTTCGCAGAAAACCAGCTATATCTGAGTTTGATTAGCCTTTCACTCCAAATCACAAATCATCCCAGTATTTTGCCACATACACGGGTTCGGTCCTTCAATGAGCGTTACCGCGTCAAATTCAACCAGTTCATGACTAGATCACTTCAGTTTCGGGTATTATTTAAATAACTAATAAACATTTTTAAATTCAATTTCTTTTCGCCTACATAATTTTAATTAAGCTCGCTATTAAAATAAAGTTGTTGGTCCCTTATACAAGAGGTAAATTGTCACTTTAATATTAATAAGCTTCAACTGAATGTTAGCAATAAATTTCAGGTTCTTTTTCAAATCCACAGACTCTTTTTCATCTTTCCCTCACGGTACTATTTTTCTATCAAACATTAAAAATTTTAAGACTTTGAGGATGGGACCCCATAATTCAAACACTACATGACTAATACCGCTTTACTAATAAAAAATTAAAATAATTTATGTTTTACAGGGCTTACAATTCTTCCTTCTATGGCTACACTTTAAAATGTTAATTAAACAAAATTAAACTAATTTTTAAGTCTTTTATTGTATTCGTTCGCCACTAATAACAATATCTCGATTGATTTTTTTTTTAGTTAGTTAGATGATTCAATTCACTAAATTTATTACTTATTAAAAAGTAAATTAAAATTTTGTTAATTCAGTTTCCTGTTTATGAAAATTTACGTATCTTAGCTATTTTATAAGCTTAACTTAATATTTCGTTTACAAACGTTCATTTGTATATTTTAATGCTTAGACATCCCTTTAATGCTTAAAAAATAACTTTATAACAATTTTGTGGATGAATAATGAGATTTGAACTCACAACTGTTAGAACCACAATCTAATACTCTACCAGATTGAGTTATACCCACCATCACCAACATAATTTACTTTTTACTTACTAGAATATTTATCTGTTTTTTGAAAAGCTTCTATCAATGCTAAAAAGAAAAAAACCGCAGATAAAGCCGATATATAAGAACCCCAACTTGCTATTTTATTAAAATTTTGAAAAGCATCAGGATAATCTGGAATTCTACGTGGCATCCCAGCAACACCCAAAAAATGCATTGGAAAGAATGTAATATTAACCCCAATAAAAAAGACCCAAAAATGTATTTGACCTAAAATCTCAGAATACATAATCCCAGTGATTTTCTCAAACCAATAATAAATCCCAGCAAACATGGAAAAAACCGCACCCATGGATAAAACATAATGAAAATGAGCAACAACATAATAAGTGTCATGTAACGCGATATCAATACCAGAATTAGCCAAAACTACCCCAGTAACACCACCTATTGTAAATAAAAAAATAAATCCCAAAGCAAACAAACCTGGGGTTCGCAAATCTATAGAACCACCCCAAAGCGTGGCCAACCAACTAAAAATTTTAATACCCGTAGGGATAGCAATAATCATTGTAGCAGCAGTAAAATACGCACGAGTATCAATATCGAGCCCAACTGTGTACATGTGATGAGCCCAAACAATAAACCCTAAAATACCTATAGAAAACATAGGTAGGGGTCAGAGCATTTTATAAAAATACCCTGCCCTCCGAACCGTACATGATAGTTTCCCATCATACGGCTCTCTAACAAACAAAAATTTATCATATTTAATTTCTTCTCCTTTTATTATTCAAGTCTAAATATCTTACTTGATTTTAAACTCTTCATGGCTGAAATCTTTTTCGTAGAAAAAAGATACTATTTATATAAATAAAAAAAGATCGACCTCTCAGAAATTCCCCGACCCATTTATGCACATGTTATAATTTTCACTACCACACTTTTATAGATCTTACACGTTGAATTTCTAAGTTGTCCAGTGTCTTACGAAAATCGCTCAAGAACTCATCTAATTGAGAAACGAGTTAAACTATTTAACCAAATTTAACGTAATAATTCATCTAAATTATTGGTTTGATTAATTATAAGCTTTTCGTTCTTTGATAACACTTCTAAATTAATAGATCTAATAATTTTATATTCTTTCCCCATTTTACCTTTAAATGTCAAATCACGACCAAACTTTTTAAAAGTTCTTGCTAAATTTTTAAGTTTAAATTTACGTGCAAGAGTTAAAGCACAGGAATAATTAAGAAGACGAACAATTGATGTTAACTTATTTCGGTTATGAACACAACTATAATAATTTAAGATTTCTTGAATAATGTTGTTAAAATAATTCAAAATTTGTAAATGCGTCAAACGGATACAATTAACTTTTCCTTTTGGAAAAAATTTACCTCTGTTGTTTCGTATTACAAAACCTTTATTTTTTAACTTAATTAAAAGTTCTAAAATAGGAGCATAAAAATTAATCCTCGGTACAAACCTTGGGTGACGACTTATAAAACCATTCTTATTCACTACAATACCAAATGGAATACTTTCCATTACGAATTTAGGAATGTAAAAATCAAACCCCAAAAAACGAGGTTTTTTTTTTGCTCCGATTAAAGGAGTTATCTGAGTATTAAAAACACTCAGAGTTAAACCTAAATTTCGTAATTTGGTAGAAACTTTGTGAGAGATAACTACTGCTTCCTTCCACGACCCGATAACTAAAATCACTAAATTTTGATTATATCTAACATAGTATAATCTTTTAAAATCCGGATCTTCCATGTTTTTGGAAGGAACTCTAGAAAAATTATGTATCAAAACACGCTTTTTTATTAAATCGGTTTCTCTTTGAATAAAATACTTCAATTTAGAATATTCAACATTCGTTTTTCGTCGATCTCCTTTAGTAAACTCGCTTTTTAAATCTTCTTCAATAAACGTATCCAATCGATGCAAAATTATATTATTAAACAAAGAACTTAAAATACCTAAATCAGATTTATCTACTACTGCATTTACATTAAGAATTTTCTTAACTAAAATAAGAGTACCCACGCAATTTATTTCCAGCGCTAACCCAACAATGATTATATCGTGTTGAATATCTGTAAAACACTCTTTAACATCCATTACAATTGCCCAAGAGTGAGTCATTGAGAAACCACAATTTTGGGCACTTAACAATTCCAAAGCAGTATGACAACTACGGTCAGGCCGAGAACCGTGACTGCATTCTAAAAAAATTTTTTCAAAAATAATAGTTAAAACCATTTCTAAAGCTTTTTGTACTATTTTTTCTCTTAAATTGTCTATATTAACATTAGCAGAGCATAAAATAGATTGATCTTCTTTTGACTCATGAACACGTCTTATTACTGGTGAAAATGTTATTGCTCCGCTACGTATATCTTGAGATATCTTTTGTAGAGCTTCAGAATTTAAACCATCTAAAGCCGAATTACTCATCGGTTTTGTAGATATACCAGAATTTTTTTGAATCAAATAATAGGCAAATTTAATAGTTGAAAGAGAACCAATAATCTGAATTAGGTTTTCGTACTTACTATTTTTTACCTTACATTTTTCAACCATTTGTTTTAATTCCTTAGTCATAATTCGCTCATCTAAATTAGTGGAGCTAATTTTTGTACTAAATAAACGACGAAAATCAACAAATAATTTGTTTGCCTGCATTCCTTCCCTAATGCAAAAGGTACTATAAATGCTCCGTTTCCCTTCGTAACTGTAAAAATCATTAAAAAGGTTAAATCCCAAAGTTCTTAAATTTCTCCGATTTTTAAGTCCCTTAAAAGTAGGTTCTTGCATTATATCAACTTCTTTCTGAAACGTTGTGCCAATGTTTTCTTGATTAAAGTTCTCTATGCATAACTTTAACCACTTAGCAACCTGGTCATTAGCGTAAAGTGACCAATAAGAGAATGAAATCCCAACAAAATGTATCAAGTTTCTTAACGTAACCTTATTTAAGATCGTCCTATGTCGTTTTAAATATGCTAAAAACCACAACTTTTCCAATGCTTTTCCACAGTTTTTATTAACTGTTACCTTGAAAGGACTTGTGACTTTTTTTAAAGAAAACAAATTCACACACATTTGACTAAAACGTGTACGGAAAAACAAACGCAATGGCACACCATAGACCATTCCTAAATAACCAAAAATAGGTTTTCGTGCAGTGCTGACAATTACATGACTAATAATTCCAAACCCAGGTAAAATTAAGATATAAACTTCAGGATGGCCAAAAAACCAGAACAAATGTTGGAAAAGCACAGGATCACCACCTCCTGCAGGATCAAAAAATGTAGTATTAAAATTTCGATCGGTTAATAACATTGTAATGGCACCTGCTAAAACTGGTAAAGATAAAAGTAATAAAAACGCTGTAATTAATACAGACCAAACAAACAAAGGTAACTTATGAAATGAAAGACTCTTAATTCTCATATTAAAAATAGTACAAATAAAATTTATAGCGCCTAATATTGAAGAAATTCCTGAGACATGTAAACTAAAAATAGCTAAATCTACAGATCCTCCAGAATGAGCTATAATACTTGATAATGGCGGATACACAGTCCAACCAGTCCCAACACCAGATTCGCAAAGTACAGATGCAATTAATAAAAGTAATGATGGTGGTAATAACCAAAAACTAATATTGTTCATCCGAGGAAATGCCATATCTGGGGCGCCAATCATTAAAGGCACAAACCAATTACCAAATCCACCAATTAAAGTTGGCATTACCATAAAAAAAATCATTATAAAAGCATGCCCGGTTACAACAACGTTATAAATCTGATGATTATACTCCAGAAAAGAGCTATTCGGCTGAACTAAAGTCATTCGAATATAAAGTGATAATAAAGTTCCAGCAACACCAGAAATAGATCCAAAAATTAAGTACAACGTTCCAATGTCTTTATGGTTGGTTGAAAATAACCATCTAGACATAAATTTATAAAAAATTACACCTTGATTTAACAAAGAAAATCTTATCACCATTTATAATGAATTAATTTTGATTCTAAAATACCTGTAAGTGGAACTAATAAAATGAAAAAAAAAAAATAATATGCAGTAGCCACTTGACTAACAAACATTAAATATACAACACACTTTTCGTTTAATGACTGCTCACCAGACCAAACTAATACTAAAAAATCTACGACAAGTAACCAATAACAAATTTTGAATAAGGGCCGAAAAGTAGTACTTCTGATCTCTGAGGTATTAAAAAAGGGTATTGTAAATAAAATTGCAATAGCACCACCCATTGTAATAATACCACCTACTTTATCTGGAACAGACCTTAACATAGCATAAAAAGGTAAAAAATACCATTCTGGAACAATATGAGACGGTGTGTGCATTGGATCTGCTGGAATATAATTAACTGGATGACCCAAAGTATTAGGGGAATAAAAAATAAAAAAAATAAAAACTGACATAAAAATAAAAAACGCTGTTAAATCTTTAAGAAAAAAGTACGGATAAAATGAAATCTTCGCTATTCCACTCCCTACACCAATAGGATTATTTGAGCCTTCTTTATGTAAAAGAGCCAAATGAATTATACTTAACCCAGCAATGAAAAATGGTAAAACAAAATGTAAACTAAAAAACCTGTTTAAGGTGGCATTATTTATAACATACCCACCCCACAACCAAATAACTAAAGGTTCACCAATTCCAGGAATAGCTGTGAACATTTTCGTAATTACAGTAGCACCCCAAAAACTCATCTGACCCCAAGGAAGAACATAACCAATAAAAGCTGTTGCCATCATTAAAATAAACAATAATACCCCAGAACACCATAATAGTTGCCTAGGTTGCATATACGAACCATAATATAATCCTCTAAATACATGACCATAAACTACAATAAAAAACATTGAGGCTCCATTAGCATGAGTATAACGCATTAACCAACCGTTTGGGACATCTCGCATAATGTATTCTACACTACTAAAAGCCAAATCTATATTAGGAGTATAATGCATCGCTAAAAAAATACCCGAAATAATTTGAATCACTAAACAAATCCCTGCGGTAGCACCAAAACTCCAAGCGTAAGTTAAATTTATAGGCGTTGGGTAATGAACTAAATGACTATCCAAAAAACCTAATAAAAAATTTTTATTCCAACGAATACTTTTAATTAAAAAATTGTACAAATTAAGAGAACTACTAAAAAATTTTGAGAATAAAGTGAAAGTATTAATCATGTTTTAAAGAGTTTTGGAATTGAACCAAAATTTTTATATGTTTTACCAATTAAACTAACTCTTTTAAAAAAATTTCAATTTAAAATAATTTTTACATAATTCCCAAAACTTAGTATTTATCAAAATATTTCAAAAATCACTTGAGTTCTTTATGGATTCAGGAATCAATTTCAAAGTAATAACAGATTTGAACCGTTAACATTTTCGTTGTAAGCGAAACACTCTACCATTGAGTTAATTACTTAAATTAAACTTTTTTCCAACATAAACCACCAACATACCAAACATAAATAAAACCAATACCCAATTCAAATACAAAATCAATCATAGACCAAAAACCTAAAGAATTTAATTTAACCAAACAAATGCTCCAAGGTAAAAGAAACATTGTTTCAACGTCAAAAACCACGAATAAAATAGCGATTAAATAAAATTTAACGTCAAATTGATGTCTTGCGTCTTCATATGGCTCAAACCCACACTCATAAGATGATAATTTTTCAGTTTCAGGATTTTGAATAACCAATAAAAAAGAAAAATTAATTATTACAAGAGATAATAATAAAGCAACTACCAAATATATAACTACAGTAATATAATTTAAGCGTAATAATGATTCGACGTTATTAAAAAAAACAGTAATTTCTAACAGGTTTTCTAACATTACTTAAAAACAGAAAGAATAGGATTTGAACCTACGATACAAAATAAATAAATGTATAAAGATTTAGCAAACCTTCACCTTAAACCACTCGGTCACCTCTCTTTTTATTCTTAACGGAATTTGAATCCGTGTTTTTACCATGAAAAAGTAATGTCTTTACCACTAGACCATAAGAACCCTTAAGTTTTTATTTTGGAATAAAAGGATTTGAACCTTTAAAAATGTCCGTACCAAAAACGAATGCCTTGCCAATTTGGCTATATTCCATTTTAATACTTAAATCAATCAACCCACGCGCTACTTAAATTTTATCCTTTTTATAAATTATTTAAAAAAGAAAATCCACGACTAAAATCAAAATTATCAAAGGAGATCAAATTAGTTTAGTGTTTGTCATTTTTTGTATTTTAAAAATTATTTTAAAGATTATTTAAAAAAAAAGATCCACGACTAAAATCAAAATTATCAAAGGAAATCAAATTAGTTTAGTGTTTGTCATTTTTTGTATTTTAAAAATGTAGTTTTAAAGATTATTTTAAATCAAAATTATCAAAGGAAATCAAATTAGTTTAGTGT
>Ga0102829_1000029_pt1 | contig 41074 bp, 43 predicted proteins | sample ColrivemetaGS575_FD_84510 | JGI IMG/M metagenome (GOLD analysis project Ga0102829, IMG submission 84510) | Estuarine microbial communities from the Columbia River estuary - Freshwater metaG S.575 | ecosystem: Environmental > Aquatic > Marine > Intertidal zone > Estuary | place: USA: Columbia... | reverse complement strand
TAGAAGACTTGGCAGACATAGAAGACTTGGCAGACATAGAAGACTTGGAAGACATAGAAGACTTGGAAGACATAGAAGACTTGGAAGACATAGAAGACTTGGAAGATTTAGAAGATTTAGAAGACATTGTATTTTTGTGTTCTTTTCTATTTAATGTTTTAGAATAAATATTTGCACTATGTGTGTTTCTAAAAAATATAGGGATACTTCAAGCAATAATTCAACTATACACGAGTTTAGCGATGATTCTATATATTTGCCAATAACTTATCATATTATATATAGGGGACTCAAGAATTGCTTATGAATTAAACACAAGTAGTTATACAATTATTTAGATCATCTTCAAAAAATTATTTTAGAATTTGAACATTAAAATATTGAGTACATAACTTTTTATTTTCAAATATTTCAAAAGTTTTTTATAAATTCCTAAATAAAAAAAGTTATGTACTCAAATTCTAAAATCAAAATAATGTAATTAACTACTATAAAATATAAAAATTGATTGTTGAGTATTTATAATTAATTACTCAATTACAAATGTCCGCTACTACTTCAACAACTGCTACCGATGCTGTTTCCAAAATTAGCACTTACATTCCTATTTCCTATATTACCGCCGAAAATACAATTAATGAGACAAATGTGAATTTTAATATTACTTTTGGTAAAGGAAAAGATAGTCTTGTATATACTAATGAATGGGATCTAAAAGAATTTACCAAGAAGTATGAAGTAGAGACTATTGAGAATGAAGAGACTAAATGTTATTATGTTATAGCAGAAGAAGGACCGTTTGTAATAAAGATACATAATCTTAATATTGAAAGTGAATATAATAATAATAACGATTATGCTCTCGGTTTTGCTTTAGATTTTGAAGAACCGGAATATTTTGATGAAGACAACTATACGCCGTTTAATATTGATAGAGACGGTATCATGTGGTCTATTCCTGTTGATAAAAATGAAAAAAATAATGTATTTTATCAAAATGCAAAGGCAAAATATCAATGGACGGCATCGCGTAGTAAGAATATGGGCGAAGAACTTACAGAAGATGAGAAAAAACTTGGTATTGAAAAGACATCGGAAACTGTAGGTTTAATTTATTTAAGTATTATGATTCTTAGCAAAGAGAAGCAAGTTGTTCAAGAACGCGAAATTACTCGCAGTTCTAATACAAGGAGCGGAGGTGTTTCTCGTGGTATTTCTAATAGTGTTGCCGCAAGAGTAGGATACGGACATAGTGCTACATCATCATCTGTTGCGAGTACTTTTAAGCATTCTAAAAATACTAAAAGACTTGTAATTCCTATTCGCTTTAGGATTTCGAAAGATTCTGATGTTACCGATATGAATTGTTCGAAGACTCTTGATGGTGCTAAAGTTAATATGGAAAGGAAAAAAATAACAATTGCTCCGTTTCTTCCTTAAATATTACCAAATACTCTTTATGTTATAGTGTTATTATAGTATCCTAAAAATTAAATGTTGTATATTTTTTATATTATTTGCTTTCATTTTTTCTTAATTATATTATAGGATTTTGACAAGATAGATAAATTTTATTATATATTATCAATAGATATTAAGATAATAGCCATACATCCTAACATAATTCCTAAAATACTTTGATATGATATTTTTACATTTTTTTCGTAGTATATTGCGAATAGTAATATGAATATAATTTCAAGAGCGACGAAGACTCTAAAATATGCTGGGTTAGGACACGTTTTTATAATGTAATATCCTAAAAGTATAACTATAAATAATATAAAAGAATATATATAATATTTTGGTTTAATAATTTCTGTCTTTAGATAATAAAATTTATAAAAAGAGAATATATAGAGTAAACTTAAAATACCTACTATGACATTCGCTATAATTGGAAAAATATTACTAGGGGTTTCGTCGTATCTCAAAAACAATATTAAACCAGCAACTATTACACTGTGAATGACAGAAAGTATTATCCATTCCATAATTTACTTCTATTTATTATTAATATATAAATAGAATATAATTACAATAGAATATATATCATTTCTTTTGTATTCATAGAGTATTGTCGTAATACCCATAAGTATCATGAAAAATAATATAATATATTTAGAATTATCATTTGATATTATATTAGAGACGCTGGGATTATTGTCATAATATATATACACATAAATTATTGGAAATAGATAAAATTGAATATAAAAATTGATTTAAGATTTATAAAAATAATTATATAAAGAAGATATGTCAATTGCTAATAAAATAAGTATTAAGGATAAGTTGGATATTACTTATAATATATTGAATATCTTTATGAAAAACAATAAGACCATTGTAAATAAAAATAGAATTAATAAAAATAAAGGGTTTGATGAAGTAATTCGTAAAAATACTAGAAGTCCGCAATTCTTTTGTACCAATTTCTGCGGAGGTAACATCAATGATTGTACTTGCCTTCACAGGTCTCATTAAATTAGAATAAATTCGAAACATTAGATATTTAACTTTTTATGAACTGTTTCTATAGCACCTTCAACCCATGCCTGACGCTCGCTATATGTTTCTCCTAATATATAGATATCTTTGGGAATAAATAATCCGTCTATTATATCTTGTATATTTTTTGTATTTACTCCGACATTCCACATATGATCACCAGATTCCCAAAAATGCATAGTAATCCATTCAGGTTCTTTAATATTTTTTTCAGGAAACATTTCATTTAATATTTTTGTTAAATATTTTTTGACATCTTTTTCAGTCTTAAAAGCGTTCCAGAAATCGGCATTATATCTATCACTATAACTGATTTGTATTAAACCGCTATTATAATCTATAGGAATAATAAACTGTAGTTTGTTTTGCGTAAGTATCTTTGGCATATCCTTAAACCAGACATCTTTATATTGTGCAAATATTCTTAATAAATGTCCATCACTAACAGTATTAAATAAATAATCATATTTTTTAAAATAATTTATTTTCATATAATCGCTTCTTTTAAGGGTTAAATATAATTTCGAATAGTTATAGATATTACCATTAACTCTAATAGTTTTATCATCATCTTTTACATCTTCTAAAATTGATGAAAAATTAACAGAAACACCTGCATCTACTATATATTTATACAATACATCACATAATATTTGTATTCCGTCACGCAATACAAAAAATTCATTATTCCGAATATCAAAATCTTTTCGCAATGTTAGAAGCCCATTATAAGCATTCATGTCATACATTTCACCGAGATATCCTAATGATACTTTGAGCAACTCTACTTCATTAGCATTTAATATTAAGGAAAAATAGTTATGTAAATTATATAGATTGGGGTCATATTTATTGCCATTTAATTTTTTTTCAATAGCATATCCCCATAATTCTTTTAGGCTTTTAAATGTAGATTTATAGTGTTTTAATAATTGCTCTTCATTCATTAAGCGACCTTCTATAAAATAATTAGTATTTTTGCCAATATTTATTATTTGGTCTTTAAGTTTAAAATCCTTTATTAGTTTCATAACATATTTATGTTTCTTTCCTAATCTCCCTGCCCCAACTGAATATCTAAACCCTTTATGTTCGTTTGTATAAATACGTCCACCAATTCTTTTTGAACCTTCAAATATAACTATATCAGCAGATGGTATTCTGTTTAATAATAAATTATACGCTAAATATAATCCTGTAATACCTGCTCCAATTATAGTATGCTTCATTATTTGTATTATTATATTATTATTATATTATTATTATATTATTGTATTATAATTAAAAATGATTTAATTCAATAATCTCTATGTGTTTCTATAACAATCCTTATTATGTCTTGGAAACCAAATAATAACATTTTTTGATTTTAAAATTTGAGTACATAACTTTTTATTTTCAATTATTTCAAAAGTTTTTTAGAAATTTCTAAATAAATAAAGTTATGTACTCAAATTTTATTTTTGATTTTTAGAAATATTCTGGTTTAACTATCGCGAATATAGTAGACATACTATGTTTTTTCGCATTTTTCTCTCATATTCTTCAGTAATTTCTCGAACTTTGGTTTCGCGGATATCATCATATTCATATGTCTTACCATTTCTTTTTAATAATGTAGTATAATGTCCTGATTCTACAGTATCGCCTTTGTGTAATATAATAGACCTTAATTTTAACTCTTTTTTATCCCCGACTATTTTTATAGTATTTGGATAAATAATTTTAGTAGTTAATTTATTTTCATATCCCATATTTCTATATATTTCAATAAGCATAACACCATTTGTCTTCAATATATTATATTCTTTCTCATAATGTTTTATAAGTTTCCCTTTAGAATTTTTAAAATAATTCTTCTTATCAAAATCATATTTATCAATACGATTTGGTATTATTGAAGATATATCAAATTTGCTTTTACGCATTAAATATGATGATGATACTTCATATATCATATTTCTCTTGTATTTATTATTACCATCTTTAACATGTACATTGTTTTTAAAATCAAATATCTTATCTAAATATGTAATTAATTCAAATATATCAATCTGTTGTGTAAGCCAATTGTCCATATTATTAAAAAAAATCTTATTGTTATCATTAATCATTACAAGTTCTCTATAATATTTTTCTAAATATTTTCTTATCATATTACATTGTTTATTTTCTGTATTTTCGTTTTTATTAATATACTTATAAATATTATATAATTCATCTTGAATTTGCGAAGCATATTTATGTTCGAGTTTATTTTTAAAGAACATATTATATACTACTCTATTCTTAAAATGAAATAATGCGACCAATAAACTATCTATATAGCAACTATTATTTTCATTGCTAATATTAAGTTGATTTTTATCTTTCATTAAATTTTTACCAATCGCCCCCTTAATATTTACACACCTATTAGTATTTGGATTTAATATTTTATCTTTAGGACATTCCTTCATATTAGTAATTATCTATTATAATAATATATATTATTACAATTATATAAATAGTATTTAGGATATATATCTTAAATTAATATCATAATGTTTTATAAAAATGAAGAAGGTTATATTAATCTATTAAAAGATACTTTAAATGGGGAATATAAAAATACAAGGAATGGTAATGTATTTTCACAGTTTGGGTGTATGATTAAGTTTGATAATATTTCATCATCATTTCCATTGATTACTACTAAAAAAGTATTTTTTAGAGGCATCGTTGAAGAATTGCTCTGGTTTTTAAGAGGTTCTACTGATGCCAATGAACTAAAAGATAAAAATGTTAATATTTGGAATGGTAATTCGTCGCGCAAATATTTAGATAGTGTAGGTCTAATAGATTTTGAAGAAGGCGAGTTGGGTCCCGTGTATGGTTGGCAGTGGCGCATGTTTGGTAAAAAATATATATCTAAAAAATCTAGAGAATCTAGAGAATCTAGAGAAGAAAATAATATCGCAGTTGATCAAATTAAATATGTTATTACAGAATTACTTAAAGAAAATAGTCGTCGTGCGGTGTTATCTGCGTGGAATCCTGTAGATTTAAATATTATGGCTCTGCCCCCATGTCATATTCTCTATATCTTTAATAAATCTAAAGATGGTCTATGTTGTCATCTTACTATGAGAAGTTCTGATTTATTCTTGGGTCTTCCTTTTAACATCGCAAGTACTGCTCTATTAACACAAATAATTGCCCATGTATTACATTTGAACTCATCGGAAGTATGCTTATCTTTGTGCGACGCTCATATCTACGAGGAACACGTAGAACAGGTAAAAAAACAAGTTGATTTAGAAATATACGAGAGTCCGCGTGTTATAATTGAAAAGGCCGCGCCTGCGATTGAAACGTCTTTGGATGACAAAATAAAATGGATAGAATCTCTGAAATATAGCGATTTTACCCTAATAAATTACAAATCATATGACAAACTCCCTGCAATTATGAAATAAGTATTTGACGCTCCGCCTTCCATTTTTTAAATTTATCACTAAATGTACATGCGAACTTGAGAACCGTCATGGCATTCTTATCTCTAAAAGCAGTTCGTAATATTTTACTATCATTCATGGTTTGTACTAGAGCAATGCCAATAGATTTATCATTAACATTTTCTGTTTCATAGATATTATATATATCTGGTTCGAGGGTTTTCATCAAGAACAATATTTTTTCGTTATCATTACAAGTATTAGCGTGTGTTTGTTTAGTATCTACAATATTTTCCTTAACTTCCTTAACTTTATCAATTATATTTAGAGAATTTGTTGAGTTTGTGCGTTTAATTTCATTATTATTTTCATTAATAATTTCTATATTATGATTTTCAATAGTTTTAAATTCAGTAATATCCTTCGTTTTTCTTACTACGTCGATAACATTAGTTTCATCATAATTATAAAGTTTAGGTTTATATTTTAAGTCATACGGCCATATATATATGCCTCTACAAGTATAATTGAGATTTTTAGCAAGTTTATGTAATTCTTCAATAGATTCTTTATACATATTGAAATAACATTTTACTTTAAAGTTACATACATCTATAGTACTATCTGGTGTGTATTGAGTTTCTAGCAGATTATAAATAATATTGAGTCTTTCTGGTAGAGTTTTATTATTAAGATATTTACCTTCATAGCAAATTATATCATTAATTAAAAATGTCCATGTATTATCTTTACATTTAACCATTTCACCATCAATAAGAGTATTTTTAAATAATTTTTTATCAAAAAGTCCTCTGCCAAAGATAATGCGCGGTCTTTGATATCCTGGATGTATCTTTTTATCTATATAATACATAGTTTCAATATCATTATATAGGGTAAAATAAAGATAGTATCTATTACCATTTGAACGCAAATTCATAAGATGATTAGTAGTTACTACGTTAACATTACTATTATCTAGATTATGATGATGCCTCTGTAATATCTTAATTTTATATAATGTGCTCAAATCACTCAATATATCATCTTTGTGGTCATTACTCTTAATATTTAAAGCAATTCTGTTAGAAAAACTAATTATTCCTTGCATCTGTTTTAAATATTAATATTGATATATTTATATATCATTTTTTGTTATATATATATTTTTATATGTATCTATATTATAGAATTATTAGAAAATGTTAGTATATGATCCTATTAATTTAGAAAATATACCTATTAATGATTATCTCAATAATGATGCGAATAATGTAGTTATCATTTTAAATAATAAAGCATATGGTATTAACAAGGCATTACTTATGTTTAATAATGAAATGAAAAGATGTATTATATCAAATAATGCTTTGCTTAAGAAGGCAACATATTATAACCCAGAAATCTTCTATAATATAGGATATTTTATTGGGAAAAAAGTTATTGTTAATCTTAAAAATTTAAACAAAGTATTGAAAAAAAACCGAATTATGGAGTTAACTTCAAAAACCACTGGCGATACTTATATAAATAAGGAGTTGTTAGAATTATCAACAATAGGCATAATTAAAATGTCTAAAAATTCAATAGGAAAGGTTAACTTTAAACATGCATACGAAGACGTATATTTTGATGAATTAATGTCATTTATGTTGCATCAATATAGTTTGACAATGTACAATTATATAAATAAAAATTTATTAAATCCCGAATTATATAATAATTATAATGTAGTAAGCGATGATATAAAATCAATGTTCTATCATAAAAAGGTCTTTAATAATATACAATTTAAAAATTATATAGATAAAATTATTACTAAAATAGATAAGGGTTTTATTGAAGCAGCACCGCGATATGAAAAAAAATATATTCATAAAGTGTTTTATAGAGGAATGAAGGAAAAATATATTAATACAAATGGTAATGAATTTGAAAATATTGGTGATATGACAATAATTAAGAATTATACATCTATTTCTTCCACATATAATGTTGCTAAATCTTTCGCTCTGCCTGGTGCAAAAGCCTTTATTTATAAAATATATTTAGAAGAAGGATTGCCTTTTATAAATATGGTATCAACAACCGCATTTAAACATGAAAAGGAATATTTATTACCGCGTAATATAATATTTGAACTTATAAGTAAAAAAGGAAACGAATATACTGTGATAGCAAAACCCTTTAAAAAAGACCAATTTACTATCAAAACAGGTTGTTTTGAATTAGACCTTTATGATATCGCACCTATAAAACTACCTGCTACATTATCTTCTATAAAATCTAAACCTTCTTCTAAAATAAAATCAAAAGCAGATTCGGGAAAAAGCAAAAATAATATTATATCTGTTAAATTAAAGAGATGCCCTAAAGGAATGGTACGAAATAAAATAACAAAGGAATGTGTTTATAAACAGATTGGTAAGACGATTAAAAAGCCTAATTCTAAATTAAAACGTTGTCCTAAAGGAACGCGACGTAATCTCAAAACATTACAATGCGAAACTAAACTTACTAAACTTTAAGTAATTTTATAGTAAAAATATAAATATTTACTACTATATTAGAATTACTGTAACATAAAAATATAACAATACAATATATTTCTTTTTATCATATTGTTTTACTTTATATAAACAATCTTGTAAATAATAATAATATATAAAACTATATAATTATATTTTACTAATAACATATAATATTATGTTTGATAATCTTCTATATATTTTCTCAAAAGATACGATTGATGTCTCAAAGAGCATAAGAAACATTGATAATAATTATTATGTCAGAGAAGTAGATAAGTTAAATAATGTGTTACTTCAAAAAAACAGTGAAATGCAACTTTTACAAAGCAAATATAACAAACTACTCAATCATTGTATAAATAACGAATTGGTATCTAAATTAAATAATAAAAAACGCACAGAATCAATAATTATCCAAGATATCCAAGATATCCAAGATTCTGCAAAAGCAATTGATGATTCTCTTAATCCTGACAGAAAAACTCAATATGATAAAAAAGATAAGGAATACATCTATGAAAATAATAGAGATATAAGTGATAATGATGAATATGAAAAAGTATAGATATAAAAATATATCATCATAATATTATATGTATGAACTTTATATTTTAAATGAATTATATGATGAATGGTTTAGCAATAGGGATTATTGGTTTTCTAAAAATAGTAAGATAGATGTATATTTATGCGATAAGTACTATAAATACATAGAAAGCACAAGTTATATTTATGAAAGTTATAAAAAAAATCCTCTTTTCTTTGATAATAAAACAATAATTGCGTATATTATATTATTAGATCAAATTTCAAGACATTTTAAGAGAGTTTATGATACTAATATAGATATCGTCGAGTTTTCCAGAAAAGCAGTAAATTTTTCTAACATATTATTATATAATAATAAACGAGATATATTTACTATAGACGAATTGAGTTTTATATATTTGCCATATAGGCATTTGAAGGATATTGACAAAATATATGAAATCGTCAGTATATATATTGAATTATACGAAAAGGCTAATACTGAAGATAAATTGAAGTGTCGAAGATATCTTCAAGCAACTCTTAATAATATTTACAAAGATATCAATCTATTATCTATGAAAATAAATAAGAGGGTAAAATCGTGGGAATATATAAATAAGGATATATTAGACCCAAGATGTCTTGAAGATAATAAAATAGTTTCTGTTGTAAGTCCGATTATTCACGAGAATATGCGGAATGAAATAGAGAAACTCAAGGATGGTTCTACAATTATCGTGTCATTATCTGGCGGAGTTGATAGTATGGTAGCCTTGTATTTATGTAAGTATATCAAAGATACTTATAATTCTAATAAAATTAAGAATATAATTGCCATTCATATAAACTATAATAATCGCACGCATTCAGGGGATGAATTGGATTTCGTAAATTATTACTGTAATAAATTGGGCATCAAATTATATTTAAGAACTATCAAAGAAATCTCTCGCAACAATTGTTTACACAACGGATTACGCGATTTATACGAGGATATTACGAAAAATATAAGATATGATATGTATCGCTTGAATATAAAGAATGATAGAACATATATTTTACTAGGGCATAACAAAGATGACTGTTTTGAAAATGTCATAACTAATATTTCAAATAAAAGCAATTACAACAATCTTTGCGGAATGGAGGTACTTAAAGAGATTGAAGGAATGATGTTTTGGCGACCATTATTGAGTATAGAAAAGCGACATATTCTTGATTGTGCTAATATCAATAAGATACATTATCTATATGATAGTACTCCGACGTGGTCTGTGCGTGGAAAAATTAGAGATACTGTAAGACCTTCATTATTACTTCTCAAAAATAATGAAGGAATAGAGGACAATTCTACAATAGATTCTTTCTTTTATTTGAGAGATTATATATCAAATACACAGGATATTTTCAATGAACTAATCATAAAAAATTTGATATCTAAAATAAAATATATGGATGCCGAAAATAGTCGCAAATATATTACGGAATATAGCAAAACAGAAATGCTATCACTCAAATATATAGTAATTGCCAAAATATTCTTTAGCAAGTTAAATATTAGATATTCTCATAAGGCTATCAAAGACTTCTGTGAATACATCGGAACATTTGACACCCTAAGTAAGACTCAACAAGGACGCAAGTTTATACTAAGCAAATCTTGCATAATAGATATAAAAATAAATAGCAAAAATAATTATAATATTATAATAACATAATACGAAATGATAGGATACTATTTCATTCAAAATAAATATATATTTGTAGGTAATAAGGGCAAGAACAGGAATACAGATATAAATGGAAATGATAAATACGCGAAGGAAATGACTGTCCAGTCGGGAGAGCCAGACAAGCCTGCAGATGAGCCGGTATCAAGCATTAGAATAAAGGAAACTTTTGACACCGAGAAGGACGAGAATGAAAACTTGATTCATAATAATAAAAACAAAATAAGCTATTATAAGAATATTTTTAAGCGATATTTATTTTTATAATAATTGTAAGACCAAAAGCTCATATCTAAAGAATATTATTTTACTATAATAATTATAATTCTAAATACCAATCAATTTATTAAAATCATCTTCTGTAATATCATTATGACCTAATTTGCGCAGATCAGGAACGTAGTTGAAAAAGTCTGTATCTAAAAAGTTTTGTCCGTATTTTGTATATTTAGAAGCTTTTTTAATAATTTCAAATGTTAGTATTTTTTTTATTAGTTCTAAATTATTCCCCATAATATAATAGTTATGAGTACCGCATATCCCTAACCTTCCTTTATCAATAAAAATACCTTCTAATTCTGATTTATGACTTAAAATTATTTTATGTTTATCAAAATCAGGATGGTATCTCTTAGTAATATTTAACTGATATTCATTATCCGCATATGTATCTATACAATATTTATCATCTGCTTTTATTTTTCTTAGCTCTTCTAATGTTTTATATTTTAATTGGTTTCTCTTTTTATTAGAATCTTTTTTTAATGTAGTATCTATTGATTTTTTTGTTTTATATTCCAATTTACAATTATTATTTTTAACATACTTACTTAATTTTAATAATATATCAATATATCCTAATGGTATTGATAAGCTTTTGTCTAAATATACCTTTATATTTTTAGGGAAATATTTTGCACGACTATTACATATTTTAATAGTAGTTTTATTTTTTTTATTATTAATATTATGTAATAAAAATATACTAAGTGGTATTTCTGCATTTATATTAGTTTTAGAATAATTGACATCCCATAATTCTAAATAAATAATGTGTTTTTCAAGAATAGAATTATGTAATTTATGTGTGTTTTTTAACCAACTTAATGGATTGATAAATAATAAATATCCTGAATCTTTCAACAGTTTAAAAGACTTACTTATAAAATCAGGCCATATTGTTTTTTGAACCTTCCCTGATACTTTTTGAATTTCTCTCTTTTTTGAACTAATTCCACCTTGATTATAAGGAGGATTACCAACTATAATATTAAATTTAATATTTGAAGAATATATGTCAAAATCTTTGTAATCTCCTTCAATAAAACTCCCTTGAAAAATATTTAATTTATATGTATTACTGCAAAATATCTTGTTCATAATAAACACATTTCCTTTATCAAGCTCTACCATATAAAGCATTTCTTCTAAAATATGTCTGCACCGTTTATCTTCGTCAAAAAATTCATTTTTAAGACCTATCATTAATCTCATATAAATAGCAACAGGAAAATTTCCCATACCTGCGGAAGGATCTAACCATTTCAAATCCTTATTTTTCCATACTTCTTCTGGTAATTTATCAAGCATTTCATTAACTAAATTCATTGGTGTGAAAACTTCACCTCGGTCTTCCTTTGCTTTTTTTGTAAATGGTAATGTTTTATTTATTTGCTCTAATAATTTTTCAGGATTTTTTATATTATATATCTTTATCTTTTCATTTTGAAACATACTATCAATATTTATAATATCACCCCCTCTTTTCCTCATCTTTATATTACCACCGCTTAATTTTTTTTTAATTTTATTAAATAATAATTTAATAAATTCAAATAATTCATCGTTAGTAAAATTACTTAATAAATCTTCGTCATCCACTCTATCTTTAAAAATTTTTATAAATAAATCCTTTGTAATAATTCCATCATTTCCCTTTTCAATATTATTTAATAAATCTATAATTTTATTATATTTAATAGGTTTTAAATTATCATCATTATCATCATTATTTAAGATAATACATTCGTCATCATTAAAACAAGGAGCTATTATAGATAGCAGTGATATAATTTTTATTATTAAATGTTTGATATTCTTCTTAACATTTTCGCTTTCCTTCTTATCGATTTCCTTCTTATCGATTTCCTTCTTATCGATTTCCTTCTTATCACTTTCCTTCTTTTCGCTACTACTCTTACTTTTCTTATCATCGTCTTTACTTTTTTTAAAGCCTTTCAGGCCAGACGGAAAACCATTTACATCATTTTCTTTACTAGATTTATTAGGTAGTTGAGCTACACCCTTGAATTTTGAAAATATACGCTTATATTCTTTGGTAATAATATCAAAATCATCATTATCATATTCTATTTCATCAAATAATTTATTGAATTCGCGATCATCATTATTACTATTTTTAAATAGCTTTTGAAAAAATTCTTCACTAAATTTTTTAATAGCCTTCTTTTTTTCATCATCATTTGTATAAGGTTCGTCAAACTTATTTATAAAAATATCTCTATCTATGTTCATTGTATCAGCTACAGTAATATATTCGTCTTCGGTTGAATCTAATTTATTACTATTATTTTGTTGAATATAATTAAGAGTTGATAATACTCTTTGAGGGTTTAAATCGACCATAAATCCGTATATTTTTTTATCACAGAAACTATTATTTTTACAATCATCTTTTGTAAATACTTCTGTCATACTGCGGAACATCATTTGATATATATTATCGTGACTTTTACTATTTGTAAATAATGTTACAATATCTACTTTAGGTAAAGAAACACCTAATATTAACTTTTCTCCTGATAATATAATAAGGCCTTGTTTTTTATAAGTTCCGTCACTTATTTTATCATTTATATCCCTAATGTTGTTTTTAATATTTAGCCCTTTTTCTTGAAATATTATATTATCTTCATTACTATATTTGTTATAAATATATTGCTTATTATCTTTATCCCCCCTCCTTCCTTTAGTATCTGCTAATATTTCTTCTTTTGTTCTACATATAAAAAACATATGATTGTTATAAAATTTTGTAAATTTTGTTTTTAAAAGCTGTAAAAGACTAAATATTACATAATCTAATAATCTTCCAACAGTGCCTCCAGGTAAAAACCATAATTGCGATGTTTTATGTGAGGTATGCTGTAAAGTTCTACATTCATTAGTACATACATCTCTAATTCGTGGCAATATACCTCTTGTTTTCAAAAACCCAATTTCTTTGTAATTTCTATCATCTTTATTCCATTCCCAATTTGATTTATAATATAGGCCTTGTATTTTAATTATGATATCTCTATATTTACGAATATCCATATCTCTTAGCTCTTTATCTGTAAATTTGTGATCAATATTATCATCTAATTTTAATTTAATTTCAGGATATTCTGTAGAATTATCTATTTTTATATTCGTTAGTTCAAATTTTAGACATTTAATACCGGTAATTTTTTTATCTAATGGATATCCTAAATAATATTCTAATAATTCAATTAATTGCTCCTCGTTTTCAAAAGTTTCACCATCTTTTCTATAAGTAAATAACTTATCCATATCAAAACCATAGTTCGTCCCTTCTATTAAATTTCTTTGTTTATCTAAAAAGTCTTTGTCCCACACAGAAGTTATTAAAAAAGGTTCTGGAAAATGCTGATATAGACTTGATATATATTGCAAATCTATTTTATTTCTATCTTTTATAACTGCATTAACTATATCTTTGCCAAATCTATCATCAAAATATTCTAAAAAAGACACAATATCTTTTTTTTCTTTGCCGCTCTTACTACTCGTACTGCTCTTGCTATATCTATTATTAAAAAATTTTTTAATAAATTTGATATCATTCAAGTCCCATTTAATTACATTACTATCTTTAATATCATAAATTTTCTTTGGTTTATTATATGTAGCAGATACAAAAATTTTGCAACATTTTTTATCAACAGTTCTATCGATGTTGATAAGCAATTCTTTAACTATTTTTTCGGCATTTTCAGTACCCATACCATAATGAGCTTCGTCTAAAAATATTATTCTGGGCTTTATTTTTTCTAAGTTATCTTCTATAAATAGTTTTTCAATATTTTTACCAATTTTATCTTCATTTAAACCTGAACCATTATCTAATAATTGTTTTGAACTTAAAAGTACTCTATGACAATTCTGATTTTCTTTCTTATCTTTTTCTTTGATATTAAAAGCTTTAATATTATATTTATCAAAATCAATATGATCGCTAAAAGCCTCTATATATTGTGATAATGTCTCGTTCGGTGCTGGTGTAATTATTACATAATTATTAAATGTTTTTAAACCCTGATTTATATGTTCTTTGACATGCCTTAGAATCATCCCCGCCATTATATAGGTTTTTCCAGAGCGAGGTATAGCTCCTATTAATATTTCATTGTTTCCTTCGTTCATAAGTGCATTAATTTTCTCTATAAATAATTTTTGATGAAATCGTGGAATAAAAGGAAACTTATTAATCTCTATTTGTAAATACTGTTCTTTAAACCTTTTAATATTATCATTATCCTTCCAATAATCATATAATTTAAGTAAATTCTTCAATTTTTCATAATGTAATTCTAAATCAGAAAGATCATAAACATTTTCATAATTACCGCCAGGTGATATATATTTTATCAATAGGTTACTTGAAGCATTTGCATCATTACAAAGCTGTATAAATTCTCCCTTATTTTTCACAAATAATAATGTTTTAATTTCATAATTTTTCATATCCTTAGAATCCTTAGCATATTTAGCTCTATATTCTTTTTCTCTATCCCTAATAATAATACATAGGTTTTGTATATCATAATTTTTTATACTAATACCTCCCTTTTTATCAATATATTTAACAGATACTAAATGTAATATTTTTTTATTATCTATATTTTTTTCAAATGTAATATCAGAATAGCCTCCGGAATTACCACTAATTAATCCTCCGTTAATATAGTCATCATCTGTCTTATCAAAAAACTCATTAATTTTTTTAAATATAGCTTTATTTTTGTTGTTCATATTACCTATACCGTGTACTGTTGTATGTTTATCGGCAAGTTCTGTTATTCCCAACTTTATACATATATCCCATAATCTTTCATATATAAATCCCTGTATTGATTTTGTATTTTTTTCATCTTTATCATATTTATTTTGCTCTTCATTTAATTCGCCCACTATTTTTTTTATATCATTATCTCCATCCTTATAATTTTCAATTAGGTCATTAGCAGTATCATATTTTTCTATATCTTTAATAAATTTTTGAATACTAGTTTTTGTTCGTGGTACTTTAGATACTACAAGGTTACTTTTTGGTAGTATATTGACGCATTTCTTTGTTGATGGATCACGAAATGTTCCTTCCTTGCATTTTTTAATACATTTTCCATCAGGGAGAGGGTAAGGTTCTTTATTTGGATCTTTGCATACTTTAGCCTTTTTCATAGATTCTTCTATTTAGATTAAAGAAGATTTAAAAAAATAACAATATTATCTCATAATTGCTGTCTTTTGTGGCTCGTCTCAGTTCAGTTAGCTGGTATTCGTATATGCACGAGCGTTGCTTTCATAGCGTGCATATAGAGGAATCTTGTTTTCAAAGGGATAATATAGGGCACGAAATGAGTTTTTGATAGTATCTAAAACGCTCGGTCTATCTTTTTTACTTTCAAATAATTTATATTTGTAAATATTATCATAATCAGAATAATCCGCATAATATGTCGGGTAAGTATTATTTGCAGGATATAGAGGATAGATGGGGTTAATGGGATTGATTGGGTAAATAGGTCTGGGAACTATGGTATTCGCGATAGCTGGAAGAAAATTAGTAAATGCGATAGAAACTGTTAAGAGCGATAAGGTATATCTAAACATCAGAAATATTATATATATATCGCACCATTTCTTTATATTCTTTCGGTCTTCATCCAATCGTTAATTTTCGGATAATTTAAGAGGTTTATTATCTTTCAACATACATATAGGTACATTTGCTATAGGCAAATCTGTTTTTTGAAGTTTCACACTGTAATCATATATTTCATTATAGTTGTTTTTAGGATCAATATTATCCGCGATATCATCTACATATACTTTCTCTAAATCATTATGAAAAGTATTATTTTTTATGAAAGGCCTGATTATTTCTACTTCAAAATTATCATTCTCTTTTTTTAAATCATTTCTTTGTTCATCATTATATAATAATATAGTATTTTTATTTACATAATCTATGTCATTTTTATTTTCCATTTTTTTATATTCTTCATTATATAAGTTAACCAGTTTAGGAGGGGGTGGATTGTTAATAACATTTTTTAATTTGTCATCATTTTTATTATCATTATGAATGTTATTATATATTTCATCATTTTTATTATCAGGTATTAAAATTATTTGATGATTATTAGTTAAATAATAATTAATATAATATATAATTGAGAATATTAATATTGTTACTAAAAATAGCCAAAGTATAGCTTCAAAAGAATTGTCTTCATCTTCCATCTTATTACTATATTACTACTATATTACATTAATATTTTTAACTAATTACTCATCGTCATTAATGAACATTAATTTCTTTTTAGGTTTCCCTTTAATATCATCGCCGCCGCTACCGTCATTGTCTTTAAATGCTTCGCTATCATCATTATCTATTTCTATTTTTTCATTATCTTGATAATAGGATATTTTGTATTTATTATTATTGTAGAATCTCAAGCGGGCTCCAGTTTTTCTATGGAATACCGAGAACTCGTCGGAAATATCAATACATAGCGGGATATATTTTCTATCTTCAGGGCGTTCTCTCAGAATACGCCCGATAGATTGTTGAATATCTGAAATAGGAGATGCGAATATTACAGTATTTAGAGTTGGTACATTGAAGCCCTCCGAAGCCAATTGAAAAGTAGCAAGAATAATTTGTTTCCCTGATGATACATTTAACTGCTCTTGTTTCATTCCGCCGACATAATATCCATAGTCCTTATTGGCTATATTTTTCTCTACAATGTAATCTTCGATGGATTTTAATTGATTCCTTCTTTCGCTCAATATAAGAACCCTTCTATCAGGTTCATTTTTCAGTATTTCTATTAAAATTGTGATAATATATTCGGTTCGCGGTTTATAAGAGCATATATTATTAATCATTGCTGCAATATTCTCCTTACCATTCCACATTTTCTTGATAGCCGAATATTCTATATCAGGAACATAGTATTTGTGTATATTGACAATAACATCCGTATATTCCTTATTTTTAATAGAATATACAGAACCGCCTATATAATATTCAAATACTTTACGCATTCCATCTTTGCGATTTAGTGTGGCAGATAATCCAAGAATTATAGGAGTATTTAGATTCTTAAACGCTCTACAAAAAACCTGCGCTCCTGTATGATGAACTTCGTCTATGATTACAAAACCGATATCCTCGAATATCTTACTATCATAATCTCTCATAGCAAGTGATTGTAGGGATGCTATAATAAAATCCTTATTCTCAACATCTACCTTATTCTGCTTAATGATTCCGATTGATGCTGTAGGTGCAAACTCTCTGACAGTTTCGATAAATTGCTGATTCAAGAAATCTTTGTGACTAATAAACATCGTTTTTTTCTTCAAAGCACATGCTATATATAAACTCATAATTGTCTTTCCAAAACCACAAGGGACTGAAATAATACCTCCCATTTTGCTAGGATTTCTTGCTGCTTCTAAAAAATTATTAATAGGTTCTATCTGTGCTTCTCTTAATTTTCCTACAAAACCTACAGATATATCAGCACCCCCAGTAGATTTTATGACTTTTGGAACACCATAATTAACTAAACCATAATATCTTGGTATATAGATTCTTTTATCAGTTTCTCTATATAATTCAAAAACAACTTCTTCAGTATCTTTGTTATTCCCCATATCAAAATTAACTTTTGGCTTCATCGTAAGCTCCTTTTTAATTTTTTCAATTTCTTCGGGTTTCAAAGATATTTTTGATATACTATATCCATTAGTTGATAACATTATTATAATACATATAATAATATATATCATTTTTTTATATGAATTATAATAGGAATATAACAATAAATGTATATCAACACATTTAGATTATTAGCATTCATTGTATTGTTTGCTATTATTATTATTGTTGAAATACCTTTTAAAAAATTATTTAAAGACCCTACAATACAGTTATATATTGCTGTTTTATGTATAGCAATTCTGATGTTATTGGATAATATTTCTGGATTCATATTAACAATAGGTGTTCTCATTATATATTTTAGAATTTATACAGATGAAATTAAAAATAAAAGAGAACGTGAAAATATGGAAAATATATATGATATCAAAGATACCAAAGATACCAAAGATACCAAAGATATCAAAGATACCAAAGATACCAAAGATATAAATAATATTATAAATGAAGAAAAAGGTATTAAAGATATGTCAAAAGAAAAAGGACAATGCGATAAGAATTGTGATAAATGTTCTATTGAAATGCCTAATAAAAAAAATATATTTAATGAATTAGCAATTGATAATTTTGTACCATATATAACAGAAGAAAATTTATTGGCTGCTCAAACCAATATAATAGATGTTAATAATTATAATTTATGTATAAATAATAAGGATATAGAAATTCTCGAAGTTAAGCGAGGTCCTCTTTGTGATATACAAGGGTTACAAGATATTCCTGATTTGGGCGATAATAGAATATTACGCGGATATGATGTATATAATAGTCGTCTTGGAAATCTAACATACGACATTTTATAATATATTGAACAGTATATTAAACAGTATTTCGTTTATTTGGAAGAACATAAGGTATTTGTAAGAATTTGAAAATGTCTTCTTCAGAATTAATTAAATCTTTAGTATCTATAAATTTCTTATCAGTATTATTTTTAATTCCATATTCAGATAACGAATATCCTTTTTCTAATGCTATTTTTCGCATATATATATTGAATGAATATGAACCTGTGAAATATAATAAAGCAAAGTAGTAATATGATGGGTCTGCGATTAATATATCTATTCTTCTCGCGGGCAATTCGGGAGATAATTTACACAATCCCATAAATTTGCTTTTTCCACTTGCAAGAGTTTCTATGATATAACCACCGTTAGTAAGTTCAGATATTAATGTTTTAATATCTAAATCGTCGCGATTTTTAATAAGAATATCAATATCTCCCATATCCTTATTTTTTCTTCTATAACTTCCTACAAGTTCAAATTCAATATCTTTATAGACCTTTTTAAATATTTTATCAATAATTTTATAGTGTTTTTTCCCTTCACTCATAGGAATGCGTAGATTCATATCATTATAATATTTTAACCCAATTTTTTGTTTTTCATTAAGTAATTCAGGATGTTCATATAATTCTTCAAAACTATTAATCTTATTCATGAGTTCATTAATTTTAACAGGGCCAACGCCATACAATTTGCCTAATTTTTTCTGTAATGAAAATCGCGGATCATTTAAAGCATTTTCAACAGCCATCATTTTACCTGTTTCTATAAGTTCCTTTATTTTTGCATTTATCTTATCGCCAATTCCATTTATATTCTTAAGATCATCCATATTATTTATAGTTCCTTCGAATATCTCAAGAGAATCAATAACTTTTCCATATGCCTTCGCTTTAAAAGGCTCTTTATTCAGTTTATCATAGTCCTGTAATATTATAAGATTCTCTATTATAGATTGTTTATAATCTACCGCTTTCGCAACTTTCGCAACTTTCGCAACATTTACAATAGGTACTATAGGTTCTTCGTCATTGATATTTTGTATATTAGTATTTTCCTTATTGACTATTATAGGAATAGGTAAAAGTGATGGCAACCCTTGTTTTTTATTTAATTGCTTTAAATAATTTGCACTTACGCATTTTCCTGTACGAGGATTTAATACTTTAGGTGGATTACAAACTTTACTCATTCTTATTTATTAAAAATAATTTAAAATAAAATTATTCAATTTTTATTATTTTTACATAGATTTTGTTTTTCTGTAAGTATATAATTTGGTTCTTAATGTAGAACTTGATAATTTCTCAAAATTGAGTTTATAAGGTTGTAAAGGGCAAGGTGGTATGTGAATATCATAAGGAATATCTTTCTTACAATTCTTTAACAAAGGTATTCGTTCTAACTGTTCAAAGATATCTTTAAAAGGTTTCCTATTTCTCTTAGATTCATGTATTATTTTTTTATTATAATTGTTTGGGATTATACCATAAGTATATATCAAAGGAAATGAAGAATAATTGTCGGCTACTTTGTGATCAAAGTATATAGGGTATTCTCTTATATATTTAGGATTATCTGTATAATATAAGAACAGTTTTTCAATATTCTCTTTGGACATCAATTCATATATTGGTTTTATAATATATATACTTGTATCGAGAAACTTAATAGAACCTTCATTATTATTGTCAGTATAACTCTTTTTAATTATATCAATTGCTGTATTTGACATAAAAGGGATTAATATAAAAATGTCAAATCTTGTATTTTCAAAGTTATCTTGTATTGTATTAGCCATTTGCGAACCTGAATAACTCGCGTCGTCGGCTATTATAACAGGCAGAGATTCGTCAAGATTTTTAACATCAGTTATAATCTTAATTATATATTTCTTTTTATTTATATATTTTCTGATAATCTGCATTATCCAATAAGATGATTTATTGATATCATCTACGTTCATAAAGAATTGTAATATGTCAGTCTTTAATATGTCTAACATTTCTTTAATTGCGACTTTATATGTTTTCAAAAATTGGACATGATTTATATAAACGGTTTTAAGGATAAACTCAGTTGCTATTTTTCTTATAGATGGTTCGCTCTTATCTAACCATAATGACACATTATTTGTATTAAATGGGTGCTTATTCGGCTTCTTCATAATTATACTGCTATTTATGACTTTGTCGCTCATACTGCTATTTATATTACATATAAATATAAAAGGTCAAGGTAATAATATTTATATAAAAGAGTATGTATATATTAATTATAATAAAAGTATAAACTAAATATGCTCATAGTGCCAATTGGTGTAGATTGTAAAGTTGCCGATTTTTGTGTAAAATATAATCTCAGAAAAATGTCTCTACCATTTGATTGGTGTGTATCATATAATGGTGTATCAAAGTGTATTGAAGATGATTTTAAGAAGTTCATAAATCCTTTGAATAATAGAATAAATATATATGACATATATTTTCATCACGATTTTGATAATGCGAATCTAATACAAAATGATATAGATAAATATATTAGAAGATGTAATAGATTGTTAGATATTTTACAAAAAGGCGACGAAGAAATAATATTCTTAAGAAACGGTCATTGTTGCCATCATCACGACGAACATAATTGTAAATATAATAAGATTGTAAATGATATAGAAGATGCTGAAAATCTTGATAATATAATTTCTATAAAATATCCAAAATTAAAATATAAAATAATAATTGTATTATCTTGTGATAAATGTTTTAATCCTAATACTGAATATAAAAGTATAAAAAATAGTATACACATATATAATATAGCATCTCACGAGTTTAATTTAGAAAGATTCAATAGTAAATGTTTTGAAATTTGTAAAAATTTGAATTTACTATGATTATTATCTTAAATTTTATACATTATAATATTATATTATAATATTAGAAAGTATTTTTAAAAATAATGTATGATAAGATTGAATTAGATCAAATATTTGGAGAGTGTGTAGGCACTTATGTATTCTTCTTATGTATATTACAATCAACTGACCCATTACCAATTGCTATAGGTTTGTTAGCAGCCATTTATATGTTTGGTAAAGTTTCCGGCGGGTTTTTCAACTCAACATTGAGTTTTATCATGTATCTCAAAGGAACAATTAGTATTGCTAAATTATTTGCTTATATATTCGCTCAGACTATAGGCGGCATTCTTGCTCTGGTAACTTGGAAAATAATTAATAATAAGGAATAGATATACAGATTATAATAGTATAAAAAATAATATAGAAAGGTTATATAATGTATGTTTTTTCTAGATACTATACATTATACAGTATTTACATTCTTTAGATTCAAATGTATCATATACAGGTAATACAATATATTTAAATGTTTTATTTTGATTACTTATATGATATGAATTAATGTTCTTCATATCATTTATTATAAGTCTATTTTCACATTTGAGTTCAGCATGTTTTAAATGATAATATTTCTTGAGATACTTAGATATATAATATCCATCTATACTTAAGAAATATCCAGATTCTTTCAATTCTATTTTACTATCAAAGATATTACTTAATACTTTACAAACCTCTGGTATACTATCAATTAAATTAGAGAATTCAATATATTCAATATCTTTTATTTCAAAATTATTTTTTAACTGATGTATACCAACTGTTTTATTTTCCTTACTAAATGGTTCTAGATAATTATTACAATCTAATTCCTTACCATTATGATTACATATTATATTTTTAGCACATTTTTCCATAATACAACATATATTTTTACACATTTGTGTACAATACACATTTGTTGTAGAATTATATGTTTTCCAGTTTTTAAATCTACCTGTAATTCTTCCAAATAATTGATACATAGTATCATTTAATATATTATTATAACCGAATATAGCGGCTGTAAAATTACCCAATTTTTCAGTTATAAGTGTTTGCCCCATACCAACACAGTTAAATCCAATATATATAATTGGCCTATTTTTCAACTTATTAGTGTCTATGTAAAACGCAATTAAATCTCCTAATTCTCCATTATTTAATATTAGAGGGATTGTAATAATTTCATCTAATTCATTTTTATATTGAATGTTTTTCTCAATACCATTAAGCATAATAATTATACATGATTTCTCACAATTAAATAAGTGTTCTCTAATATAATTATGAGAAATCCGTCTAATATTAACAGGTATAAATACTTTCGCAGTTTTAGATAATATATTAGGGTATTTTACAAGCGTATTCTTAATAAAATTGATAGTAAATATTTCAGTTTTATTAAACCCTTGTATTATATACTCCTGTTTTTTACTTTTAATATCGCCATATTTATTACTTTCATTAATATCACATATAAAATTAATATCTTCATATCCTACATAATCATTATCACGATAATCATTTATTTGTAATATTTTAATTTTAGACCAGAAACCCATCTTATTAGCACTCCATATATTATTAGGAGAAGCAGACATTCCATACATAGCAGATATTATATCAAAATCATTCATTGTCTCTATGTGTTTACGAATATTACAGAAGGAATTCTTAATATATTTATGAAGTTCGTCAAAATACACAAAAACACGTTTTACATCTGTTGTTCCTTCATTAAGTTTATATATAGCATCAAAACAATCATTGAATCTCTTGATATTACTACACGATATAATAATCCTAGGCATATCCCAATGGCAATCGCTATTGTCTTTAGTTTTTGTTTTAGATTCATTGAAGATATTTTCAGTCTTTTTGATATGCTTATAACATCCCTTATATACTGAAGCAAATACACATACCGAACCATCTCCGTATTTATCGTTGACTTCGCTAAGTCTGTTGGAGAATTGCTTGTTATTTAACAGACTGTTCATTGTAAATACAAAATGAATACTACGTCCTTGATCATCATCTTTTTTCAGACTTTCAATTATTTTATTAACTATAACGAATGTCTTACCCATTTGCGTAGGAAGAACGCATAAATTGAACTTGTTATTTTCCATATTTATAAAAAGTTGCGGACAGACCCTTTTGTGTATCAAGTCAAAAACTCTTTAAATATCCTATATATATGAATATTATAGATATATTAGTCAATTTTTTATTTATAAAAGTCTATATTATATATTTATCTACCACCCCATAAAATTATAAAATTATAAAGTTTTCAAGCATATTATCGTAATTAATATTTAATTTATCAAATAAAATTTTCTATAATTACACATTTTCAAATAAAAATAAAAATAATATTTAGATGGATTATAAGAAATTTGAAGAAAATGTCTATAAATATATTATAGAATATAATAAAGGTAGTACTAAGTCTATTACACGAGTAAAAAAAGCCAAAGAAACATTGAATATTACAGATAAACAATTATCAGATATTATTTTGTCTTTTGATAATCTGTTGAGAAAAAATATATATAAATATTCTTATAATAAAAGTTTAAAAACGGGTAAAAGTATATATACTAAGCAAGATGAGAATATGTCTGAAAATAATGTTAAGTCATGTCTTTCTAAAATATACAAAATACGGCCTGATGAAAATATTACTAACTTATCTGAGAATACCTTTACTACAAAAATAAATGGCAAAAATAAGATTATTAATTTTGCTCAATATTATGATTATAGTATTGAGCAAAATTATAAAAACTCAATGAAACGCAAGTTCTTATATAAGGAACTCGTTAAACTAGACCTGATTCCAAAGATAAATGACATTATTATGTGTAATAATAGCAATAATTCCATTACACATAGCGTTAAAATGGCAGATACAGGATATTATATAATAATATATGATAATCCTGCCGACTATAAGAAATTAAATGCTGAAAATATAAATAAACTGTCTGGCGAAGAGAAGAAGACTCTTTTTAATAATTTGGAATTATTTGCTCAAAAAATATTTGAAAATAAAATAATATCATACACCAAGTTTATTGGAGAATATTCTTACGGAACTTTAGAATGGATATTCTTTGATAATAATCTAAAAATAGTAATCATCATAACCGAATCCTATCCGATGTATAATTTTAATGATAAAGAAAATGCTACTATGAATAAAAAAACATTTTATAAAAAATTAACTAACAAAATATTCAATAAATCTAATAATATACAGAATTTAAATATTAAAGAATATGTAATATTACGATTATTACAGGAAAAACAGTTAATTTTATAAGGGCAAGGTTTTATACTTTATCAATTATAAAATTAAAAATATTATGATTTATATATATTTATAAACTAAATATGGTCTGATATTTTTAAATTAATAAAAAAAATGACAGATAATAATATTAAAATAATTATACAATGTTTCAAAACATCGTCTTCACAGTCGCCCTTGTTGCTACCATCGCTATGTCTAATATTGGTAGAACCGATGCGCGAATGAGAATTAGTAGAATGAGAACATCTAGATGCGATTGTGCTGCTACTCTATCGAAAGAAAGAGATGAAGCCTATTGTAGATACAATACTGCTATTGGCATTTCAGAAAATATTATTACCATAAATAATTGTCCGCCAGGAAAAGAATTTAAATACGACAATTACAATGATGATTATAAGGTTAATTGTAATAACTGCTCTGATAATTATTATAGGACTTCTACAAATACATCTTGTCTTCATTGTCCCGTCGGTTATTATTCTAAATCAGGTGATGCAGAATGTACTAAGGCTAAAACAAATAGTAGTAATGTACATACTTTTTGCGGAGAAGGTAGTATTTCAGGTAATAACAAGTTTGCCATTTACAAAGAAAGTTGCTATAGTTGTAATTATACGAATAAAGAATATATGCCTTACAGAAATAATCACGATAGTTGTTTTATCTGCCCCGATGGAAGCGTCGTAGATATATTTGCTAAAAGTTGCACTGAATGTCCGGTTGGATATTATGAGAAAAATAATGTTTGTGTAGAGTGTGATATTGGAACATACAATGATAAACTTGGAGCATCTAAATGTAATGTATGCAATAATCAAAATGCTATTGCATATAATTCTGTAGGAGGATATAATTGTGATAATAGCATATTCTATGATTTGACGGATACAATTAAAAATAATCTAATCAATATGGATATGATATTAAAACCGCTTGCGTACAGTGCGAATTTTGGTGTAGCAATGATTAGTAATAATCGTCGTACCGCTGAACTTGTTATTCCTGGTATCGCGATAACATATTTCGCTATTATTAGTATGTAAATGTCTAATATGTAATATGTAATATATATTTTTATATTTTTTATTATTGCTGTTCTTATATATTGATTAGCAATTAGATTATAAAATGCTATTATAAAAACTTATTATATAAATAAAAAAATGATATTATATTAATAGATTATAAAGGACATAATGGCAATTACATATAAAGCGAGTGTTGTAGAAGATGTTCAAAAGGTTATAGATCATTTAAATGATGTTAAAATCTCAAAACCTATTATGACTATTTACGAATTTGATAAAATTATTGCTTTGAGAACACAACAGATAGCATCGGGTGCACCTCTATTTATTGACAATATTACAACGGATGTTAAAAGTAATATGGAATTACGTCAAATAGCCCTCAAAGAACTAACTGAGGGACGTTTACCATTTATGGTTGAGAGAAAATTGCCAAACAATAAAAAAGAATATTATAGAATTCGCGATCTTGATTTAGTTGCTGTAAGAGATAGAATTAGATAAAACATGTAAAAATTGATAATTTATAATATTATAGTAAAAAATATATGAATTCATTATTATTAAATGATGATATATTGTATTATTTAAAAGGTCATATATATATCAATGATTATGATAAAATGAAAAATGTATCTATAAAACACAGAGATTTATTTAATTTGAAACCTATTTTATATAATAAACATTATGATATATTATTAACTATACGCGGTGTTTCTATAGAAAATATATTTGATATTATAGATTTGAATATTAGAAATAAATATAAATTTAAAAAGAATAAAACAATTAAAAAGAAACTCTTAAAATATTCAAGTCTTTTAGAAATATGTATTAATAATAAAAATGTATTTGTTATAGAATATCTAATTGATATAATATATAATACATCAAAAAAAAAATTTGATAATATTATAAGTACTATTAATCATTTATATAATAACGATAAATTATATTATGGCAGAATATCTAATTTTTGCTCTTCTATAACAATTATTACTCAATATTTTAAAAGTGAAATTAATTATTATAATGAAAATTTAGAATTGTTATATCAATTGAATATAGCAGTGTTACTTTTAATTACAATTAAGAAGTTTAGTATTTGTAATGAAATTGCAATAGAGTATAATATATCTCATAATAATTTATTCAAAATACAAAACGCAAAAATAATAGAATATTTAGAAATTATTCAACAAGGCGTATATGATGATGAAAAATATTTTAAAAAATACTACATTAATTATATAGTAAATATATTACAACAAATATATATTGATATGTAATAATATATTTCTTATATAAAAAATGATAACACTATATATAATATATTATAGTAAAATGTGTGAGTTATTTTTACAAGATGATATAATAGATGTTTTGAAATCTAAAATTGATATTAGGGATTATGATAAATTAAAAAAAGTATCTGTAAAATATAAGAAAATTTTTGATTTGAAATCTATTATAGATTCAAAAAAATATGAAAATATTATGATTATACACGGATGTACTGTAGATATCCTTGTGAATATCATTATAAAACATGTAATCGCAAAATATAATTATGAAGAGATTAAAGAAATTACAGAACAAATCTTGAAAAATAAAGACAAAATTAGTTTATCATTAGATAATAAAGGGCATACTATTTTGAAATATGTTATAACCCTATATTATAACTGCTATAACAATAATTACAAAGGTATTATATTGTCGCTTTGGATTTTTCGCATTTTTTGTAATAAAAATTTAAATCTTAGTAATATTGAATATTTTGTTAACCCTATTATATCATACATCGAAGATATCAATAGAGAAAATGCCTTATCTCAATTTAATATAGATGACGAATATAATGATATTATCAATAGCAAAATACTTTTATGTATAAATTTGAAAATATATTTATTAATTATTATGAAAAGATTAAATATAATAATACCAAATAATTCACCAAAGAAACTAGATAATCTGACAATAGATATTATAAATAGAAGTTTGCGAGAAAATGTATTAGATTATATTGATTCTAACAAAAATTCTCTTGGTTTGCCAAACTATTACATAAAATACGTAATATATATTTGTAATAAAATAATGCTATGATGCGAATGCTAAAATAGGGGCAATATACAACTTTTATTTACACACACTATATTACAATATTGATAATGATCTGAAAAATCGGTGATAATTTCGGTACCGTTGGCAGTCAAATATGAAAACTTGTGAAACCCCTTTTGCTCTAAATAATTTATGACATCTATCATTTTCGTTTTATTATCTAAAAATGTCCCCCCATATTCAAATTGTACGACTTTTATATTTTCTATATAATCTCCAAACCCTTTGATAACATTCAATTCATATCCTTCAGTATCTATTTTCAGGAAATTTATTAAGATGGACTAAAAGATATGAAGAAGAAAATGAAATTAAACGACATAACAGAAAACCAATATCATATAAGGTTAAAAAGAAACATATAAAGTTTATATTAGAAGAACTTAAAAATAATAAGACTATTACAATAGAAGATTTACTTACTAAATTAAGCAATAAGTATTCTAAATTAAACATTACAAGAAGACATATTAGTAGGATAATTAAAGAAAATTATATATCATTAAAATTAACTAAAATTAGACACGACGCTGTCCGTGCGACATCCTACATCAAATATACAATCTATCTTGTCTCTAATATTCATAAAAAATACATATTCGCCATTTGTTCTGGAATCACAATTATTAAACATAATAACTATAACAACTTAGATAACTTAATAAATAATAATATAATTAATCATAACCATTTTTCGCACCAACAATGGGGTGAGGAAACCGCTGGGGAAACCGCCCCCAACGCGGTCTTAGAAAAGGCAAAACAGAGGGCTATTGAGAGGCCCACGAGCTATTTGTTATAGCGTTATGATTTATTGAAAAGGAACTGGAATATTATTATTTTTTCATTTTAAAATTTGAGTACATCTCTTGATTTATTTTGTAATTTCTAAAAAACTTTTGAAAATTTTGAAAAAACAAAAAGATGTACTCAAATTTTAATTTTCAATTTTTAGAAAAATCCAGTTCCTTTTTAAGAGGTCGGGTTGCTAAGAGTAATTATTCATTTTAGTGATACATAATATCTGTATTTCCACAGTTTTTTTTTGTTTTTATTTACAAATTCCCTATATTTATTGTTCCATATTTCACACCAACTATCCTTAGAATAATTACTCATATTTAATATGTAATTAGATGAAGATATATAGGGTCTGCGCATAGTTTTTCCACCTGTTGTAAAGAATACCATATCATAGACATTTTGATACATTACCCATTCATAAGAATCGCAAGAGAACTCCATAAACCATCTAAATCCTTCACTTGGTTTTATATTACAAAGATTCATATAATTTCCTATAACCATTAAGCGTTTAATATGATGGAGATATCCTGATTCAAATGCTTCGCGAATGCTGTCATCTACTGGGATAATCCCAGTATTCCCTGAATACCATTCTTTCCCAAGCAATTTATTATTTCCAAAATAATTTCCAGAAAAATCTACATATAAATAGCATAAATGCTGGTACTCTCTCCAGAATAATTGTCTTATAAAACCTTCATAACTATTCATAGGAATATCACGCGTTTTTCGCTCTTTTTCCAGTATATCTATGATATCTCCGGGATTTATAAGGCCTATGTTTATTAAAGCAGACATTAGAGAATGACATAAATGCTTATTGTCTTTATCTATATAATCTTGGTAATTTCCGAAATTTTTTATTTTATTTTTAATAAAATGTTCTAACCATTTTAGAGAATCTGCGCGTGTTATAGGGTATATAAAATCTTTTTTATCTAAAAATCCACAATTTTTTTTAAAATGCTTTTCAACATATTTAGAGGCTTCATCAATATACTTGGATATATCTTTTCTTACATCTACATCATTGTAAGGCTGAGATACGCATATGATATTCTTTGGTTTCTGTCTATTAAGATTATCCTGTGATTTAATTTTTGGTATTATATTAAGTTCCTTCTTTGACCACATATAAAAGGCATTAAAGAAAAACTTATCTGTTTTATTACGATATCTTTTGATATGTTCAAGTGACAATAATAAATTAGGAGTATTCTTATCATATATTATAGTATTTTTGGGAAGTTTTACACCTTTTACCATTTAAAATGTCCGATTTATAGAACAAAAAAATAGTAAAAGTAGTAAAAATTTGATTATAACATAGCGTGTACTATGTATGAATTCTCGTAAATATGTATGGTCTTCTTCCTATTATAAATATACTTTTTACAATATTTAACATATTTTGAACGGCGTTTTTATCTCTATTATGAATTATCTCGCATTTCTGCTTATCCTCTTGATGAGAAAGTAATCCATTAACAGTTATTTTTTTATTAACTTTTATATCATTCGGTTTATGACTTTGCCTTATCATAAATGGTTCTATATCGTGATGACAACAATTGCATAATTTAGATGTCCTAAATTCATTTACTAAATAAGTTCTAAATCCTGCATTTTTAAATATTTTTCTAAACTTTTTACATATTGTAGGTTCTAAACCACTCATATTATTACTTCCTTTATCATAATCTCCCATTATAAATAATACATCATTAGGTTCTCCAAACTTTTTAGTAAAGTTTTTTATCATTTTACTTTCGCTTTTTTGAGTATTGATATATCTATTTAATTTGAACTTTCTAAAAAAAGTCTTTTCATAATGAGAAAATAACAATAAGTTAAGTTTATTTTTTTCAATTAAATAATTTTTGAACTTTTCATAATGACAAGTTCTTTTATTATGATGACTTAAAACGCTCTCAATTTCTTTAATATTTTTACCATTTATAAAAGTCGTGTTATTAACTTCTTCAATAATTTTATTATATTTTTTTGTTCTTGTTTCTAATCTTCTTTGATTTTGTGTATATCTAAATGTTTGTAATTTATCATTTTCATCTTTACTACCACAATAAATTAAATCACTACAACCAGGGTCAATACATACTATTTTTTTACTTCTTAATTCGTCTGTAATAATTTCTTTTTCTATATATTTTGTATTCTCTTCTGGTTTATTATTAGGATTATTATATGTTAATGGTAATCCATTATTACCTAATCTAATAAATAAAATCCCTATAGAAATACCATCAGTTCTTATCATATAATTAAATACATATTTATTCTTTTTGAATATTTTATTATCTAACTTTAAAAATCTATTCCATAATTTGAATTGATTATCTTCTTTTTTATAATTTTTTAGGTGAATTGATGTACTTTCATCACCTAAAAAATTGCTAATTAAAGCACAAGTATCAATACATATATTTTTAGGAATAATATTACTTCTTAATGGTAAAATATTAAATAATTTAATTTGTTTAACCTTATCAATATCTTCTGTACTAATACCTTCTAATAGTTTATCATTAAGTTTTTCAAGTTGAATATTTATATAAATAAATGATTTTAAATAATCTTTTGTATTAGAATGTAAGTCATAATATATACTATCTTTATCAAAATTAGTTTTATTAGGTACAATATGTTTTTTATGTTCTTTAATCCAGTTATGATATTTTTCGTCTGCTTTTAATTCATTTGATAATGAAACTAAATCATCTTTAACTTTTTTATATTCAATACTTAAAGATTTATATTTTTCTTTTCTTAATTCCTTATCTTTAATCTTTTTAATCTCATCTTTTTGTTCTTGTAAATTAAAAGAGTAATTTACAAATTGATTAAGATGTGTAATAAAGTGCTCTTGTATGTTATTATTTATATTTTTTTCAATATCAATTGCTTCGTATGCTAAAATATAACTTAATTTGTCATAATAAATTATTTCATTATCATAAATAGTAGTAATATATTTTTCATTATAAAACTTATATAAGTTCTTTAACAAATCGCTATAATCTTTTTCAGGTGTTGCACCTCTATTATCTTTTCTTTTAGTAATAACCTTAAAAACATCACAAATAAAGTTCTTATCGATTAAAGGATAATCTAAATCATTATCATAAAGATAAATACAATACAATTTAATAAAATTACAAGAATGAATAACGATTTTATTAGTTCTAATAACTAAATCATTAATGATAGGTAAAATCGCTTTATCTTTAAGAACATTATTGATATTATTTTTAACAGTTTTCATATAATCAAACTTTTCAAATTCTTCTTTAATAACATCATCGTCTTTCTTTTTCTTCTTTTTAGACATTACATATTCTATATATAGTACATATCTTATCTTTAAGTAGTTTTATACTGAATATTTAAAAAAATGATATATAACAATATAAATAGTAGAGTATTAGATTATAATGACTGAATTATTTATAGAAAAATCAAAATTAATTCATGGTGATAAATATGATTATTCTAAAGTAGATTATAAAAATGCTAATACAAAAATAATAATTATTTGTAAAATACATGGTGAATTTTATAAAACACCATCAAAACATACAAATTCTAAACAAGGTTGTGCAAAATGTTCTGGATATTATATACCAACAACTGATGAATTTATAGAAAATGCAAAATTAATTCACGGAGATAGATATGATTATTCAAAAGTAGATTATAAATATAGTAATGAAAATGTTATAATTACTTGTAAAGTTCATGGTGATTTTTTACAGAGACCAGGTAATCATATTAATTCAAAACAAGGGTGTTCTAAATGTGCTGGTAATATAAATAAAAGTAGTCAAGAATTTATAGAAGAAGCAATAAAAATTCATGGAGATAAATATGATTATTCTAAAGTAGATTATAAATGTGCTAATGCAAAAATAATAATTACTTGTAAAATTCATGGTGATTTTGAACAAAAACCATATTGTCATTTAAATGGTAATGGGTGTTATATGTGTTGTAAAAATCACAAATTAAATACAATAGAATTTATAGAAAAAGCAAAATTAATTCATGGGGATAAATATGATTATTCAAAAGTAGATTATAAATATAATGATGAAAAAGTTATAATTACTTGTAAAATTCATGGTGATATTTTACAAACACCAAATCACCATTTACAAGGTAGTGGTTGTGGTAAATGTGGTGTAATTATAAGAAGTAATAAATCAAGAAAAACATTAGAAGAATTTATAAAAAAATCAAGATTAGTTCATGGAGATAAATATGACTATTCAAAAGTAGATTATAAATCAAGACATACAAAAATAATCATAATTTGTAAAATACATGGAGAATTTGAACAAGAAGCAGGAAATCATTTATGTGGTGCTAATTGTTATAAATGTAGTATTATTACTACTTCTGAAAAAAGAAAAATAACATTGCAAGAATTTATAGATAGAAGTAATATAAAACATGATAATAAATATGATTATTCTAAATCAATTTATGTAAATGGAACAATAAAAGTTATAATTACTTGTAAAATACATGGTGATTTTGAACAAGTTCCAGATAGTCATTTAGCGGGTCGTTGTTGTCCTAAATGTAGTCTTATTAATAGTGCTAAAAAAAGAACATTAACAATAGAAGATTTTATAAAAAAATCAAGATTAGTTCATGGAGATAAATATGATTATTCTAAAGTAAATATTCAATATTGTGATATTCCTGTTATTATTATATGCAAAATACATGGCGAATTTACGAAAACACCAATATCACATTAATTCATGTATAGGTTGTCCTAAATGTAGTAAAAAAGGTTATTCTAAACCACAGATTTTATGGTTAGATTTTCTTTCTAAACTTTATAATATTAATATTCAACACGCATGTAATGATGGTGAATATGTTATTACAACAACTAAATATAAGGCAGATGGATATTGTAAAGAAAATAATACTATATATGAATTTCATGGTGATTACTGGCATGGTAATCCTAAAGTATTTAATGAAGATGGTATTAATGAAATTACCAAATTGACTTATAAAGAATTATATGATAAAACTTTAATTAGAGATAATAAAATTAAAGAATTAGGTTATAATTTAGTAACAATATGGGAAAATGATTGGAAAAAAAATAATAGTTCTATAAAAATACTACAACAAAAATTTAAAAAGTATCATTATTAACCTTCTCTAACTTGTTCTTTCTATTCATATAAGCAGTATGACGCCATTCTTTTAATTTCTCTGGATTTTCTGTTTTCATTTTTTCCATATATGTTTTCGCTTTTTCTTTTACCTTCTCACTATTTTTTTCATAGTATTTTTTATTTCTTTCTGTATTGGTATATGTTTTTAATTTTTCTTCTAATTCTACATTTTTTTTCTTTAATAATTCATTTTCAATTATTAATTTATTATACATATCAATATTAACCATATCAGTCATAATTTCTTATCATTATAATATATAGTACATAACTTTAAATAATTTTATAATGACTAAACATAAAAGCGAAGATTATAAATTATCCGCTGTAAAATATTTTTTGGAAAATAAAGATATACAAGAGAATACTTGTAAAATATTTAAGTGTTCTGTAAGAAGTTTATTTAGATGGATTAAAAGATACGAAGAAGAAAAAGTAATTAAACGACATAATAGAGAACCTATATCATATAAAGTTAAAAAAGAACATATTAACTTTATATTAGAAGAACTTAAAAACAATAAAACAATTACAATAGAAGATTTACTTACTAAATTAAAAAATAAATTTAAAAATTTATCTATAAGTTCAACACATATTCATCGTATAATTAAAGAAAATTATATATCATTAAAATTAACTAAAATTAGACACGAACCTATTAAGCGATTTGGTAAAGATATTAACATTAATGAAAAAATAAAAGATTTTTACAAAGAAATAAAAAAATATAATATTGATGATATTATTTGTATTGATGAAACAAGTGTAAATTCATTACAATTAAGACATCATTGCTATAATGAAGTAGGAAAAAGATGTGTAATTAAAACTAATTCACAAGAAGTTTTCAAAAAATATACAGGTATTTTTGCTATTTCAATAAATGGAGTAGAAGGTTATGAATTATATAATAAAGGCGGTATTGATGGTGATAGATTATTAGCATTTTTAGAAAAGTTTATTACTAATAAATATAAAAATAAGGTTATAATTTTAGATAATGCAAGTTCTCATAGAAACGAAAGAGTTAAAGAATTAATAAATAAAAATAATAAATTAATTTATTCAGTACCATATCAACATTATACAAATAGTATAGAAATGTTTTTTTCTTCTAAAATCTAAATTACAAAAGAAACAAGGATTATTATATGATGACTTAAATAATAATATAAAAGAAGCAATAAAAACAATACCAGAAGACTATTATAAGAGAATATTAAATGGAACATATAATAGACAAAAAGATTATATTAAGAAAAATAAAGTAAGAAAATACAAAAAATATAAGGTATAAAAATCGGACATTTTAAATGGTAAAAGGTTTAATATATTCAACTTATTTATCGGATAATATAGTGTATATTGTTCGGTTTCAGCGAGTTTCTTGTTGAACTCCATATATACTACGGAATACCCATTCTTTTTCATCAAATCATATTGATATTTCATAGTTGCTCGATGTAGCAACAATTTTTTTTTATTATAATTATAATCTGTAAAAAAATGAGGACATTCCCATAATATATACTTATAAGACTTAGTAAAATATTTAATATCAAATAATTGATTCGGCAGAATTAAGAATATCATTGCTTATTGTTATTATTCTAAATCTTCTATTATTCAATTATTTTTTTTAATAATACATTGTCTATTTTAAGGGCGACAGCATCAACCGTATAATTCTCATTATAATATTTCATATCTTCATTAAATACAGGGCGATTAATAAACTCTAAGTATTTTTTATCATCATTATCTAATTCAATAATCTCATTAATTAATTTAACGTGATATTCTCTGTCTTCTCCTTTCAAGAATAACATAGAGTTTGGATTAAGTACTTTGTGTATGTGGTCCGAACTCCAATATATAGGTATGCTTCCTGCCATATAAGGATTAATTATTTTTTCTGTAGAATATGTACCTATCTTATTATTTTCAAAACATATAATAAATTTATAATTGCTAATAAATGCCCTAAATTCTTCAGTCCATTCAGGTCTTGGTATTATAAAGCCTATATTGTTTGCGTATGCTCCGCCAGAATCAATCTTTTTATACTGCTTTAAATAATCAAACATTCTATTACGCGTTTCACACGTATCATTAGATACAATAAAACAACAGAATTTTTCAGGTATTTTTGTTATTGTTGGTTTATTAATTATTCTATTTAAATAATTACTATTTTGTAAATATACAATATACAATGGCAGGTCTACGATATTATCTCTTGTTTCGCTTGAATACATTAATAAATCATATTTATTAGGATTAGTTATAAACGGTTCTCCAGAAAAAAATATTTTATACTTCCATTCCTTAATACTTGTAAGTGTGTCGCCAAACACAGATTCAAACAATACATTTGCTATATTTAAATCATTTGTTATTTTAAAATTTCGTATAATAGTTTTTGAAAAAATATTTTTAAAAATTTCTATATTATTCGCATGTGTTTTATCCATGAACCCGTACCAAAAAGCATTAACATATATATAATATTCAGTATCCTTCGTAATCTCCATAATTCCAAATGTTTCTTAAATATACTATAATATGCCTCTGTTTATATGTTTATAATATTTATAATATTTATAATATTTATAATATTTATAATATTTATAAAAAATGATTGATATTATAGAGATATAGATATAACTATGAACACCAATCCCTACGTTACTCATTGCATCAGCAAATCAATTGAAGTTCCTAATGCACCTACTAAATCTAAAGAGGCAAGAAATATGCTATTTGACTATTTTACACCTACAGGAATTAAATTAGCTATTTGTAAAGCATTGAACTTTGAAGACATTAAAATTGAAGAGAAATAAAAAATGTTATAATTATTATAATATTTTATAAAAATTGATTGTATATCATATTATATTTATTATCACATAATCTAAATAAGATAATATGAACACTCGCTCTAAAGCATCATCTACCTTTGCGAAGACATATATTCACAAGGAGTCGGTTCAAGTAATGGATATGCCAACCGAACAATCGTGTCCTTGCGGAGGAGGACAATCATGTATTGTTGATAGAAGATGGGTTGGTGATTGGGTACACGAAGATAATGTATTTATAAATGCCGGATTGCCTATTAGAAAAAACTGCTTTGCATGTTTTACATCAGCACAACAGAAGCAATTGGGCAAATATCAATAAATAGTTATAAGTAATGTATGTATTTATATATTTATGTATTTATGTATTTTTTATATTTGTTGTAAAAATTGATAAAATGTTTATCATATATATTATGTATAATGAGTAAGACTATTTTAGGTTCTATTACTAAATATCCTGATGTTGGCGATTTTGATAAAATCATATTTAATATTGAAAATATTATGTTAGGAGATTATAATACTATTTCATCAAGAAATTATAATAGGGCAAATAACTATTTTAGAAATAATAATATAACTGGATTTAATAGAAAAAAATATAAGATATCGTCACATATTCCTATGATACATGATACATTAAGTTATTATCATTTACATAAGAATATGAATGCTACTATTGTTATATATTATAAAAAATCTATTGATACTACCGATTTGATGTTGATGAGACAGATAATTGATAAAAAAAATAGATATAATGATTTAATATACAATTCCAATAATTATAGAATTTCAGTAACATTATCTTCAAGATTTGAATTATAATCATATAAAAATATAAATTCTGTATAATTAGTAATTAACTCTAATGAATATAGAAACAATATATGATGTTTTGAATAATATTGATAAAAGATATATATTTACATATACTATATATGATAAAAAAATAACTAAAAAATATTTTTTTATTTGGAAGAAGACAAATTCTTTTTAGGTAGCAATATATCTATAATTATCAATAATTCTAAAACATATTCTGTTGCATTTCTAATGTATCCGCAATTCTTTAATACTCTAAATGCTTTTATATCTCTATATTTTCTGTTATGTATACAAGGTATTAAATGATATGCTTGGTTAATATCAGCAACGAGTAGCATATAAAATATGTATTTAATTATATTCATAATTTGTTCTAAATTATATTATTATTTATAAAAATTGATTCTTTATATGTTTTATTTTTTTACCTCACAGTCAAATCTATACAAGTCGCTTGTTATCTTTGCACTTGTAATCGAAGTCGAAGTCGAAGTCAACTCTTTTCAGTCCTTAAATCTTATCGCATCTATAAATGTCCGCAAAGAACTTTGTCGTATCTGTTAATAGTGCTTCTGATAGCATTAATATCAGCGGTATTATGGACGGAGGTTTTGGTAAGAATATTATGGACATTATAATTTCTATTAATAATTCATCGGGCAATTTTGAAGAAGCGAAGAAGAACAAAATTAGTTGCATCCAAGACTATATTTACAAAAATATGAAACATATTGATTTCTTAATCTATTTGTATGGACAATCATTGGTTATTAATGACTATATTAAGCGGTTTGGTCCGATAGTTTATTCGCCAGTTCTCGAGGTAGATTTTGCTACTATAATCATTGATAATATCATTGTAATTTACGAGGTCTGTCATTTTCCTGAAAATATCATTGCGACAACTCAAACAACATCTACACAAGCATCACCATCTTCACTATCCTTATCATATCCACAATCTCCTTTATCGCCTCTTCTCACTCCATCCAGTCTAAGTAGTTTTACAGATATGTAAATAGGTTTTACAAGAAAAAAATGATAAATGTTATATATTTTTATATTTTATTAGTAATAAAGTATATGAAAAGTCCATTTAATAAAAGTAAAATAGTTGTTAACAATATTGAACATCTTTTGATAAAAGAATATTATATAAAATATTTATCAAAAACAAATGAACTATATAAAAAAAATACAATATATGATAAGGAAATATTAAATTATAGTAATATATATTCAAGACTTGAAAAAATTAGACAGACAAGGACAAAATAATTATACGTTGCTTTTACTATTATGTAATTGTTTTTTAATAAATTTATTTTCTTCTTTTAATTCTTTAATTTGCAATGTTAATTCTTTAATTGCCTCTACGAATACGGGTGCTAATCTTTCATAACATATGGTTAAATAGGATTCGCCTGATTTTGAAGTTATATTACCATTTTCATCTTTAAACATATCAAATGGTGCTATTTTAACAATTTCTGGAAGAACTTTTTGAACTTCCTGAGCACTTAGACCAATTTGTTTTTCATTTTCAAAACCCGCGTTTATTGCTTGCGTATTAGGTAAATAATAATAACCATTTAGATTATTTATGATATCTAAGGAATTATAAATATTTGAAGTAAAATTTTTAAGTCTTTCGTCTGAATAATAAGATGTTATAGTACCTGTAGCAATAACATTTCCAATAACATGAAGTTTTTCTAATGGAATTATTTTAGGATTAGTAAGTTGAAAATTACCTAAACCTAAATTACCATTATTTGTTATAATTGTTCTTATTTCATTTCCTTGTGAAATTCTTAATAAATCACCTACGCCTCCACTTTTTTGATTAATTTCTAACATTTGATCATTATTTAATCCATCTATCGATAATGAATTTAATTTAAAATTATTTGCTGTTCCTATATCAAATGTACCACCTGTTTCAATTTTTAATCCTTTATTAAAAGATACTTCTTGAAGAAATCTGAATTTGTTATTATTTTCAACTGTACCATTTGCAACTGAACCTATTTGATATTCATCTATAGGAGGATTAATATCTGTATTATTTCTTAATGTAAAACATCTGTTTTTTTTTCCACAAAATAGTTCATTTATATTATCTAGTGTAAAATTAGTAATTCTTTCTGATAATATATTTGAATTATATTTATTAATATCAATGCCATCTATTTTATATACCCCATTTATAATATTAATGTCTCCATCTACTATCAGACGATTTGAATTATTTAATGGTCGGATGCCGATTCCGATACAATGATTACTTGTGGGTGTTTCTTGTGGATAATAAATAAAATCGTCAATTTGTCCCCATTTTGATGATCCTGTATCTGCTAATGTTAATTCGTCAGAACTATTCATTT
>Ga0102829_1000028_pt1 | contig 41577 bp, 82 predicted proteins | sample ColrivemetaGS575_FD_84510 | JGI IMG/M metagenome (GOLD analysis project Ga0102829, IMG submission 84510) | Estuarine microbial communities from the Columbia River estuary - Freshwater metaG S.575 | ecosystem: Environmental > Aquatic > Marine > Intertidal zone > Estuary | place: USA: Columbia... | reverse complement strand
TGTTCCGAACATATGACACCACTTAAATTCAAATGGAATAAAGAAAGTTTATTAGAAGAAGCTAATAAATACAAAACAACATCTGAATTCTTAAAATATTCAAATGGTGCTTATCAAACAGCTATTAAATTAGATTGTTTAGATTATGTAACGCAAAACCTTAAAAATACTAGACAGATTAAATGGACTATTGAAAGATGTAAATTAGAATCAATTAAATATGAAACGAGAGGTGAATGGCAAAAAAAATCAAATACTAGTTACAATTCTGCTCGTAAATATGGTTGGTTAGATGAGTGTTGTGGACATATGATAAATGGCAATTTAAAAAAAAATATAAATAAATTAGGATTAATAAAAAATAATTAATATATTTGTAATGTAATTTTAAAAACTATGAATAAAAGACAGTTAATATTAAGAGATTATCAAATACCAGCATCTAAATATGTGTTAGGTTCTAATAAGTGTGTGTTAGCAATTGCTCCAGGTGGTGGTAAAACAGAAATTACTATTGATGTTATTGAAAAGTATATAGTGGAAAACCCAACACATAAAGTTTTAGTTCTAACACATTCAACAAATGTTTTGTTAGATAACTTTGTTGATAGGTTAAAAGAGATTAACGTATTATTTACTTACTCTACAAATTTAAATGAAGTTGTACAAGTTCATTTATGTTTACCTAACAGTGAAAGTAAAATAAAGGGTCATTATGATTTCATCGTAATTGATGAGGCACACGAAAATTATTTAGCACCACGTGTTCAAAGAATAATAAATAAGGTAAAACCATCAAAAGAGTTATTACTTACTGGAACACCATCTAAATTTATTCTTAAAAATAAAGAACATATCGCTAAAAATAAAAGAGCAAATATATCTGATACTAAACCGTTATTTGATATCTATGTAATTGCTTCAAATGAAATTAGTTCTGAATGGTTTGCAAAATTAAACATTGAATTAGTCGCATCTGATTATAAATGGAGTGGTTATTATGATAGTAATAATGAGTTAACTAAAAAGTTTATGTTTACTTATGCCGACACCAAATCAACCTTAGAAATTGTTATGGAAAAGTTAATGGGTAGGATTAAATATGGGTTAAAACCAGAACAATTTAATCACCCTTCTTTTATCACTAAAATAAAGACATGGGCTTTTGCTTATAGAACTATAGGTAAAACAATGATTGTCTGTAAACGACAAGAACAAGCAGAAATGGTTAATAAAATACTTATAGAAATGGGTGTTAATTCTGCTGTGTCACATTCTGAATGTGATGTTGATGGTAATGTTATCACAGAATTTAAAAACAACATATATGACGTATTAGTTGTTGTTAATAGAGGTAAGTTAGGTTACAATGATGTTAATTTAATGAACATTATCGATATGTCTGGAACGCATAACCCAGATGTTATTTATCAAATGTTTAGTCGAGTACTTAGAGGAGGGCCAGAAACTCAAAAATTCTATTTGAAACTTACACCAAAAGAATTACACAATATGTCATTAACACATTTATCTGTGTGTGGTTCACTTATGTTAACAGATAAAAATTATTTATTGTTATTCGATGGTAAGAATTTTAATAATTTAGAGATACCAATTATTAAAGGTAAACGAACAAACGGTGGTAATGGTAGCGGTGGTTCTGCTAATAGTTCTGGTGATAAAAAAAATAAAAATATATTACCAGAATTTACTTTTGATGTTATTGATTTATTCAAAGACATATTACATAATTTAAGTAATTCAGTTAGTATCTACAAAATGACAACTATTTCTGATGTTAAAGAGTCCTTAGGTCATGTAAGTAAAATAACATGGACTGAAGATAAAATATTTGCGTCAGCAATGGGTGTTAGTTTAGATGAATATTTAGAGTTGAAATATGCAGAGCCAGTATAAATCATTAGCTTAATGACATAAAGCTGAATCTATAGGTTATGATATGGTTAAAAAATTTAAAATGTTCGCAGAAATGTGCACATTATTTGGTTGGAAATATACAAAGAATTTAAAAAGACATTTTTAGTATTGTTTAATTGCATTAATAAAAATAAAAACGTATATTTGTAATATGAGTAAAGAAAAACTATATTTGGTTGTGGATTTTGATGGTACGTGTGTTACACATTCTTATCCATATGTTGGTAAAGAAATTGGTGCTGAACCAATACTTAAAAGATTAACTGATGTTGGTCATCGATTAATTCTTTTTACTATGCGTAGCGAGACAGAATTGGATGATGCTGTTGCTTGGTTTGCTGTCAACGATATACCATTATTTGGAATACAAACAAACCCAACACAATCTGCTTGGACTACCAGCCCAAAAGCGTATGGGAATTTATATATTGATGACGCTAGCCTTGGGTGTCCATTGTTATTTAATCCGATTTATCATGATAAACCGTTTGTTGATTGGGACAAAGTTGAAGAATTATTAATAGAAAAACAAATACTACCTAAAAATGTATAAATTAACAATAAAACAATTAAAAGACTTTAAAGATTCTTTGATTAAATCAACAAATATTCTTAAAATAATAGCACAAACAAATGACTCACCAATGATATCTAGTGTTATAAAGAATAATATGGAACAAATAGAAATGTTAGAAAAAGAATTTTACATATAGTTCTATTTATTAATAACAGAAATAGTTTAATTATGAATAAGAAAATACACGCTGCTGGTATATTTGTCATTAGGAAAGATTACAAGGTATTGATTTGTCACCCAACAAACCATGCTACCGATGTATGGAGTATACCAAAAGGTAAAATAGAAGATGGTGAAGATGCGATGGATGCTGCTATGCGTGAAACATTTGAAGAAACAAATATTGATTTCCATAATGACGATAGGTTATCAGTTAATAAGAATTTTGATATCTTTGAAATGGACGTGGTAGATTACAGTCATAAGAGAAAAGATTTAAAATCTTTTGTTTTTAAAGAAGTGAAACATTCAGATATTAAATGGTCTGAAGTTGAAATAAAATGTAATTCAAACGTACCAGATGAACGAGGTGGGTTTGCTGAAATGGATTCATACAAATGGGTCACATTAGAGAATGCTAAAAAATTACTACATTATACACAATCAGAGTGTATTAATAAATTTGAAAATTTAATAAAATGAAACTAGACTTACATGGGATGAAACATATGGATGTATCCAAACATGTTGATGAATTCATATGGGAGGCAATGCAACGCAAAGAACATTCCATTGATATTGTCACTGGTAATTCAGAACAAATGAAAGATATTGTTCGTGAATGTGTAAATGATTATGGTTTTGTTTGTACTGAAGTTTTTTGGAATTTTGGTGTTTTAACTATAACATTAACATGAATAATAGACGAATCGATTTGGGTGAATACATTATAGAGATAAAATATGATGAAGAAAATGGCGAATTGGATGTGATTGTGTTAGACGAATTGGAAGAAGTAATCGAAAGCATAAATATTACCAATTCTGAACATGATAATGACTTTAAAATAAATTTAAATTAAGTAGCAAATTAATGGCTAAAAAGAAAAGAGAACACCTATTAAATGATGAAATTAAAGCTTCTGAAGTTAGATTACCAGAAGAAGGCATCATCAAATTATCCGAAGCATTAAGAATCGCTGAGGAACAAGAAATGGATTTGGTAATGATGAACCAAACAACATCACCACCGATTTGTCGAATACTTAACTATGAAAAGTTTATCTATGAGCAAAACAAAGCTAAAAAAGCTAACAATAAAGCACCAGAGATAAAAGAAATCAAGCTAGGTCCCAACACTTCTGATAATGATTTAAGTTATCGTGCCAAACACATAATTGAATTCTTAGAGAAAGGACATCGAATTAAAATTACCTTGCAATTTAGAGGTCGTGAAATGGCTTTTATCGATAAAGGTAAAGCACTTATGTTAAAACTTATGGTTGCTGTTGAAGAACATGGTATTGCTGAAGGTTTACCAAATATGGAAGGTAAAAAATTAATCGGATTTGTCAAACCTAAACCTAAAAAATAGAGTTTATATATCAAATTAAAAAATTAGTGGTATATTTGTAAAAAGAAAATAATGAGTTTTAATATATTAAAAACAAGAAATGGTAGGTTAAAATATAAAATTCAATACGAGTTAAAACAAGAAGAACCCAATATTGATATTATCTTACAACATATCGAACAATATGAAAAGGATAACCTTGAAACTATTGATAAGTTAAAAAGAAAAAGAGTTTTAGATACCAAAAGAATAAATGGTGGTCTCAGACAAGCGATAAATGTTCACGGTCCAATTACAAAAGTTTTGATTGGTAGTGCGACCAAACGAATATGGGGTGCATTGTTAGATAATACAAAAAACGAAAGTTTTATTAAAAGAATTTTAAAATGGATAAAGAGATGAAAACAAAACTTTGCATCATGGATTTCGATGGAACTCTTGTGGAAACGCCTATGCCAGACATGGGAAGAATAATTTACAAACAAAAAACTGGTAATGTTTGGCCACACGATGGCTGGTGGGGTAGACATGAATCATTGGATATGGAAGTGTTTAACATGGAAACAATCGAAGATGTTGTTAATGATTATAACCGTGAGAAAGCTAAACCAAATACCATTATGGTTATGTTAACTGGTCGTTTACTTAAACTAGCTGATTATGTTAAAAAAATCTTAGACGCTAAAGGTTTTGAGTTTGATGAATATTGTTATAACCGCGGTGGTAGTACTGAGATTGAGAAGATGAGAACAATGGAAGTTCTATTAGAAAAATACCCAGAAGTGGTTGAAATTGAAATTTGGGATGATAGGATTGAACATATACCAATATTTGAACAATGGGGTAAAAACCAATGTTTAAGTGGTAGACTAAAAGATTTTAGTATTAATTTTGTGCCAGCTAATCGACATTAAATAAACCCACCTAAGTGTGGGTTTTATTATTTACATAAATAAAATAAATCGGTATATTGGTATCATGGAGATATCAATAAAAGAAAAGTTAAGAAACTATAATGACGGGTTTGATTTAGAACCAATCATTCAATACATGGAAAATAGTGGAGTCAACTATGTTGATAAGAACTTAAAAGGTTATTTAGGTATAGCAACAATATATTGCGTTTACATCGATATTGATGAGTTAAAAAAAAGATTTAACAATAAATTTATTGGTTATGTTATTTTACATGAAACAGCACATGCAAAAAGAATTGAAAGAATGGGATTGGACAACGTGATAAAGATGTTATCAAATGATGATTTTAAAACTTATTCAGACCATATAATACAAGAAGAAGTTATTGCTGATAGATATGTTTGTCACATCTTTAAAAGATTAACTGGATACAATTTCCATAGAGAAGCAACACAACAACTAAACCTTAAACCAAATAGAGATAAGTACGTTGAATCAACAAAGAAAATGTTTGGTAAAATAACAAATGAAGAAACATACAAACAATATTTAGAACAGTTTATAGCAAATTAATTATATGATAAAAATCGGAGATATATTAGAAGGTAAAATTTCATCAAATGCAAGTGGGACTGCATACTTGGTAAACCAAGATTTACCAAAAGACATTTACATAAGTAAAAACAATACAAATAAAGCTTTGCATTTAGACACAGTTAAGATACGTGTTATTCAAGGCAATGGTAATGGTAGAAGCATTGAAGGTGAGGTGATTGAAATAGTTGAACGATTCAGAACTGAATTTGTTGGTGTCATTCAATTAAGTGAAAAATATGCTTTCTTTGTTCCAGATAGCAATAGAATACCAGTTGATTTCTTTATCCCATTGAATAAAATAAATGGAGCATTGGATGGTCAAAAGGTTGTTGCTAAACTAACTGATTGGAAAGAAGATGCTAAGAATCCAAATGGGAAAATAGTTAGGGTTATTGGATATGCTGGTGAACATGAAACTGAAATCCATAGTATCTTAGAAGAATATGGGTTACCGTATGACTTCCCAGAAGATGTGTTAGCTGAAGCTTCAGCGATATCAACAGAAATATCACAATCAGAAATAGATGAACGTAGAGACATGCGTGATGTACTTACATTCACAATCGACCCTCATGACTCTAAAGATTTTGATGATGCATTATCTGTTGAATGGGTAGGTGGTGAATTGTTTGTTGGTGTTCACATTGCTGATGTATCACATTACTTACGAGAAGACACAGAATTGGATAGAGAAGCTTACGGTAGAGGAACCAGTGTTTATCTTGTTGATAGATGCGTCCATATGCTTCCAGAGAACTTGTCTAACGGACTTTGTTCACTAAGACCTAATGAAGATAAGCTTTGCTTCTCAGTGTTGTTTAAAATCGACCACAATGGTCATGTGTTAGAAGAATGGTTTGGTAGAACTGTTATCAATTCTGATATGAGATTTACATATGAACAAGCACAACACATTATTGAAAATGATAAAACTAAAACTATTGATACAGTATTATCTGGTTTTAATTTAGTTGAAGATAAGGTATTGGTTAATTCATTATGTAATTCTATTCTTACTTTAGATAAGATAGCTAAGAAAATGCGTAAGACTCGATTACAAAAAGGTTCTATCTCATTTGATAAACATGAGGTTCGTTTCAAGTTGGATGAAAATAACAAACCAGTGGATATTATATTCAAGGTCGGTAAAGATTCTAACAAACTTATTGAGGAATATATGCTGTTGGCTAACAAACATGTTGCACAATACGTTAACAGTCGTCAATATCCAATGGTAAATAGAGCACATGAGAAACCTAACGAAGAAAAGTTAGAACAATTAAAGACATTCATTAGTCAATTTGGGTATGATATCAAGATTGACACACCAGAAGAAACAACCAAAACGTTGAATAAACTACTTTTGGCTGTTAGAGGTACTGCTGAAGAAGAGATGATTAGTAACTTGGTTGTACGTACAATGCAAAAAGCTAACTACATGACCAAAAATATAGGTCACTATGGGTTAGGGTTTAAGAACTATGCCCATTTCACGAGTCCAATTAGACGTTATCCAGATGTTATTGTTCATAGGTTATTAGCTTTGTATTTAGATGGTAAACCTAAAGCTTTACCTAATATTGCTAAGTTAGATGGTAAATGTGCTCACTTATCTGAAAGAGAGAAGAAATCAGCTAAAGCTGAGAGAGATAGTATCAAATACATGCAATGCGTATACATGAGTGATAATATTGGTAAAGTCTATAAAGGTATGGTTACTAGCGTAACTGACTACGGATTGTTTGTTACAATTGAAGAGAACGGATGTGATGGATTGATTCGACTAACTGATATTGGTGGTGATACATTTATTGCTGATGTTGAGAACTATAGAGTTAAAGGTTACAATACTGGTAGTTACATTAGATTGGGTGATGAAGTTATGGTTGTTGTGAAATCTGTTGATATTGAAAAGAAAAATATTAATTTGACGTTATTGAGGTTATAATATGACAGATGAGAAGTTTATTTATGATTTTCTAGATAATGGTTACAAAGTAACTATCGGTTCAAGTGACTATCTTTTTGTTGAATTAGAGACAAATAAAATTTTGCCACATAAATCAACATACGGTGATAATATGTTGAATGAATTTATCAAAATAATTGGTAATTTTGATACCGACACTGGTGAGTCTAGTACCAATGTATTGCATCGTTGGTATATGGAACAATCTAAGATTGTTGGTAAAGAACTAAACAAATTTATTGAGTCATATGATGATAAAGAAGGGTTTAGTGTAATTTTAAATGAAGCCTTTAGTAAGTTTGGTAGTGATTATAATAAACCGTTTTTACGAACTAAAATAGGTGAGCATTACAAACATAAATATTTAATCACCAAAGTTCAAGACTACTTAGACACGTTAGATTACACCAAAGGAAGTAAAAAGTTGGTTGAAGAAATTAAAAAACATTTCGATGATGATATTGATGATTTTAAAGATGAAATATATAATGTTTTTAATAGAAGATACGATGAATTTATTCTCAACGAAATTGATAAATATTTGACTAATATTGATAAAGACATTACGATTGATGAATTAATTGAAAAGTTTAAATTTGATATTGAAGCTGAAACTGAAACACACAGACATCAAATTGTTAAACTATTAAAAGATTGGTATCACATTAACATATTGAATGATAAGTTATTACCGTTTTTCAATGAATTGATTGTTACGATGGGTTCAACCAATTGGTTAGTTACATGGGTTGGTCACGGTAGATTAACTGAAGAGAAGATGTTAAATCATTTTAAAGATGAGGAAACTTATAGTAAGAACTATATTAGACAACGATATGAGGAATGGCATTCTGAAAAGATAATCGAGATATCTGATAAGTATATGAAAAATGGTTGGTAAAATATTGATATTTAAAATATTTATAGTATATTTGTAATATGAAGAGAATAATAACATTATTAATGTTGGTGGTTTTAACATCATTGACATCAGAAACAAAAGAGCATAAATGTACGGCCACATGGTACGACACTACACCTCACAGAAAAATCCGTAGAGAGCATTCTACGGCTGCGTTCAACCATTATGAGAGAGGAACTAGATTGGTTGTTAAAAACGTTACAAATGGTTTAACGGACACGGTGGAGATAACTGATAGAAATGGATGTGGTCCTAACCATATTGATTTAAGTAAAGAATCATTTAATAAGATATCCAACCATAAATTAGGTAGAATTACAGTAATAGTTAAAAAAGTTATCTAAAAATTAGGTTATTTAATTTTTAAATCGTATATTTGTTAAAACTTAAAAACAAAAATGATGAGTAAATTTAAAATTTCCATACGTGGATATGGTGGTGAGGTAACTATTGGTTCGGTTACTGAAGAAGAAAAAGCAATCCTTTCAAATCCAGACAAAGATATCTATGAACTAGTTAACGAAGATTTAGAAGAGATTTGTAGTTGGAATGAAATTGATGACCAATTCCATTGTTTTGGTGCGACTAGTCCTTTTACAATAACAGTAGAAGATGAAGAAGGTAAGGAACTATATGAAGTTGATGAAGATACAAAATTTAAGTATGACACTGATGATTTTGAGTTATTCGAAACTGAGTGTCCAGAAATTGATGCATCAAAAGACTTATTGGTTTGTTATTCTGGTGAGAAAGGTAGTTTTTTCATTGGGTATGTTGAATTGGAAGGTGAGTTTGATATAACAAAATTAAAAATCATCATATCAGATGTTGAAGTTAATGATGATTATTACTATGGTGAAATCATTTCCAACGTATTATACGATGGTGAAGAACTAGATAATTGGGGTGGTGACACAGATGGTAAATCATTTGATGTTTATAAAAACTTTTAATCGTGGACATTACGTTTATTAGCGATACACACAATAAACATAATCTAATCCCTACCGAGTATTTACAAGGTGGTGATATTATTATTCACTGCGGTGATGTATCATCAAGAGGTACTGAAGATGAAATCAATGCTTTCTTGAATTGGTATAGACAATTACCATATACACATAAGATTTTCACACCAGGAAATCATGATTGGTTTTTTGAAAAAGCTTCGAAAGATATAGTTGATACCAAGATGGCCAACTATCCAGAGATTACGTATCTAAATGATAGTGGTGTGGAGATAGAAGGTATAAAGATATTCGGTTCACCAGTCCAGCCATATTTCAATAATTGGGCGTTTAATCGAATTGGAGAAGCCATCAATGAGCATTGGGATAAGATACCTTTGGGTATCAATATTCTTATTACACACGGCCCTATATTCGGTTATTTGGATATGACACTAGAAGGTGTTAGAACTGGTTGTGAGTACTTGAGAGAGAAGCTACCAATGTTTACTGATTTAAAGATACACGCATGTGGTCACATTCATGAGGCATATGGTAGTCATGAATTTGTTGATGGTCAGTTATTTTTGAATGCTAGTGTGTTGAATAGACGATATGAGATGCAAAATAGACCAATAACACTAGAATATGGAAATATTTCTACGTTAGAGCTAGGTTATATAACAAAAAAATATTAGGATTATGAAGTTAAAAGAACTAAAAAAGTTACCTACTCTTGTGTTGTTGAACTCAGAGGGTGACATATTAACAGCTTATAAAAATATTGATGAGTTTTACATGGTAGACGAATATAAAAAAATTATTGGTGTTTTATCTGAAGAAGAATTACGAAAATTCATAATAGGTGTTAGCACCTTAACAAGCACGGAAGATGAGGTTATGGTTTACCCATCATATTCACAAGGTATGAGACCTAATTTAGATGTGATATACAAATTTATAGGTAACAAATAATGAAACAAAGAAGAAAAGCAATTGAAGGTAGATTGATTGGTGAGAGCAAAACATCACCAGGTTATTTCAAGTACCAATTTACCATCTTAGAGTTAGATGGAACAAAACATGAAATGCCAGCGTATGGCAAAGACATGGAAGATGCGTTAGAACGCCTTGTATGGATTGAGAGAACGGATAAGAAACCATTTAACATTATGGTTATATCAACATTAATAACAATCATAGTGATTCCAGCAATCATAGGTGCATTAACTAGTAATCCATGGTGGGTATTGGGTGCTTTAGGTTTAGCAACAATTTATGGTGTTGTTATGGTAAGAGTCGATAAATATTTTAATAAGAAATGATGGATGGATTATTCACAGCTTTGGTTATAGGGTTAGTATCATTTGGATTGTTACTTATGGTAGGCTTGTATTCACTGATTGACTATGTGTTTATCGATGATGAGTTTGAAGTGTCAACACCAATAAAACCACAAATAAAATTGGTAACAGACGGAAAGACCGTTGATACCGTTTACATATATAAATTTGATTAAGATGAAAATTAGTAACAAGGTTTCAATTATTATGTATGGGTTAGCAATGTTTTCTAGTTTAGGTAATACATATTTTGCTTACAAGAATGAAAACATTGATGCTACAATTGTATGGGTTTGTGCCTCTGGTTTAGCTTCTGGTGGATTGGGTGCACACTTAAAGATAAAAGAACTTAAAGATGAAGAAGATGGAGAAGAGTAATGAATTTAATCTACCTAATTACACTGAAGCAGAGTGTAGTGATGGACCTAAAAGTGGTGCTGTAAAACTGAGAGAGTTTGTAGTTCGATGGGACTATGATGGTAACGGTAAGATAATAGTTACTTTGAATGATGAAAATGAAAAGTTCATTCAGAGTTTTGAACATGTAAAATCAAAATTATAAAAGATGGGGGTTTGGAGTTTAATTGGGGTTATAGGTGGATTGCTAGTATCTATATGGGCTTTCCTAAAGTATATTATATCGCAAAGTATGCGATTGGATGATAACTTGAGCAAGAGTTTAATTCCATCGATAATGAATGCGAAGCATAAGTTTGAGATAAACAATGAAATAAGTGTGAATAAAAAGTATCCATCAACTTATTCATCGTTTGCTATTCTTAATGGTACGCTAGTTTATTTCACTAGAAGTGAAAGATTATTAACTGCTGGTTGGCAATCAAAAGAAACAATATCTGAACTATATTACTTTAGATGGCATCGTGAAAAGATTAAATCATTTATCAATGGTATAGTAAATGCCAAGGAATATGTAAACGTAATGGCATTGGCCCCATGGGGTTCTGATAAGCTAGGGCAACTATCTACAGCTGAAAAACCCAAGGTATACATAAACAAGGACCAATATGAACCAATAGAAGAAGATATAGTAAACATATTGTCAACTGGTAAGGGTAAATCTAGTGCATTGCTATATGGAAAACCAGGTACTGGTAAAACTAGACTGGTAAAATACTTCTCCTTGAAGTATAATCTACCTATATACTCTATATTCTTGAACCCAGAGTATAATAACTTGGATATACTGGTCATGTTTAATGATATACCAGAGAAATGTATCGTGTTGTTTGAGGATTTTGATAATTATTTCAATAAAAGGGAGTGCATCATGAAGAACAATGAGGTTAAATTCACGTTTGATTCACTATTGAGTGTGTTGGATGGTGTTTATAATGAATACAATCAAGTAATTTTCTTCATGACATGCAATGATATTGATAAAATAGATGCTTCTATTAAAGATAGACCATCAAGAATGAAGTTTGTTACTGAAATAACTGGTCCTAACTACGAAAATAGGTTACGAATCCTAGATGGGAATATAGAATTAGCTGAAATGACTGAGAATATGACAACAGATAGAGTGTTTTTCGTTAAATCATTAGCTACTTCACATACTAACGAGGAGATTATTAGTAAATTGAATATACAAAGTGAAACTACTGAAGGTTGAAGAACATAATTATCATATTATTTATATAAATGATGGAGAAAAGTATAATACATATAGAAGAATTAACGAAACCAAGTGGGAGAGTTACCATAGGAGTGAGTGGAGACCAATATATGAGTTCATTGAATTGGAAAAAATGTTTAATGATAGGGATATAACAAAGACTTATACTAAATAATATGAAATAACAAATCATATTTGGTGGTTAGTAAAATAATAAAATATGGAAAAAAAACTTAAAATAGTTTGTGCTGGTGACACTCACGGTAGAGATAAATGGAAAGAAATCGTTGCGAAAGAACTAGATTCAAGTGACAGAATAATATTTATTGGTGATTATTTCGATACGCACTATGATGAAACCCCAGAACAACAGTTATCCAACTTCAATGAGATAGTTGAGTTTAAAAAAACTAACATGGATAAGGTTATCCTTCTTATAGGTAATCATGACTTCCATTATTTAAGTGGTATCAATGAAAGTTATTCTGGCTTTCAACATGGTTGGTCAAAGAATTTTAATGAAGTGTTAGAAGCAGCACTAGCTGAAGACTTGATGCAGATGTGTTATGTTTATGATAAGTATGTATTCACACATGCTGGTGTAACCAATACATGGTGTGCAACACATGGTGTAAATAGACAACCACACTTATTGGAAGACTCAATAAACAAGTTGTTTAAGACCAACAAATATGCTTTTTATTTCCAGATGGGATATAACTATAGTCAGAGTGGTGATGATGTAACACAATCACCATTATGGGTAAGATTACCATCTTTGTTTCAAGATAAATTGATTGGATTTACGTTTGTTGTTGGTCATACTACACTAAAACAATTAACGATTACTGAGAATGTGATAGGTATAGATTGTCTAGGTACTACTGGTGAATATTTGATTATTGAAAATAATACACCAAAAAGTTCAAAATAGTTTGTTTACATGGAATTGATTTCATATATTTGTGAAACTAAATTAAAAACGAATGATAAAAGTAGCAATTACGGGTGGTATTTCGGTTGGTAAAACCACAGTATCCAATTTATTTAAAAGATTAGGTGTACCTACATTCAATAGTGATACGTCTGCTAGAAATGCTGAAAGGTTTGCTAGTATACAATCAGAATATAAAAGAATTTTAGGTGATGATATATTTGTCAACGGTAAATTAGACAGACCTAAGATGAGAGAAATCATATTCAATGATACGGATAAACTAAAACAAGTGAATGATTTGATACTTCCATTTGTTAGTGAAGATTTTTCTGAGTTTTGTGTTACAAATTCAGAACAACCATATGTTATTTTGGAATCTGCTATTTTATTTGAAACTGGCAGTAGTAAAAAGTTTGATTATATCATTACAGTTACGGCTGATGAAGATAAAAAGATTGAACGTACCATGGAAAGAGATGGTGTCTCTAAAGAAGTTGTGGTGTCTAAGATAAAAAACCAATACTCTGATGAGTACAAGTTACACCGTTCAAATTTTGAGGTTAAAAACAACGGTGAAACGATTGATTTGGAAGAACAAGTATTGGATATACATATGCAATTATGTAGATTAGTGTTAATTAAAAATAGAAACAAATAATGAATAGAGTTTTTTTAATCGATATCGATGGCACGGTTTGTGACGATATCAAAAATGAGGAATCGCATTTATTCTCAACAGCAAATCTTTTTCCAGATTCATTAACCATAATAAACAAATGGTATGATGAAGGTAATATTATTACATTTTTTACAGCTAGAGAAAGCAAAGACAGAGAAGTGACTGAAAAATGGTTACAAGACAATGGGTTTAAATACCATGGATTGGTTATGGATAAACCTAGATGTAAAGATGGGCAAGAATATGTTTGGATTGATAACCGTAAGGTGCGTGCAATTACATATTTAGGTACTTGGTCTGAATTAAAAGAAGTACAAGCAAATATTCAAGTGTTTAACGATTAAATTAATTATTATGGAAACGGAATTCTGTTTATTAAATGAAAATGGTGAGGTATTTGGTATTACTGACCATTTAATAACTTTCGAACAATTCGAAATGGTTGAAATCGCAACTTTATATCAAGTTAATTGCTTATACCAAAGAGTGCATAACGATATAATTGGTCTTATCCAAAAAGGTATGATTTTACCTAGTGAAAATGAATACCCTAGAGATTACGTACAAAACACTATCAATTATTTGGGTGAATTGATAGAGAATGAATTAGGTGTTGATGCATTAAAAGAAATGCAAATGGAAATAAGTGAAACACTTAAAGACCCAGAAATAAATCATGATTTGATGCATAACATAATGGTAGGTTTTAATTTTGAATTACACCCAATGGTTAATAAACAATTAAAAAACGGTGAACTATGAAAATTTGTGCAAATAAAAAAGCGTATTTTGAATACGAAATAATTGAAAAACATACAGCTGGTATAGTTTTGGTTGGGAGTGAGGTTAAATCTATTAGAAATGGTAAAATCAGTATAAGTGAAAGTTATTGTTTCATCGATAATAACCTTGAATTGTATTTAAAAGGGGCTAATATAAGTTTGCACAAAGAAGGTGGTATTCACAACAATCACAATACAGTAAGAGATAGGAAGTTATTGATGAAGAAAAAAGAAATCATTAAACTAAGTGAAAACATTAGTCAGAGAGGGCTAACAATTGTACCACTATCTATTTTTTTAAGTGAAATTGGTTTGATTAAAGTTGAAATAGGTTTGGCTAGGGGTAAAAATAGCTACGATAAAAAAATGACAATTAAACTTAAAGATATGGATAGGGAATTAAAAAGAAATCAATAAAAATATCTAAAAATGATTGCATTTTAAACTAAAATGTAGTATATTTACATTTCACAATATAAACAACTAAAATTTATGAAAAGTTTTAAAATTTCTGCTAAGATAACAAATAGGGATACCGAGGCACTTAAAGAGTATTTAAGGTGTGTATCTCTTATTGAGATGTTAACACCAGAAGAAGAATTTGAGTTGTCTATGAAATCAACCAAGGGTGATGAGGTGGCGATAAATGAGTTAGTTCTTAGAAATTTGCGTTTTGTTATTAGTGTTGCAAAACACTATAAGTCAGCATCAACACCGTTACTAGATTTGATTAATGAGGGTAACATTGGGTTGATTAAAGCTGCACATAAATTTGACCCAGAAAACACAAAAGGTAGTAATGGTAAAAATATGAAATTCATATCATATGCTGTTTGGTGGGTTAGAAAAACAATCTTAGAATATTTGATGGTTAATGGTAGAATGGTTCGCTTACCACACAATAAACTTAGTGACTTATCTAAATTAGATAAAAAGGTATCTGAAATGGAACAACGAGAATGTAGACACATCGACATCCAAGAAGTGATAGAAGAGTTTGGTAATGAATCAGCTAAAGACAAAGATAAATTAGAATTGTTGGATGTCTTAGGCACATACTCTATGGATTCATTAGATAGAGAAATAGGTGGTGATGAAGGTAAAACAACATTGGGTGAACTAATGGCTGATGATACATTCAAATCAACTGACCATTTGGTTAACGAATTTGATGTTAAGAATGAGGTTCAAAGAATGTTGTGTACTTTGGATGCTAAAACAAAACGAATAATCATTGCATTGTATGGTTTAGATGGCACATTGCCAATGACATTGGCTGAAGTAGGTCTTGAATTTGGTGTTACTAGAGAAACAATAAGACAAATAAAAGAAAAGACATTAACAAAGCTCAAAGCTAAATTGGGCAACTCAACACTTAAAAGTATTTTTCAAGGTTAAACACAGCATATATGTACACATTTGTGTACATATATGGCTTTTTTGTTACTTTGAGATATTTATAATAAAGCAATCTAACAATGAAAAAACAAGACATAAAAAAACTATTACGTGAAGGTCTTTTCCAAGTGGAAGAAGCTGAACAACAAGGTGGTGAACAAAAACCAAAAGAAAAAGAGAGAAATACGAAAAAAGATTATGCTGATATCCGACATGCTATTGATAAACCATTAGCACCAACACAAGTTGGTCTTATGAAAAGTGCATTGGGATGGGAGGATGATAAGGACGGCACTAATAGGTCTTTATTTGGAAAGATGCTACATCAAGAAACAAACGATGAGGGTTCAATATATCAATTCAATGACGAACAAATTGCCAGAGTACGAACCGCTCTAGACTTAAGCTAACCAAAACCCTCGACATGTTCGGGGGTTTTTTATTGTCAAAACCCACAAAGTTACAAATTAAATTTATCACATCCAAATTCCTCATACTATAGTTATTAACAAGTTATGAACACTTTTATTTGTGGCAGCCATAACGACAAAACCCCAAGCACTAATATAAGTGTTGGGTTGCGATGGCTTTAATAAAAATGCAGTTGGTTAAACTGCTTGGTTTGTATTTGACTGCAAATATAGAATAAACAAAATTAAAAAACAAATTTATTTTTTGATTATTTATTAAAATATTTTTCATATATTTGCAGAACATTAATACTTAAAACCAAAAATTATGTCTTACGAAATCAAAAAAGTAGCAGAACTAGAGTACAATGAATTAGTAACTCTAGCAGTAATTGAAAATGATGAAGATTTATCATCAATATTCAGTGAGGATGTTAATATGTCTTATTCATTACTAAAGACATTAGCACAAGACAATAAGTTAAGTGATGAAACCAAAGAGATACTATATGATATCTTTGAAGGTCTTATATTAACAACACAGAGACATGCAAATAACTATGTAAGATTTGGTGGTATCCCAATTTTGAATGGTTTTATTAAAGATAAACCAAAAGAAGTGGAATTAACCAAACTATTAGAAACTGCATCTGAACCAAAAGTAGTAAAGGTTAAGAAAGAAAGAGTGTTACCCAAATGGTATGGTAAAGAAAGATTGGTTAAAGAAATTTCTGAACAAGGCGGTGAAGCCAACCCAACACAACGTGCAATGCTTGAACTGAATGAATTGAAAAACATTTATTCAAAGTTATTAACCAAAGGTATTAAAGATTTGGAAACTGGTAGTCAAATATTATCAGAAGAAGATTGTAGAACAATAGAATCAACCATCTTGATACTTAAACGTAGATTAAATAAAGTTTTAAATAAAAAAAAGTAATAATTTCCTTGTGTATGTAAATTATTATATATACTTTTACAATATGTTAAACATTAAAACTAAATATTATGGCAAATAATGATAATTTCTGGGCACCTAAGAGTATACTAAAAGGTAGAACAGCTAGTGGAGAGAAAGTAACTTTTAAAGAATGGGATGCCAATAGTATTGGTAACTTGGGTGGTGATGGTGTATTTAGTTTATTGACTGCTATTATAGGTTCAATATTCTTCTTAGCAATTTCATCACCTATATGTTTAATCTTTGCTATCCTAACCTATGATGGTAGAGTTGGTGTTACAAATATAGTTGGTATATTAGCTAGTATATACTTCTGGGTTGATTTAAACAATTCATGGGCGTTTAGTGATTTCTCACATATAATCATGTCTGATTCAACTATGATGTTTTTATTAGCAATAAATATTGCATCGTTGATGGCACATGTTGGGTTGTTGATATTGACTATTATTTTTAATGTTGAATTCAATGTGTTCCCTAAAATGTGGGTGTTAACAATATTTGTTGGTGTTATGTTTTTTATGGGATATAAAATTGGTGTGAATAAAACAAATAATCATGGAACGTATAACCCAGAAGTCATTGAACCAATAGACCCAAATAGTAGAGAAGGATTAGAACTACAGCGTGATGAATACTTTAAGACACATACGATTGATGAAACGTATGAGTGGGAGAAACAACATGGTTTACAAAGAATTTAATAAAACGAAAAACTATGAGAACAATAAGTTTTAATGATAAAGAGTTAGCTAACATACACCCTAAAGATTTAATGAGTTTCTTTAGTTTGTTATACTCTGATGACCGTTTTAAGAAAGGTAGAGTGTTTGTAAACACAACAACCAAGAGTAACGATAAAGATTATAAAACCATGGTAACGATTACTATTAAATTTCAACACTTTAATCCAAAAGAAAAGGGTAGTGGTAGTAAGTTCGAATGGATAAGCTATAGAGCTAAAGAATTTTCTTGTTCAAATAATCAAATAGTGGGGATTATTGAATAATTAAAAACAGTTGCATTGGCAATTGGTTTGTATTAATGTACAAAAACCCTTGTGGTTATTGGTTTTATGTTGGGTGGTGGAAATATCACTCAACTTTTTTATGTTGATACTTGCGAGATAAAAAATTAATTAGTATATTTGTTAAAAATAAATATTATGGAAAGAGAAGATAACATATTGAAATTAGAAGAAGTGTTTGGTGTTATGTCACATACAAAAACTTTTGAATTATTAAGTCAATTAATTGATACTAAAAATACTATGGATTATTTGAACGAAATAACTAGACTTAAAATGTCTGCTGATATTTTGGAAGGAAATGATATCCAAGAAGGTATTGAAATACTAAAAGATATTGATATGGAAATGGTAATGATTGACGCTAATATCAAAGTACTTGGTGATGCGATGCTTTGCTATGAAACAAAGATATTTGAAAAACGTACATTTGCTAATTTACCATTCATTGTTGGTTTAAACTAACTTTATTTTTTAGGTGGTTAATAATTAAAAATATAAAGATGGATTTAAAAGCTAAAAAATCAAAGGTTGCTTTATGTAAAGGTTGTAAAGGTTTCATAATGGCATCACATACTGATTATATGGACAAAGCAACAGAAAAAGAATTTACTCAATTTACGAATGAAGGTTTCGATGTTAAAATTGAAACATTAGAGAAAACTAGAAGTCGCAATCTTGTTTTTTATTCGGGGAATAAAAATGGTAAGTATGACATTCTCCCATGGTCTAAAGAACCATGGGTTTCTCAATAAGAGATGATTTATTCATTATATTGAATCTATGAATCACACTGGATAAATCCAGTGGCTGTGTCATTGCAGCAAGATGGTTGTTAAAGTATCTTTCTAAGATATTAATAGATGCATTTAAATCTCTATCTATTTCTATATCATTACTTAATTTAACTGTCCTATCATCTAAAGTTATTTTATCTTTAAATTGTTTACCAGTTAAACAATTTAATTGTGTGGTATATGCTTCATTTATCTTTATAATATCTGTTTTAAACATATATGATTTGTATTTTAACATATCCACAAACATGGATATATTACTCTGATGAAATGATTTATTTAAACCATTATATTTACCATCACCACTACTCATTAACTTCTTGACCGATAGGTCACCAATAACTATACATTTATAGTTCATACTCAATAATTCTTTGCTCTGAGTATGTAGAGCTTGCTTTACTTGTTTATTCTTCTTATTATATAAGTTGTTTACAACTCCTTTTAATTTATTATTTCGTTTACTTCCTTTAGTAGTTTTACTTAAGTTAATTTGTACCTTACTAATTTGTTTTAAATAGTATTTAGATATCTTTTTAGCTTTATTTTTAATAACAATCACATTACCTTTATTATCAACACAAGTACCTAATGTTTTTAACCCTAAATCAATTGCTAATACTTTATTGTCTTGTTGAATAATATCATCATAGATGATATTGTCATTGACACATATATCACATAACCATTTATTATTAACAAATTTAATTCTTATTTCTTTAATATCTAATTTAGTTAATTCTAAATGTGATTTATAATTAAATTTAATTTTATTAATTGTTATCTGATTATTAGAATTAACAATCCACCCACTCTGATTAAATACGACAGTATGTAAACTATTAGTATCTTCCATTTTACGTGGTGGTCTAGCTGTTTTATCCTTTTGTATTAATTTAAAGAATGACTGATAAGACGAATAAACTTCTTTAGATATGCGTTGACACGCTTTAGAATTTAGTTTAGATACGTTAGTATTTTTTCTTAATTCAGTAATTCTTTTATCTAATTCATAGTTATGAACAATTTTTTTATTAGTTTCGTATTCTAATTGTTCAATATCGATTAACGTATTCCATAAGTTATTTCTAATGGCACATAATTCAAGTAACTGCGTTACTTGATTAGCATCTGGAAATAATCTTATATTATATGTTTTCATATTAATTTTACTAGTTGTTCTAATATATAAATATATAGTAATTATGAAAAAGTTAAATAGTAATGAAATTATTTCTAAAAATAGACGTAAATATTATTTAAAAATACATTTAGTTTTGGTTACTAAATACAGAAAAAGTATTTTAATTAATGATTTTAATGATTTTATTAAAGAAAAAATTAAAGAAATTAGTTTAAAATATAGTTTTAAAATAGATTTAATAAACAGTGATAAAAATCATATACATATATTAATATCATTCACACCTAACCTAACGGTTAGTTCTATAGTTAGAGTTATTAAACAAGAAAATACAGTAATTTCATGGAAACATTATAATAATTATTTAAAAAACTATTATTATAAAGAAAAAACCTTATGGAGTGATGGTTATTTTGTTAGTTCCGTAGGTTATATAGATGAAAATACTGTTAAAAATTATATAAATAACCAATAAAGTTGTTTTATTATAAAATAATGAGTATATTTGTATAATAATTAATGGTTCTTACATCCCACCCACTGAAGATGAGTGGGCTTTACGAACCACAGTAAAGACTGTAACAAACCTAAAAATTGATGTCATTTTTATTAGGAATATCGAAAAAGGTTTAATATATTTGTCAAAACTAATTAAAACTTTGTATTATGGCTAAGAGAAAATCATTTGATGTAGAAACGTTTAAGGGCTACGTTAACAAACAATTATCAAGAACTGATGAATACGCAACAGAAGATTTTAAAAGTGGGTTGTGTGTTGCATTGGGTGAAGTGTTACACAGAACTGGTAACTACAGTGGTTATTCTGATTTGTATTGGGATGAGATAGGTTGGACAGAGTGGAGAACCATCGGCAAAGAGACCGAAGATTGGGAAGAGAAAAAGAAGTATATCTACGGAACACCAGATAGTAAATATCGTGGTAGCAAATACGCTAGAAGATATTATTAACAATATTGGGGTATGCTGAAAACCCATGGATAGAGTAAGCAATTAATCAAAAGTAAAAAAAAAAGAAAAATGAGAAAATTAGTTTGTTTCTTAATGTTAGGTGTGGTATTAGCATCATGTTCACGAGTTGAACCGAATTATGAGGGTGTCCTTATGGAAAATTATGGTAGAAATGGAAAATCTGATTTTCATGTAGTTAGTGGTAAACAATGGACTATGAGTCCAGGTACGCAGTTGTATCAAGTACCTATGTTTGAGGCATCTGGAGATGCGGAAGCTGTAACTATTAGTGCGTTGGATGCTGGTCAGTTCTCTGTAGACCCAGTATACCAATATCAACCAATTAGAGGTAAAGGTGTTGATATCGTATTTAACTACAAACACTTAGGTATTGATGAGCCAGAAGTTATGTTGAATAATGTTGAAGCAAGTATTTTGAATCGTATTGTAGTTAATGCATTCCGAGAAGAAGCACGTAATTATACTACTGATAGTCTTATGAATAACTTGAATAAGTTTGAAGCACAAGTACAAGCACGTTTGGTTAATGAATTTGCTAATAGATTTTTTGAATTGAAAGAAATCACATCTGGATTAACACCACCAGAGTCTATGAAGATTGCGATTGAAACACGTAACAATGCTATTCAAGAAGCTAACACTGTTGAGAATGAATTACGAGTATCTAAAATGAAATTAGAAAAAGCTAAGATTGATGCTGAAGCTAATAAGATTCGTACTGTTGGTTTAACTAAAGAAGTGTTGACCAAACAATGGATTGAAGCAATTCGATATAGTAAAAACAAAGTTATTATCACTGATGGTAAAACACCAATGATTTATAATAATAACTAATGAGAAATTCCATAACCAAAACACTAGGTTTTATATTTATGAACCTAGTGTTGGTTTGGATTCATAGATTATGTTTCCAAACCGAGCCAATCATGGTGTTAGTTAGTGTATTGATACATATTTTGATATTGATTTACTTCCCTTACAAAAAATTATTACCAAAAGAATAAAAAAAAATGACATATTGCTTGCGTATGTCATTTTTATGTTTATTGATATTTATATGTATGAAAGGATTAATTAAAAAGCTGTTAAGAGAAGCCATTGAAAATAAAATAAATGATTGGGAAGATAATACTGGTGATTTTGGTAACGTAGTAGGTACACCAATTTGGGTTGATAACGAAACTGGTGAAATGTTTTATCTATTTGTCGGTTTTAATACTTATGGTCGAATGGAATCATACTCATATTCTTTTATGTTGTTAGATGGTGATAATAAACCAAAAACAGAATATATGACTGAAAGAGATGAAGTATCACGATATATCCCACAAGACATAAAAAATTCTAGACAAATATTCCCAATAATTGAGGGTTTAACCAGAAAATTATTAAATAAAATGATACCACAAGAAATTTATAGACGAACAGTAGAACCATTAACTGGCGATTCATTAGAAAGATATAATCGAATAACTCAATTAATGGTTAACGAATATGGGTATAAAGTAAATGAAACATATGTTGATGATGATGGTTGTACTGTTTGGAAATTAATAAAAAATCAAGAAACAGAAAATAATAAAGAAATGGATGAATCTTATAATATTGGTGGTGTACCAAAAGGTCAACAATTATTAAAAGATACATTTGATTGGGTTCTACCTAGACTACCTAAAAGAAATATTAAAAATAATTCATAATTTGTTTGGAATATCGAAAAAGGTTTTATACCTTTGATGAACATTAATACTTAAAACCAAAGATTATGAAAAACAACACAGCAACATTGAATTGTGAAACAAAGTTAATCACATTTCAATTCCAAAATGAATTATTCACAGTAGATATCACAGAAGGTGATTTATCTGATAGTTGGAACTCTATCACTACATCAAATGGTGTTGAATGGGATATTAACTTCTTTTGGGATGATGATAAAGATGCTAAACCATGTTTATCGGTATATGGTCTTGAAGACAATGGTGAGGGTGGTTTACAGATAAACACATCTGATGAAACCGTAATTGATGTTATTGGTGAATATGATGCTGATGTATTCTTTAACGATTAATGTGAAATAACATGGATAAATTATTAAAGAATAGTTTGGTATCGATTTTATCAGAACCCAACAATGTAGTTGTAACTACTGGTTCAGTGAGTGGTAATTCAATTGAGGTTGAATTCATAAAAGAAGGTATGTTTGAAAGTTATTTGTATCAATGGGATACAATGAAGAGAGACCAAGATATAAAAAAATTGGTGAGTTTATTAAAAGAAAAAGTCTAAGAAAATGAAAAAAGACAACAAACACAGAAACATGGTATTAAACATAAAACGTGTTAAACCAATTAGAATTAACGCTAGGATTGTTAAGGTAGCAAGAAAAACAATCAACGTTGAATTTGATTAATTATGAGCACAACAAATACATTTACACATAGATTTATTTAAAATGTATTTAAATAATCATGGGTTACTCTAAAAAAATTCATTTGTTTTCTATTGGTAATATTTGATTAATAATTGGTAAATAAAATCTATCTACATTTTCTTGTAATGTATATTGATGCTTAATTATGTATGTTTCGTTCATATCTTTATTGTCAGCAATATGTTTTTCTTTATTTAAGAACCAAGAAGTAGTGCCAAATTCAGATTTTTCAGTTTTATTTAAAATGTAACCATATTCAGAAACCATTATATTGATTAATTGTTGATATCTAATCAGTGAATCACCAGTAATTGGTTCAGCTGTTTGCATTAATATGTTTTGTGGTAAATAGGTATCTAGTAATTCTCTTGTCATATCTTCTATTATTGGTATGATTTGTTTTTTATTTTTAATTTCTTGAGGTATGTATTGTGAAACTTGTGACCTAATTAACATTAAACCACTTATATTTTGGTTATCTTTATCGGTCAATAGTAACCATCCTTTTCTTCTAACCCAACTAGCAACCATAATTTATCACCAGTTTCATCATCCTTAGATATTAATGTTGTTACTATTAATGAATTACCATCTTTAAAAGGTTTAGATGAATTTTCTCGCCAATTAGATGTGAATGGAATCATAGCTTCCCTAAGCATTTTTAGTATAAACTGTTTCATCTCTATAAATATAATTTATTTTAAAAATAAATAAATATTAATTTGTTTTATTGAAATATTAACCATACCTTTGTATTATAAATTTAAAACTTAAAAATATGAACCAGTCAATTTTAAAAGAGAATCTTAAAAAGATTCATGATGTTGCTTGTTCAACATGGAAAGAAAAATTAGAAGGCTACGCTAAACGAGAAGCTTTTAGAAATCCATTTGGTAACGAAGTTGAGTTAACTTCTGATGAAGTAAATGAGATGTTTGATGCATCTGATGAGAAACAAACTAAGGTACTAAACAAATTCTTGAAAAGTGATAATGGTGTTATGGGTATTGTTACATCATATGAAACTGCTTGTGATAGTTTAGGTATTAAACCTAATAAAAATGTAACACCATATGAAAAGTTAACGACTATCATTAAAGCATTAAACCAAGGTTGGTATCCTAATTTTGATGATGAAAATGAACGTAAATGGTTTAATTATTATCAAAAAAACAAAGGAGTGTTCTCTTTCTGTGTTGTTGATTATTGCGAGACTGCTATGACTGTTGCTTCTGCCCTTTATTTAAAAGACGAGAAGACTGCAAGATATGCGAATGAGAAGTTTTTTAAAGAATATAAAGAGTTATACTTAGAATAATATTTAAAAAGGTTGTGTGTTAAAGGAGTGTTCTCTTTCTATAATGTTAATTATAACAATACTAATATGAATGTTACTTCTGCAAATTATTACAATAAATAACACAGACCTTACCACCATGGTAAAAAATTACATTAATTAACTAGTCGTTAGTATCGTTAAGAAAAAGCGACTATTAAAAATAAAGGGTGAAACGATTTAATAATTTATTGTAGAGCGAGAAAACCAAGTCATCTTCAGTGGCTTGGATGAAAGCTCACTAAATTAATTTAAAAATAATTTAATAATTACTTGTTTTATTAAATAATTATACATATATTTGTATTATGTTAAAAGCATTTAAATATAAACTTAACCCAACTGAACCACAAAAAGTGTTTCTAAACAAACACTTTGGGTGTACTAGATTTATATTTAATTATTATCTTAACTTAAGAATAACCGAATATCAAAATAACTCTAAATCATTATCATATAACGATAATGCTAAAGACTTAACTTTATTAAAAGATGTCGATAATTTTAATTGGCTTCGTGAAGCCAATTCACAATCATTGCAAGCTTCGCTTAAAAACCTTGATACTTCTTTTAAGAATTTCTTTAAACATAAAAAAGGATTCCCTAATTTTAAATCAAAACATAAACGTAATTCATTTTGTGTGCCACAAAATGTATCCGTTTGTAATAAGGGCTTGCATATAAGAAAATTTAAAGAACCTATTAAAATGATAGTTGATAGGAAGTTTAAAGGTGAGATTAGACAATGTACCATTAGTAAAACACCTACGAATGAATACTTCGTATCAATTCTAGTGGAAACAAATCATACTAAATTCGAAAAAACTGGTAGAGATATTGGTATTGATTTGGGGTTAAAGGATTTTGTTATCACCAGTGATGGTGATAAATTCATTAATAATAAATACACAAAGAAATACACTAAGAAACTTAAGGTTGCACAACAACATTTAAGTAGAAAGGTAAAGAAAAGTAATAGATACATTAAACAAAGAATAAAAATAGCTACTATCCACAAGAAGATAACCAATTCGAGAATGGATAATTTACATAAAGTTTCTACGAAACTAATTAAAGATTATGATTTGATTGGAATTGAAGATTTAAATGTAAAAGGTATGATTAAAAACAAAAAGCTATCTAAACATATTTCAGATGCTTCTTGGGGTACTTTTGTTACAATGTTAACCTATAAAGCTGAATGGAATGATAAGAAGATTGTTAAAATCGATAGATTTTATCCAAGTAGTAAGACATGTAATTGTTGTGGTTATGTTAATAATGATTTAAAATTAAGTGATAGAATCTGGACTTGTCCAGATTGTAATACTGAGTTAGATAGAGACATTAATGCTAGTAAGAATATCCTTAGTGAAGGGTATAAGATTAATAATAATACATCGGTAGGGACTACCGATTACAGACGTGGAGAAAACATAAGACCAGCTTCGGTTGGCACACTCGATGAAGCGTCTAAACTTCTTGACAACATAGTCAAGAAACCCAAGCGGTCTTTAGCCATTGGGTAGTTCATCACATCGTAATCATCCATGTGCTATTTGGGCACGTGAGTGTATAGAGAATTATCTATGGTTATGTGATATGACTTTAGAGTTGTGTTTAGAATACACACATAGATATGGTAAACGACACAAGTCACAAGATGTTTTGGAATGGTGTTATGACAACAAACCAAACTTGCGTTCCAATGGCGATATAACACCATTTGCATTGGCAATGCCAGATGAGTGCAAAGTGGGTAATGCTGTAGAATCATATAGAATGTACTATATGACAGAAAAACGTGGTTTGGCTTCATGGAAAATGAGAAACCAACCACAATGGTTTAAATAAATTAAAACACCAAAGTACTTGCATAATCCAAATACGTTTAGTATATTTGTATTATAAAGACTTTAAAAAAAAATTGTGTTCCGCCTAGCCTATCCATATTTTAATAGAGTATGTGACGAAGCGGTTCTCCCCAGTAATTCTGATAAATCTGGGATATCGGATAACCTAATAAGAATCTGATTTTTATTGTTAATAAATTTTTAATTATGGATTTTGTTACGTTTATTTTGGTTATCCTTGGTGCTATTTATTCACCTATATTTACAATCGGTGTTTTGATGTTTATGGTGAGTATGCCAATTACTGGTGTGGTTGTTATATCGATTAGTCTAGCTATGAAGTATATCAATAGTATACCAACACTTCCAGATAATGAACAAGATAAAGAACAAAATAATGAATAATTTTTTATATAAGATAAGATGAAAAGATTTTTAATCAACACAGCAATTTGGTATATTCTATTATCAATTGGAATGCTCATATTATTCATTCTATTTGATTTTCATGGTCACATAGGTGTTAGATTAGTGATAGCGATGATATTTGCATTAATAAAACCATTGCGTGAATCCTTCAATGAAATTAAAAATAAGTTTTAAAATAAAAAAACAAAAAAATGGCAAAACGTAAAGAGACCAATGATATTTGGTCGTTAAGTGGTGGTAGGTACTACTTAGCACAACCATCAATTGAGATGGAAAAATTAGAGAACGCTGTGTATTCAGTACACCAAGATGAATTTGGTAGATTCTATTTAAAGAAGAAACAAGATACATTTACATTTGATTATAAACTATATGGTTTAGAAACCAAATTGGTAGACAGAATTATCAAGACACATGAACATACAACTGGTAATGTTGGTGTATTGTTGAATGGACTGCGAGGGACTGGTAAAACAATCACTAGTAAAATCATTTGTAATCAACTAAACCAACCAGTTATTGTTATTGGTGCTCATTATGGTGGTGTTCATTTGTTTATTAATTCAATCCCACAAGATATCACTGTGTTTATTGATGAGTATGAGAAAATCTTTGGTGATTCATCTGATATGTTAACTATCATGGATGGTGCCTTGAATTCTGAGTACAGACGAGTGTTCTTGTTAACAACAAACAATCTATACGTTGATGAAAACTTGTTACAACGTCCAAGTCGTATTCGTTATTTGAAAAAATTCGAAGACTTAACACCACATATTGTTGAAGAAATCATTGATGATGTTTTGGTTCACAAACACTTGAAAAAAGAATGTTTACAATTCATTTCAACACTTGAAATAATCACAATTGATATAGTTAAGTCAGTGTTGAGTGAGGTAAATATTCACAACGAATCACCAACAGCATTTCAAGATATTTATAATGTTAAGAAAATCAAAGGTAAATACGATGTTGAGATTCAAGGTACTGATGGGAAATTTGTTACATTTAAAGAAGACCAATACATTAATCGTAGACCTAGATATACAGAAGACAATATAGATGATTGGTTTCAAGTAGGTAATGATGGTGATTACTTAGGTAAAATCACAAAAATTATCAACTACAATACGATAGAAATATCACCAGTTAATGGTCATAGAGATAACGTTTTAACTGAACCAACAATCTTTAAGATTACTGATTCTGATATAAAACATTATGCTTATGCTTATGACCATGGTGTTGGTAACACTAAACCAAAAACAGTAGGTGGAACTAATGTAACTGAGTTACTTAAACGTTTGGAAAAACGTAAAAACCAAGAAGATAATGAAGATGAAGATGAGGATTTTTCTTTTGATGAAAGTCCAAGTTTGTCATCAAATTAATAATCAAAAGGGTATGGAGAAATCTATACCCTTTATTTAAAACCAACAAACCATGAATATAGGAGATTTTAAATTTGAGAGCTTAAAAGACCGTTATAAGAAGCTAATAGCTGATAGTGTCACAATATCAATTGATGACCTTACAGAGTCTGAAAATGCCATTATCGATAAGTCATATGATTTATTTGAAGAGAAGATGGATGACCTTAAGATTGCTAACGATGAAGTTAAGAGGTTGAGTATTGAATTGGCTAATTACAAAGCCATGTATAGTGAGAAAAGTGGTCGTTTTGATGATGACCATCCTAGTTTTGATAACGATGATTTAAGAACTAAATAAGATGGAAAAAAACTACAATATTTTAACTAGATTTTTTTCTAGAAACAAAAATAACTTTGATATTCAAAAAGGTGATATTGGTGTATATCACGATGAATTATGTTTATACATGTCAAATGATGACACGAGCAATACTGTCAGACATAAGATATATGCTAAGGTTGTTGTATTGGATGTATTTACTGAATTAATTGAGATTGATATTGTTGGTGACATAAACATCCCAGATTCAACATCTAATGAGTTAACTAACCTTATATCAAAAAACTTTCCAAAATATGTTAACCCAAAACATGTATCTTGGAGAAACAAATGATATTTATTGTTATAAAGTATTAGACATGATTAATTGGGAACAATACAATTACAATGATAAGTTAGACTTAAAGTTGGTTGAGAGTAATGGTACAATAATAGACCTTAAAGTTGTGTTTGAGGATACAGAATGGACACCACATAGACATCCATATTTGGCAGATATAAAAATAATTGAGTCTAGTGATGAAACTATGTATCCTTTGAATGGTATAATGAGATTACCATTATTAACTAAAGATAGTCTAAAGTTTTTACTATTCTGTCCAACTGATACAAAACCTAATAGAGAAATAACCAAAGAAGCTAAAATAATATTAAATAATTAATAATGAACCATATTAAAAAACTTATCCTATCAAGTCTCTTGATGGGATTTGTGTCTTGTAATACATACAAAAAACCATGTGATGCATATCAGTCTGGTAATCCACATATTAATAAAAAACCGTATTTCTTAAGGAATAAATGATTAAGGGGTTATTTATATTATTAATAGTGTTGGCTAGTTCAACATCATTGGCACAATCTGAGTCAATAAATATTGATACCATCACCATTTATAGATATAATAATTCAATTAATGGTATGTATACTCAAAATCCAAACAAACAAATAAACATAGGATTTAATGGTGAAAATAGCATTGTTAGAGCTTATAAAAATTTCAATTCAAATACAAATTATTCTTTAGGTTATACAACAAAAATAATCAATAGTGAGCTATTACAAAAAACAAATATTGGTTATTATGATTTTTTTGTGAGCCATATTTTCAACCATTCATTAGCTAGGGGTATTAAATATAATAACCTTATAGGTATTGGGTATGGACATAAATGGGGTGGTTTGTCACTATCGTATGCATCAATGTGTGAAAACATAATATATAACGAATTACCAACAAAGAATCTATTTAGACATTCTGTTAGATGTAAATTTAAGTATGAACATGATTTATTTTCTATATCAACAGAATATTATTATCAACCAAATATGATTAAAATTAATGATGTTGTTGTTTACGGTACAACAAAGATAAGTTTATTGAAAAAAAACAAATTATCTTTTACTATAACTGATATTGTTAACTATAGAAGTTTAAATACTGTTAGATTAATGCATAGTATAAACCTAGGTATTACATATAATTTAAAAATAACCCAAAAAAACTTGCTACGTTAATATTTTTATTAGTATATTTGTTAAAAATGTATAATATAATATGAAAAAAGTCACAAATAAAGTTGGGTTATTAGCAACAGAATTGGGTTATCATGATGGTAGTGATATATGGACATTCTATTCAAAAGAAGCTAAGACTTGGGTTAGTACCAATACTATAGGTGGTATTTCTGGGTACGAGAAAACCTATAAAAAATGTACCCAAACTGAACTACAATCATGGTTAAGAAAGAAAGATATTGAAGTTTATGGTATACCAACAATATATGATGGTGTTAAGACATATAGTGGTATATTACACACTGAAAAATATATGAAGTACGTTGGTACTAATATTAAAACGTATGAAAAAGCTATTGAAATGGCTTTACTAGAGGGGTTACAAATGTTAAAATCACAAAGAAATGATAGAGAATATTAAAAATGGGAATATAGTGTTTATTGCATTGTTTATTACAGCAATATTTAGTTTGTTATTTGTTGGTAATAAGTTGAAAAAACATACTGATATTGTGATAGTAACAGCTACAGAAGAATTCATAGTTGATGATTATTACCAAGATTTAGCTAAAAATTGTATCTATTTTACTCATGATGGTGATGAAAAAACAATTTGTGGTAACTACGAAATAATTAAGTGATATGATGAAAAGAATTTATAAGTATGTTTCAACATACCCAACGGCAGAAACAGTTAAAAGAAAAGATAGGATAACTGAAGAAGAACTTGAATTTTTGATTGATGAATTAGAATACCTAGATTTTTATATTGATGGTGATAAATATACATGGGATTCTGAGATACCAAATGTGATTAGTATTTCATTTATTATATGTACAGAAGAAGAACTACAACGAATTATCGATATTGACACTAAATTGCATCATGATTTAGATGGGTATTCAACCGCTGACGATATAACAAAATCAGTTTTATATGGGTTATTTGATTGTGATGAATATGGGTTTGCACATCTTGCCCTTACCAATATGTTGCATGATTGGAGAAAAGATTATCTAACAGAAAATGATTTGTTGGATAAGATTAGTGACTATGGTATAGAGTCTCTAACACAACAAGAAAAAGACTTTTTAGATACTGGTATATTAAAAAGTCCATGGTTTTATGTAGAAATTGACTAAAAAGGTTGTGAGATTAAAAAAGAATACATATATTTGTTAAAACAATTAAATATTATGATTACAATAGAGAAAGGTTCAAAAATATTAGGGTATAATATGGTTGGAATTAGAGATTTCATTCGTTATTTTGTGACAACTAGTGTTCCAAATTCAGTGCTTAAAAAACTTAATATTAATTCTGAAAAAGAATTTAACACTTTATTAAATTCTTTAATTGAAAATGATTACATTGAAGTTATAAAACATAAACATAATGGTAAAACATATAAGTCGTATGAAGCCACAGATAAAGGGTTAGAACTTTGTAGAGCTAAATGTGTTAAACGTATGACAAGAGATAAAGCAGACGAAGTTTTATCTGGAATCATGAAGAGGGTTGTTGAAGTTAATGAAAACCCTTATTATCTTTATAAAATAACTAACTTTGTATTGTTTGGTTCGTTTATTACTGATAAAGAATCATTAGGTGATATTGATATTTCTTTTGATTTAGAGTTTAAAGATACTAGTGTTAGTAAAGATAATTATGAAGAATTAATGATAAATAAACGAAGAGCACACGAAAACAATTGTATTGATTTGTTATCTTCTTTGGTTTATTGTAAATCTGAAGTTGAAAAATTCATTAAAAATAGAAGCCCAAGAATACATATTGTACCAATGTATCAAATAGAATCAATGGGTTGTGATTTTAAAAAAATTGAGATTTAAAAAATATAACCATGAAAAAACTATTACTACTATTAACACTTATTTTATCTCTAATTTCTTTTGCACAAGAACCAGAAGATGACACTGATTTTGATTCAGTTCGACCATTCTATTTCTTGGATTCAATCTATCTAAAATACAACATAACAAAGCACACAATTAGTCGTGATATAATATCAGATATTGATTGGATGTCTGATATGTTATATGAGAATGTTGATATTAGAATTGCATCAGATGAAGACTTATCAATGTTATTATCAGATTCAATATCCAGATTGTTTCATGCATCACAAGAGTTCAATGACAAAAGAGAATTGAGAGCCATCTATAATTTTATTGATGGCATTGCAATTGATTCAAACCTAAACGTATTGTATGTTAGGGTAATGTCAACATGTCAACCATGTATGAATTCAATAATTGATGACATATTAGGTGATAAAGACATGGTAACGTTATTAACAAATGGTAGACTTAAATACGTATATGTTAATTATTTCCAAACAGCAAGATATGCTAGAAATGAATTCATTGTATTGACTGTTAAACATTGGTTTAAAAGAAAAGAAACTTATATAGTATACAACGAAAAAGATTGATTATGAACTACACAAAACAACAAATGTTTGAAGCAATGATGTTTGCTTTTAACACATTCTCTGATGGTCTTTCAATATCAGAAGTAGAAGATAGAGTTAATATCTATATCGATGATATTGAAATTGAATGGGATGCTAGTCATGAGCTTAACAATGTTATGAACAAAATGGTTGATGAACTATTTCCAGAGTTAATCACCAAAGAAAAAGTTCCTTTCTACCTACAAGATTGGAGAACAATTGATGAAACTAGCCAAGAGTATAGTGATGTTTTATATAAAACACAAGAACTTGTTCCAGTAGATTCTGGTCATAGTTTACATTGTCACCATTCTGATTATGAATTGGATGGTATTATGTATCGTTTAACATGGGGTTTCGATGGTGATAATAATGAACCAACAATGCAACGTAGATTTAATTGATATGATATTCCTTACAAAATTCAAACCATACAAAGAACTTTCACAAGAAAGATTCGACCACTTAACATTTATATTCAATCGTTGGATTGAATTACATGAATGGCAACACTACATAAAATGGTGTAAAAAATACGATATAGAACGTATTGAATCTAAACAATGGATGGCAAAGAAAATGATGGAAGCATATTTAGACATGGAAGATATGTTTAGTAATGTTTTGACTGATTTAGGTAGCTTTCGTGGAGAAGGTGAAAACTCAGTAAGAAATCACTTTATCAAAAGAATACAAGAATCTATTGATAACGGTGATAGTCAAGAACAAGTAGCGTTCAATATGCTTACTATGATTAGTGTTAAACAAATTGAACGAATTGGTTTAGATAAAGATTATTTTTTAGATGGTGATGAACTTAACCTAGATGAAAAATTATTATTTTAAAATAATTCAAAAAAAGGTTGCACATTAAAAAAGAATATGTATCTTTGTTGAAGAAAATTAATTAAAACAAAATAAAATGGCTAGAAAATCAACAACAGCTACAGAAGTAGCATTAGGAACACAATTTGACGTACCTTCAATTATCCAAGTATTGGATGCAAAGTTAAACTCTATGAAACACATCACAGAGTCTAAGTACAGAACAAGTGGTACATTGGATGGTATCGGTGATATCAAAAAAGAAACAAAGATTGAAAACCTTATTCGTGCGTATGCATCAATCATTGCTAGAGAGGAAGTATATAATAGAGCGGCTATTGAATTAGGTATTACAACATACCCAACATTCGAAGCAAATGGTTCTTCATCTGAGGATTGGAAACGTGATATCAAATTACGTATTGATATCATCAACCAAAAAGAAACTGCTGATAAATTAACAGAATACAAAGATAAAATGTCTAAATTCTTGTCAGCTGAAGACCAAAAAAATATGTTGATGACAGAAATGGCTTCTTTCTTAACAAACAATGGTTTATAAGAAACACATTGATTAATATATGATTAAAAGGTGTTAAATATTTAACATCTTTTTTTGTTTATATGGAATATTATACTTACATTTGTTAAAAACAATTAAAAACTAAACAAGATGGATATCAAAAAAGGAAAATATTACAGATTCGATGGACCAAATGGTTTTACTGTAAAAGCGTTGGATAATAGCTATGTTGCTACCTTTCGTGCTGTGGTTGTATTACAAGGTGATTATTTACATGAAGTTGGTCATATAAGTAGTGCATGGTCAACACCTAGTTTTGTTGAATCTGATTTATCTGAATTCTTGGAAGAAGCCAATAAACGATATCCTATGGATAGTCGCTATGTTTCTCTTGGTGGTGACCCAGAAGGTATAAAAGGTGTTGGTGTAAGTAGTGTTATATATGAAGCTAAAATATGGTATTATAATGATGAGTTAAGAGGTATTGATATGGGTAATTATGTTGTTTATAACTTCTGTGTTGATAAATGGGCTGAACCAATTAATGACCAAGTAGATACAGAGGAAACACTATTTGAAGCTGAGTTTGATTTAACAACTGACGATGGTAGATTAGCTTACGCTAAAAAATATTATCCAATTGGAACAAAATTTAAACCAATTTTACCAATTGTTGTTAGTGGTCAAACATATGATAGTATTATAACATCTGAATACAAACCAAGAATTTGGGTAAGTGATAGGGGTTGTAATAATGGTATTGAAGTATCTAAGATTGGTTTGATTTATTATGAAAGAACTAATAAATGGGCAGAAATTATTAAAGAAGAAGAGTCAAGAGTTAGTGTATTCGCTGAAAATGATTTATTTAATATGGATACCGATGAAGGTAGATTAGCTTACACCAAAAAATACTATCCAATTGGCACGAAAGTTACAAATACTATTGGGGAGAGAGTAACGGTAGAAGAAATATTTTTTTGCGACGAACATCACATAAGGTTACAAATTGGTGATGGTTTATTATATGATGGTGATAATGGGAAATGGGCAGAAATTATTAAAGAAGAAACTAAAGAAGCAAACATGGAAAAACAAAAATTATCTAGACAAGGATTAAAAGAAATTCATTCAGTTTCATGTGGTTATTGGCAAGCAACATTGGAGCTGTTTGGGACAAGAAACCCCTTTGAAGATTATATTGAACTAACTCAGCAAGAAGTTTATAAAATGTTTAATGCTTGTACTAAAGAACAATTACCAATTGTATCAAAATATCTAAAACCATATGATGATGGTAGTGTTGATGTTACTAATGTTAGCATAAATATAAGAATTGGTGGTGAATATGAAAATAAAGCATTTGCTCTTCATGAAGATTATAATTGGGAAATCAAAAAAGATTCATTTGGATTCCTATGTCTAATACCAACCAAAAAGAAATAAAATAATTAACCCATGCCTTGCAAGTGTGGGTTTTTTATTGTATATTTGTAAACATAAATGATAACTAGTAAATATGACCAAAGACAAGCTAAATAAATTAGAAAAAGGTGCACACAAGTTGTTTATAGACACATTGCATAACTTACGTAATGATTATGCTAAGAACAATGCTACTTATAAGGTTGGTGATTTTATCCGTAGTATAACTGGTATCATCCAAGTTAATGATATAATATATAAAACACAACTTGATGAATTAGGTACTCATATTGATACCTATATCGCTTATTGTGGGTATAAATATGAATGCAAAGATAATATACTATATATTAAACCCAAACAAAAAAAAACTGTTTGTTTTGTTGACTATGGTGATAATCTAGAGTTGTTTGAAAACCCTAACCCATTTTAATATAATAGAAGATGAAAGAACAAAAATTCAATGTAGGTGACCACATAACATATAAATCACGTAAAGATTGTGGTAGTTATTATTACGGTGGGGATGATATGGGTGGTCGTGTTGGTAGAATTCTTAAGTATAGGGCGTTTAACGAAGAGGTGGATTGCTATGAGATTGATATTGCAAATAGAAATGGTTATTATTCTATGTTGGAATCAGAATTTGAAGAATATGATACACCTAAGATGTTAGATTTATTCCCAATTTATTAATATAAGATAAGATGAAAAAGTTATTGTTATTGATTAAACAAAAGTTTTGTAAACACACGTATATACCAAGTACTGAAGTTGGACATATGGTATGTGTGGATTGTGATAAACTTAAAAAACATTAGACATGAATATTACAGAACAAGAATTTGAAGACTTTAAACGAATATTGATTGACTTATCAGTCGAGCATTTTAACGCTTGTAGTGCTTACAAAAATGCTATTGAAAAAACTAAATCACCAATAGAATTGGTAAACGTTTTACGTCATTTTGATGATGATATATATGAAAGACTAGGTGGTGATATAAACTTCTTTGAGGAAAAGATATGTGAACTAGAAAATGAAAATGAAAATTTAATATGTGAGTTTGAAGACCTACATATTCAAATTGAGGAGTTATCATTTAAAGATGGTGACTTACATGATGAAATGAGATATAAAGCATTTTTAGAATACCATTCAAAATATTCACCATGGGAATTTGAAGAAATATTAAAAAATGGTAAACCATGAAGAACAAACTAAAAAAAGATATAATTGAAAATATAAATCCAGAAGAAAAAGCTGATGAATTAATAAGAAAATTCTATACATTTGGGATAAATAACACCCCATTCCAGTCATACAGTTGGTACGAATGTAAGGAACAATCATTAATTGCTGTGGATGAAATAATAAACACTATGAAAATGTTCGACCCACATAATAATAGTGGGTTGGTTGGTTTCTGGAACAACGTAAAACTACACATAGAAAAACTATGAAACAAGATATAGGCAATATCAACAGCAAAGGTGAAAACCATGGATATCAAGAATGGTATGGTTCTGATAATAAAATGTGGTTAAGAGGTACATGGAAAAATGGTCAAGAAATTGGTTACGAAGAATGTAACGATATTGGTGGTAAATCACTAGGTGAAGAGGGTAGTGAAGTTAAATTTTATATAAGATAAGATGAAAAAAGATATAAACCCTCAGAACAACAAAGGATTCCATGGATATCAAGAATGGTATGCTATGGGTAAGATATGGCATAGAAGTACATTCAAGGATGGTGAACCAATCAAGTATGCAGAGTGGCATCCAAGAGGTAGAGTAAATGATTTTTCTGTTGTATATACAATAAGTTAAAAAAAAACATAAAAAAGTTTGCATATTAAAAATAAAGTAGTAAATTTGTGGTATAAACTTAAAACAAAAGTAAAATGATAAATCAAGAATTAAAACAAAAGATAGTTGAGTTCAACAATCAATTAGATTCCAATTTAGAATTGGATGAAACCGTAGAATTAACACTAGACTATTTAATCGATAACGATATTGTCGACCTATCTAATGATGATGAAGGTGATATGTATGAAACATTAAATAACGATGTTTATGATTTAATTGAAGAATTAAATAAATAAAACTTATAAAAAGTTTGCATATTAAAAATAAAGTAGTAAATTTGTAATATAAATCTAAACCTAAAATAAAAATGAGTACAGAAACAAACACAGAAAACACAGAAAACACAGAACAAGAATTGTCTCCATTTGAAATGGCGAAAAAGTATCCACACTTTATCCATTACGATAAATACAATGTGTCTTTGCGTTTCTCAATCGATACAATGTCGTTTTACGATGATGTAAGCAACTTAGAAGTGTTGAAATATCTAAAAGGTCAGTTCACAAACAAAACACGTTTTCAAGCACGTTTTATTGACTTACATAAAGATGTGAAAAACCAAAAAGTTGATTTTGATGAGACTGTTGAGTTATCGTTGTTCAACTGTGATGATGCGATGGATGAGCTTTTAAATGCATATGATGATGCAAAACCATATACATACGAGGAAGCATTCAAAATCGAAAATGATGAGTTCAGAGCCAAAGTATTTGGTTCAATCGACATCGTTGAAATGATTAAAGAATTGGGTCATGAACGTATTGCTACTGAAGGGAAACATTTACGTCATAAACAATTCTCTCAAGATGGTGAGTTCCAAGGTTATGTTGAATATGATGTAATCTATGAAACACATAAAGTTAATGGTGAGAAATTAAATATTGAAGGTGATGATAGTGATGTATACGCACTTAGATGTTGGTGTACAACAACTGATAAAGAACATTGGTTGTGGATTGAAGATGAATACAAAGATAACCCTCTTGAAGCTGTTGCTCAAACATTCAGAGTTCACTCCAGTATCATCCCTCATATCACAGAAATCAAAAGACAAGGTGATATCTTGTTGGTAGAATTGGATTCTGATATTTCACCATCTGATGACGATGAAATCGTTCCTTTGACTAGCGAACAATACTTCGGATTCTTGACTGCTCAATCGTAGTCAGACCAATATGTCAAACTAAAACCACCATTGAAATATATGGTGGTTTTCTTATATAAGATAAGATGGGAAAACACATTAAAAATTTGAACGACAAAGGTGATTTACACGGATACCAAGAATGGTATGATGAATATGGTGAACTATGGTTAAGAGGTATAGTAAAGAATGGTATTGAAATTGGTTATGAAGAAATTAATTGGGATAAAGCCATTGGTGAAGAACATACTAATGTTAATTTTTATATAAGATAACATGGAATCGATAGAAAATAGAAATGATAATGGTGATTTACATGGATACCAAGAATGGTATTATGATGACAGCGATACACTGATGCTTAGAGGTAATTCTAAAAATGGTGGTGATGTGGGTTATCAAGAATATCATTCTAAGATTTCTAATGACAAAACAACTGAATATCATATAATATAACGATGAAAAAGGATAACAAGAATATTGAATCATTTGATAGCAACATGGATTGGCATGGTTATAATGAATGGTGGTATAATGATACTTTGGGTATCAGAGTCACTATGAAACATGGTAAAGAAATGGGCTACGAAGAATGGCACGCAAAACCAGTGACCAATTTTTATATAAGATAATATGGGATATAAAAAAGACATAAAACCAATCAATTCAAAATTTAAATACCATGGTTATCATGAATATTATGAACAAGACGGTGAAATATGGTTAAGAGCCACATATAAAAATGGTAAACTAATTGGTTATCGTGAAGTTCACGATGATATAATAATAGTTAAAGCCACTATATATAGTATAATATGAAACAAGATATAATAACCAGAAATATCAAAGGTGAATGGCATGGTTATCAAGAATGGTATTGGTTGGATGAGTTATCATTGATAGGTAACTATAGAAACAATCAACCAGTGGGTTATGTTGGTCTGTATACTCCCAATAAGAAAAAAGTTATATATTTCATAAAATAAAAAAAAATCAAATTATTTTAACAAAACGCTTGTATATTTATAATAAAGGTTGTATATTTGTTGTATAAATCTTTAAAACATAAAAAAATGTTAGAGTTGAATTTAGACGAAGCGATTATTTTGATTAAGAAATTAGAATATACGTATAAAAAGAATGGAAGTCCTCTTATAGATAAGATAAAAGAATTCATTGAAGAAAAAGAAAAAGAAAAAAAATAGCTAATTATACTTGTACAATTAAAAAAGTAATAGTATATTTGTACCATAATGTTAAACTAAAAAAAAGAAAAACATGGAAAACAACAAAACAACAGTTGTATTAGAGCCAAGCACTAATACACACCAAGTATCTGCTCAAACGATTGAGAAGACAATCATTGATGAATCAATCTTAAAATTGAAAATCAAAGGTAATGGTATCGTAACTCATGGTGAACATGGTACTCTAGTAACTGAATCTGAAAACGTTATCAAATACGTTCAACAAGAGTTCAACCCAATCACTCGTAAGTTACAAAACGCTTTCGATTGATTCGTTAGATTAATTAAATAAAGGGAGTGAATAAACTCCTTTTTTTTGTTTAACAATGTTTTATATAAGATAAGATGAAAACAGATATAAGAAACTACAACAGCAAAGGTGAATGGCATGGGTATCATGAATGGTATCTTAGTTCTGATTATATTGTATTCAGAACCATGTATAAAAATGGTCTTAAAGTAGGTTATGTTGAATGGCATAGAAGTCAATTGACCGATTTTTATATAAGATAATATGAACAAAAATATAACAAGCAAAAACTCAAAAAATAGATGGCATGGATATGTACAACGAGTTATGTTTAGCCCAAATACTAAAGATAAAGTATCTGTATTGTTTAGAGGTAATTATAAAAATAGTTTCAAAATAGGTTATCATGAGTGGCACAGTCTAAATAAATGTGATTTTTATATCATATAGTTGCTAATCCAGAAATTAAATCGTATATTTGTTTAAAAAAATATAACATGGGATACAAGAAAGACATAAACCCAAGCAATGCCAAAGGAAACTTCCATGGATACCATGAATGGTATGATAATAAGGGTGATATATTTGTTAGAGTTAACTTCAATGATTCAATAGAAATTGGTTATGAAGAAATACATAGTACTGAAGAAGAGTCTTCACTTGCTAATTTTTATATAAGATAATATGAAAAAAGACATTAGAAACTATAACAGCAAAGGTAGAACCCATGGTTACCAAGAAATATATTACAAAGATAATAAATTGTTTGTTAGAACCAAATACAAAAATGGATTTGAAATAGGCTATGAAGAAATTCATGGTGGTAAAATAGAAGAAGATTGTTTTACAACATTTTATATAAGGTAATATGGAAAGCATAGAATCCAGAAACGATAAACGTCAATGGCATGGATATCAAGAAATATACGATAAACATGAAAACCTATGGTGTAGAAGTACGTATAAAAATGATTTACTGTGGTTCGTAAAGCCCACTCATCTTCAGTGGGTGAGATGTAAGAACCTTTATTTAAAAATAAATAT
>Ga0102829_1000026_pt1 | contig 43242 bp, 76 predicted proteins | sample ColrivemetaGS575_FD_84510 | JGI IMG/M metagenome (GOLD analysis project Ga0102829, IMG submission 84510) | Estuarine microbial communities from the Columbia River estuary - Freshwater metaG S.575 | ecosystem: Environmental > Aquatic > Marine > Intertidal zone > Estuary | place: USA: Columbia... | reverse complement strand
TTCCTGAATACACGTGGTGTCAAGTACCAAGTGACTGAGACGAAACTCAACAAGAAGGGGGCCATCATTAAGGCGGGTCGCATCGTCCCAAAGAACCTGTACGTCACGCACATCAAGGAGTCTGCGGGTAAGGTGATCCCACGCGGCGCTTACATCGGAAGTCACGCCTCTCCGACCCCTCATCTACGTAGAGGTCACGTAAGAAATCTGCCTGATGGGAACACCACTTGGGTCCGCCCATGTATGGTGAACGTCGCCTCGTCGGACGAACTGGCGTTCCTCGAACAGGCGCGATCACGATCACACTACATGATCAAATGAATAAGGGCCGCGTCAGCGGCCCCTATTCGAATTCTCTTGGGTCCCTTGTCAGGTCACCCTATGGCGAACCACATACCGTAGAAGATCAGACCAATGAACGGCAGGAAGATGCGCGGCGGGACATCTCGTCGCCCGTGCTTGATTTCCCATCGTGCTGCGTACAGCGCCGCGATGGAGAACAACGCGAACAACACGCTTACGAGGACGATGGTGTGCACGTTGACCGGGATCATATCTTTGGCCCTGTCTGGTCGATGCCTTCCATGTACTGCTGCAACAGGCCAAGCTGCGCTTGCATGTACGCACCACGTAGGCGGGCAATCGAAACGCTGTATGCGGCGATGATTGCTTCGGACACGTCGCGGGGGCTCTTGGTCTTGACTTCGAACCCGGCTTTGTCCTGACCTTGTTCCAAGATTTCCTTAGTGATGTGCCCGTCTTCGTTGACGACATCGTCCATCTGGAAATTTACGCCGCCAGCCAGAACGACGATGACCTGATGTGCAAGCTTCTGAGGCATTGCCCCGGCTTTCACTGCCTTGTCCACCATGTTCTTGAAATATTCCATGGCGCGGCGGTCATAGTCCGCAAACTCTTCCGGGCTCTCGGGAAGGGTCTCAGGATTGTAGAACAGGGCGCGTATCTTGTCGCCCTCGAACGTCACCCCTTCGGACTTTGCTTTCTGGGCGCGCGCCGAGCGGAACAACGCCAACAGATCGGTGTCTTCTTCGACTGTGGTGTCGTCGGGCTCATCCACAAAGATGTTCGTGTGGGTGTCTGTATCTTCGACGTGTCCAACGATGCCGGTCTCACCTGCGTCACCGGTTGATGGTGTTACGGGCTCTGGTTCCATCATCCCTTCCATCAATTGTTCGCCGATGGCATTTTCGCCTTGGATGCTTTCACCTTTGGTCTCAGATGCAGTGGTGAGCATGCGGATCACATTGTCTGCGAGCTTCTTCTGATCGAGTTCCTGTCCAGCGGATGCGGCAGCGAGGGTAGCCACATTCATCAAGCGCGTCGCCATCGAACGAACCAATTCACCGCGACGTTTGTCTTCTTCTTCGGTGAGCTTAATGTCTGCGGTGGTGAGCCCGGCACGCTCAAGCAGCAAGGCCATACCAGCGTTCAGGGTGATCATCGCAGCGGCGGCTGCTTCAAGATTGAGTTGCATGCCTTCTGCGGCGAGTGCCTCTGTGATCTGTTGCGGGGTCATGTCTTCCATTTTCATGTTGTCACTCCACCCCCTGACGGGGGACTATAGATAAAGGGTTGGCTGCACCTCCTGACGGGGATACAGTTTGGTTACACCCCTGACGGGGATACAGTTTGGTTTCACCCCTGACGGGGGATACAGTTTGGCTGCACCTCCTGACGGGGGATACAGTTTTGGTTGTAGGTGGTTCCGTTCATACGCGATCAGCAGCGTAGCGTCAAGTCCGTTGTACCCGTGCTTAATTCTCTATTTATTGGATACTTTACAAAATTGAAAAGACTACCAACCACTACTCCCATGCTAGAATCAGTGTTCTCCTAGACTGTTAAATATAAAGTAAATAAATCTCACCGATCAAGAAATTTTTAAGAATAATATCCTTCTATTACAATAGCTTATACAACGAATGCTCTACGCATCGCTTAAAACATTACCGCCTATATTCACAATTTATTGGATACTTTACAGGCTAGGAACACACCGATTCTGGCATGGGAGTAGTGGTTGGCAATCTTTTTGCATCTGTAAAATATCCATTAAATCTCTTGACATGTTGTTTTTCTGGGGTAGAAAGGTCTCATCAATCCCCCGTCAGGGGGTGTCAACTTATCAATTCCCGCTGACCGGAGTGCCCCGATGCCTTTTAGATTGCCTTTCGAAGATTGGATGGAGAAGATGGATGCCGTCCTAGAAGACCCCGCAAACAAGGGTCGCTTTAGAGACAAGCCTGACTTCATCCACGCCATTAACCGCGTAGACACCGCCGTGCGTGATTGCGCGAAGTATGGTTACAAAGCCGTCAACCTCAACAACATCGTCATGGACCCGAGAGCGGTTGTCAACTATACGAGCCACATAAGCCACGTGCAGACGGCGAAGATCGCATGGACGTGTCCTGTAGGGCATACGTTCACCAACTCCCTACTCCGCGTGATGATTGCCTCGACGAAGGGTAAGCCCACCTCTGAGGTGTGCGCACATTGTCATCGCAACGAGACCAAAGCAACAACAGTACAATGGCGTGACGAGCGCGTCACCATGACCCTGATCGCAGACGAGCGTCAGGAACGTATAGACATGGATTACTATAAAAGCAAGAGCACGAGAACGAAGGTGTTCACCACCACCGGGTACAATATCGTCAGTCTCGGACAGCCTGATCTGGCCTACCGCCCATACATCAAGTTGAAGGACAAGTGCGTACATGTCGCACAGGATGGTGAGTATGCTTTCGTCTGGACCGACCCATATGACGTGGACAAATTCAGAAACCCGCTGACGCGGGACTTCGTCAACGCACACTATGATGGCTATTACTTTGGTGAAGAGAAAGACAAGCCGGGTTTTCGAGGCGGGGCGGGTGTTGAATTCGCAATTGGTGAGCTTCTGGAAAACGGAGCTAAGCTATTGAACGTCTGGAAGAATCCTCAATATGAGAGCCCCGGCGTCTATTCCTACGGCGATATGATAGAACAAAACGCTGCGCTGGCGGAGTTTTTTAACACACTCGACGAGGAATGGCTTGACTGGCAGCACGCCAACCTGCTACGCAAGAAAGAAATGAAAGACACGCTGTTTGCAACCTCCGAAGGAGACAATTCCCGATGACCGGTACCCCCGTAGAAGAAAACACAACGTTCAGCCTGACGCCCGCCATTATGTCGGTGCGCGAGGTTGCGGAAATCCTGACCGAGCAAGCCAACAGTGGTAACCCGCGCCTCGACGATCTCGACCGCGACACGTTACTGCGCACGGCAACCGAATTGATGGGCGTGCAGGCCATTATCACACGCGGTGTGGAACTCATGAACATTCTGGCAGGGGATGAAGGCGATATCGCGGCAGGGCTCGCGGTGTTCCCGATGATCATCGTCCACCAGAAACCAACGGAGGAAGACGATGTCTGAACCAGAAAAGAACATGCGCATGCGCATGAAGTGTGTGGCTGTCCTGAAAGGATCGGGAGAGCAGATCACTTGGTTGTCACCACGCGTGACGCAGGCCCAGATTGACGCTGACGCTGAGAACATGCAGGAAATGCGTGACCTCGTCGTGCGCGGCATGAAGGACGAAATGAGCGGCACCGTGACCATTGGTCATTGGGTCGTCGCCATGTCCGAGATCGCGGCATACCAACTCGTCGCCATCGAAGATCAACCACTCGTCGCACAACGCGTCATTTAAGGAGAAAATGGATGTCCATACTCGAACTAAACCCCACCCTGACTGTGATGCAATCGGAAGAGCTTGCAGGTATGCTCTCAGGTTACGCTGAAAAATTCCCGGACGATATGCCCAATGGAGGTGCCGACCTGATTTTCGACGTGATCGAAAGCCTTGCACAACTGGACAAAACGCTGTCGGCGCTGAACGCATCCTTCCGCGATGAAGGTGACGGTGTCATGATTGTGTATGCTCCGTCGTTCACCGTCTTGTCGGTCAAGGTAACCGTACACGACGCGGAAGAAGACACCGATGCCGACGCCTGAAATCATCACGCTCGAATACTTGAAGCGCTGGCCCTCAAGCCAGCGCGCCTCCAAGTGGCGCAAGAAGCGTGTCAACATCTTCACGCCCGGTAAAGGGTTCTGGCGTCCGCAGGCGGCGGGTTACACCCTCGTCCAGCGCGAAGGATGGGTGATCCCGTTTGAGACTGCTGTGGCACACACCGCCAACATCAGCCCGCGCGACCATCCCATCGAATTCCATCTGGTAGACATGCCATGGAATAAGCTTTGAGCCATGGTCACACCGCATAACGCCAGAAAGCCCTATCTGAACGGATACAACGTGGAGTTGGAGGGGAAAGTGCTGCGCCCCAACAGCGTCTACGAACACCGGGACACGGGAAGCTTTGACCCCACGAAGGATGCACCACCGCACCCCCAAAAGTGGATCGATACCTTCTTTGATGATCTGGAATTTCTGGCGGACCCGACCGGTTGCGGCGAGATCACGGACGTGTTCAACATCTTTCCTGTCATGCTGAAACAGTATGCCAAGCCCATTCAGATCGGTGACAAGAAGTTCAAGTCGATGCGAGAAGCCGCTGATTTCCTTGGAAAACCACCTGCCACCCTTCGTAAATTCGTACGTGACAAACGCTTTGATGTGTTGGAGAAGTGGTTCGATAATAAAAAGGACTTGTAAAGATTTTTCTCTCAGCCTATATTGATCTGGAAACGAATCAAGGAGGACCCCATGAAGATTGCAATTAGTCGGGAAGTCGAGCCCCTTTACCGGGCTATCGAAGCCTTTGGTGTGGAAGTGGTCAACTACCGGAACATGCACTTTCATGCGCGCGGCCTTTTGACCAAGGCATCCGGCAAGTATCACAGCACGTACGATGGCGACACGATGATCGGTGTCTGGTACGCCCCTGACTTTGAAAATCAATCTCGGATTTGGAAGGATGAGAAGGATGGCGTTGGGGTCCTGATGCGCTCGAAATGCCGCTCATGCTGGTGCATGATGAGGGCGAGTACATGAAAGAGCGTAAGAAGATGCAGGTGGAAGCCACACGCAAGCGCCTCAAAGAGCTTGAAGGTGGTTAACTTGGTGAGCACTACCCCGAAAGCAAGAGCCGTTGTACGCCGCCGCACGGGTGGCGTCAGCCTGCGCGTACCCTTCATCGTCAATGGTGAAGAGCACTATGTCGAGGTTGGTATGCAGGTTGTCAGCGCGCCCGTCGATCTGTTCGACGAGCCCACGGCAGCGTTTCGATTGCGAGACGCAGTTGGAAGAACCTTGACAGCACCCGTGCCGGTAAGGTATGGCAAGGGACAAATAGAAGAAGCTAAGTTCGTGGACATACTCACGGATGCAATCGTCACACGCGTTCGCGACACAATGTAAGGAGCACCCCATGTTGTGGCCGTTCTCGATGATCGTCTACTTCTTTGAGGACTTCCTCATGGATATCGCGACGTGGGTGTACAAACGCCTCGTTCTGGTATACCGTCGCATCACCCTGTCGGCTATCCCCGACGACATCAAGTAAGGAGCATTCCATGACCACCACCACACTCGCAATAGACGGCATCTTCGTCATCTTCCCGGTGATCTCGATCACGCACAACGAGAAGACGCACGAGAAGACCGAAGACCGCTTTGACATCGCTGTGGTCGCCGAAGAAGTTGTCGGCGTCAATCCCTTGGACGGGACCACACAGCAAATCACGGACGACGTCCAGTCCATCGTCTACTTCCGCCCGACCTCCGGCATGCGCCCGATCCTGTCACCTGCCAAGGCAGAAGACATTCGCGCGCTCGTCAACACCGTACGCGGATGATGGACGTCAACCCTATACTCGTCTCCCTGATCCTGACGGGTATGGTGTGCGGTGCCCTGCTCGTGGTAGTCATGAGCACGGCCCGCACCCGTATGTGGGTAGATCGGTTGGTTGACGCCAACGCCAAGATGCGTGTCATACTACAGACACCAGCAGAGTTTTACAAAGGCAGTGGTACGTTGTCGGAAGGTCAGGTTTTTCAGATCATCAGGCACTCGCACACGCATGGAAACATGTGGTGCCGCCTTGTAAATTCCGGTGAAGTGTTCATAATCAGGACCTCAACGTTCGCCGAGGCGCTACAGGAGAATCGCATTGATCGAGTATAAAAGCACAGGAATCAAGCAGGTTAAGCGCGTCCGAGATTCTCACACCGAGGTGGAAGCGGTACCAGATAAGATGGTCAGCATCGACCTGTACAACGTTGATATCTGTCTGTTCTTTAGCCCCGAGGGCGCGGACCTGTACCTACACACGGTACATGGGACGGACGCCCACACCTATCAAAAGGCGTTCGATGACGGCGGAGCCACAAAGGCTATCGCATTCAAGGACCAAGCGGAGAGCGGGCTTGTATGTCTTGGCATGATCCTACCGGAACCCCCTGACGGGGGCTTGCTGGCACATGAGTGCTTGCACATCGTAGACTTCATCTGTGATGAAGTCGGCATCGACTTTGCAATGGAGACAATGGAACCGCGCGCTTACCTTCTGCACTACATCTTTGACAAGGTGCAGGACGCAATCGACGCATGGCAGAAGGAGAACCCAGAATGGCCGAGCTTAAACTGACAGTAGCAGAGCTTTCACATCTGCTGGAACGCATCACACCGTTCGCTGAAAAGCGTTCAGCCGATCTCGCGGAACGTCGCGAAGATGAGTACACTGAGAGAAACATAATGGTAAAATCCATCGAGGTCGCCTTCGATCTATCCGAGGATGAAATCTTTGAGGCCGCTACGGAATATAGGAACGAACGCAATAAGAAGCGTTGGTTCTGGCAGCGCAAGGTAGGAATCGACGAGGCCCTTCACGACGTGAAGACCAAGCTGGAATGGGATTGCTGGCATGCGAAGGTCGGTTACAAGCGCCGCTTCTTCCCGGTCACCCCCATTGACAACATCACCCCGGTCTTGAATTACCTGCGCGCTGTCTGTGGGCAGTTGGAAGGTAATCCCAACAACGAGATCAAGCTTTCTGAGAAGGAAACTTATCAGGTCACAAGAGCAATGGAGCTTGCGGATGGCAAAGATATCGACGCGTGATTTGAAGCAGGCCTACCGCAGGGCTGTCGCCGGATATAAAAATGCGACCGACCCGCTGCGCCGCGACATGTATTTGCGCGCATCATACGCGATCAAAGTAGATTTGGCACAGCGAATCCGTTTCAAAAATACAGCACCTTCATTGTGGAAACGCATTGTGCGCACAATAGAAATTGCCAAGAAGCTAAATGAGCCGTATGTAGCGCATGGAGCAACAAGTAAACCTAGAATAGGGGGACCGAAATGAAGAACGTACTTTTATGGCACCGCGCAGTTGACGCCGCAGGTGGGGACATCAGCATTGTAGGAGAACAAAATGGCTGACATTGAAAACTTTGAACTGGAAGTAATGCCGGAAGAACTGATCACGCAGGCTATGGAAATGACCGGCTTGGATCGTGAAGACGTCCTTCGTTTGAACGAGGCCGGGCAACGCATCCGCAACTACGCCATGGACGTTATATCGGATGGTGATAAGATCACAATGCGCGAATTGGCGATTGCGGGGGTGGCCTGCAAGATGGCTGGAAGCTGGCTCGAAATGGTAGTCATTGAAATTGCGTCTGAGGAAGAAACGGAAGACGCATGAACAACATCGGGATACCCGGCGCGAACATGGACCTCGCCGAGCATCAGGACGAGTACCAGACGCTGCCTGTCAAGGCGGGCAGCGTCACGGTGACGTGCCACGATGGTGATGTATCGGACGTGCCCTGCTTCATATCAGCATGGCGACCGACACGTACAGAACTGGCACTACTGCTTGACGGCGGATACATCGAGCTTTGTGTGCTTGGTACAAATCACCCGCCTGTGATGCTTAACGTGTCCCCAGAAGATTCAAAGGTGCCTGCGAACGTATGATACCGGTTGGTCAGATATGCCCGAAGTGTGGTGATTATTTCATGGGTTCCGATGTTGTCGGATACCCGTGCAGTAATTGCAGCTTGACGGGTGCGCCCCCAATAGACTACTCTTTTCTTGAAGATAGAATATTGGAGACCGCCGACATGTCAAAGACAGCCGCCGACATCTATGGGAACGTGACCAACGCGCGTAAGTCTCTTGTTGCAACGTTGAATGAAGAACGACGTTTCTGGCAATTGGAACTGGATAAGAAACAAGAATTCATCACGTGGGCTTTGAAGAACGCTGACAAGTACGACGATGGTGACAGAGTGGATTGGATTGGAGCATTCTATGACTGGATCGACGGAAGTTGAAAAGATTTACGACATCATCATGATCGGTGATGGTGTGTTCCGGGGCTCGCCCCAGATTTTTGCCAAGATGCGCAAAGCACTGGCACTGGCGGCTGACATTCCTGTGTCACCAATCCGCATCATCAGCGAGGAAGGCGACGACATCGCTATCGACGCTCCCGATCTGAGTGATTTTCCTCTTGTTGAAGAGAACATTTACGGCGAGTGGGAGACCCCACCCGGCGATCCGATTTTGTATTTGCTGGCGCACAGCGATGAAAAAGGCGAGATCAAAGAAGACCAGATGATCCCGCTTGCCCACAGATTGATGGAGCTTGAAGAGCGCGCTTACGACATCATGTTGGAACGCACCGATTTGGGCACAGCGCAACTGGTATCGCGACTGATCCAGAACTTCGCCAAGGGGTTGGTGGCGTCTCACGAGACAGACCGACCTGTAAAATTCGTATTGGAGCCATATTACCCATGACCCCAGAACAAAAAATGATCGACAACTACCGCCGCGCAGCCCAAATGCGCACCGAGGAAGACCCTAACGAACCAGTCGAAATTGATGAAGAGACCATCTGATGTCCTTTGTACAACCAGAGAACGACGAGAAGCGTGCCCGCATCATCAAGAAGTTGAACAAGCGTACGTACTTCATCCTCGACAAAGTGTCCTTGAAAGGCGCTGACCAGTACATCAATGGGTACAACCGTCAGGAATATTGCCTGTTGGAATTGGACAAGGACGGCACGGTCAAGCTGGCCTTTCTAAAGACACCGTTCCACAGTGTGTACGGCCCGCAGGTGATGGCTAAGAGACGCCCTAACGGGCGCTACTGGTACATCAGCAACGCCTACGCTGATACGCTGGACAAGTGGTACATCGACGCCATGGAGGCCGTGGCGGACGGTACGCACACATTCCCGGAGTTTGACGCCAATGACCTCGACCGCATCGTCTGAAAAAGCCTACGTAGTCGCCGACATGGACTACGAGAACAGCCTCATTGTATATGCGGCGACGCCCGGAAAGGCCAAACAGAAAGCCATTGGTTATCTGGGAGACGAGTGGATATATTTGCGCACCAACCGCGCCAAGTATCTCGACCGGTTCGAGGGCAAGGAGATACCATCCTTCTGGCTGGCTGGTGGTTCGAGTGCTTTCACTGCGGCAGAAAAATTGACACTGACGTCCTGTTCGATAACGGGATGAGCCCGGACGATGTTGTGGGGACGTACAACGGACGCACCTACTGCGCCCCGGCATGCCATCAAGATGCCATGAAGTATGACTATGACGTCGGAGGAATGAAGGCGGTACTGATAGACCACTTCGCTTTCCGCATCAAGCATCGATTCGGGGACGATATTGACGTCCTGCCGGAGCCCCACATCTACATCGACAGAAACCTAAAGGTGTCTCAGATTTCCTTTAAAGCCCGATTTTCTTTTCAGGACACCCGCACTTGTGAATTCAAGAGCACGTGGGAAGAGCCCATAACAATGGCCCAAGCCCTTGAAAGAAAACTGGATTTGTTCTGTCCTAACGGCGATCTCGTCGCTCTAAAAGAATTTTTGCACCAACAAGAAGGTTTTCTATTGACGCCTGCCTGATAAAGGCATAAGTATAGTGCAACCGAAATTACTTTAAGGAGGCACAACATGGTAGAAAAGAAGCGCAGAGGCCCGTACCGCAAGTGGACGGACGAAGCTCTGAAAACCGAGGCAGCAAAGTACAAGACGCGCGGCGACTTCCTCAAGGGGTCCCCATCCGCATACATGACGGCGAAGCGTCTAGGCCTTTTCGAAGACATTACCAAGCACATGTTCACAGGGCGTTTCACGTGGACCGAGGCTATGGTGAAGAGCGAAGCCAAGAAGTACAAGACCCGCACCGAATTCTTCAAAGGCGCTCGTTCAGCTTATTCGGCGGCTGTCCGTATGGATATCCTCGACAAGGTGACTGAGCACATGCCGTCCTACGCCGGTAAAGGCAAGAAGCGCGGCCCGAATATTCGCACGCTCAGCAAGGCCGCAGCCAATGGTTGATATTGTCATGGCCGTCGAGCGCGTAAAATTGCAGATCGGTGATCACCTTTTCGGCGGGGAGTATCTTCGTGAACGCCCCGCCGCCCTCATCGAAACCTGCAACCCGATGCACCTCAGCTATTTTGGCTATAACCCATTCCATGCGTTGGAAAAGGCAGGCATCCATTGGAAGTCCATGCAGCCATTCAAAGAGGCTACAGTAAACTTCGATGATCCGTACAATCGTCATGCGCAGTATCACGGCGTGGTACCGGACATGATCCTGACCAACGATCCATCCGCCTACGACATGAAGAACGCCTTTTACCCAGAAATGGCTGCGGACACGGCATGGAACCGCGACCGCTACCGGGATTACGTGGGAGGCGACGAGACAGCACACCCGCCGCAGTGGGCACGCATGCTCATGGGGTCGGGGTACACGTCTGGCACGCGGCCCTCTGACGGCTACGGTGCAATTGAGCACGGCTATGTGGGCCTCAGCAATGGCGACTACCTGCGCTGCTATGTGTGGGAGTGGTACAACAAATGATCATTGCACTCGATTACGACGACACGTGGACACGCGACCCGGACGCATGGTATCAGGCCGCGATGATCATGAAGCAGGCGGGGCACACCATCTACGGTGTGACCCTGCGATATCCGCGCGAGGCATCCGGCATGGACATGCGCTATGATAAGGTCTGCAAAGAAATCATCTTCACAAGTCGAGAAGCGAAGTGGTACTACACGAGAAATCGTGGTATCCTGATCGACGTTTGGATCGACGATTCGCCGCACTTTATTCTGAGGGGAGCCCAAAAATGAGCATACGCGAGCATGTACTGAAATACCCAAACGGTTACCGCTGCGACAATTGGGTGGTGATCTTCATCAACGGCGACGACCCACACTACCGCGTACTGACCGGTACGTCCGGCGGCTACACCACTGGCAGTAGCTGGCGCATGAACAGCGGCATCGTAAAGGTGGAAGAGGACGAATACTTCTACTACTTCCTTGGCGCGTCCGGCTCTTGCTACATCTGCCACAAGGAGGCCTACGGCCTGCGCATGAACAATGCGCATATCTGGTCACAGTTGCAGGTGCAGCACGAGGAAAAGGTCAAGCTGATGGACGACGACACCGACTGGTTGAACCACGATTGGATCATATCATGAGCGTACGCAACGACCGGGGGCAGTCCAGACAGGTCACAATCAACGAGTGGTTTGCCAAATTCGTGGAAGGGCTGGCTTACGAAAAGTCCGAGTACCACACCTTTTGCGAGGACGTAAAAGGGAAGTCACAGCGTGAGATCGCGCAGTATTACGGAGAACTGGTATGAAGGACGATCTTGGAGATCGCATGAAAGAGTACGAAGGCGCGTTTGCTAAACGCCGTCTTGACCCCATGCTGCCTACAATCGCACGTATCGACGGACGTTCGTTTTCGAAATTCACCAAGGGCTTTGTAAAGCCTTTCGACAAGATCATCACGGATGCGATGAATGGCACCACGAAGGCACTTGTTGACAAGACGCACGCTGACATAGGTTACGTACAGTCCGACGAGATCACCTTGATCTGGCGGGAACAAGAGAACCCGGAAAGCTCCATGTTCTTCGACTGGCGCGAGCAGAAACTTGTCAGCGTTCTGGCGTCCATGGCGGCGGCGGAGTTCAACTGGTTTGTGATCGAGGGGCTGTCCCTCGACCCCCGCGACCGCTTGAAGGTCAAGACGCAGATGGTACGCCCCCACTTCGATTCTCGTGTCTGGTCAGTACCGGACAGAGACGAGGCAGCGAACACGCTTCTGTGGCGCGCGCAAGACGCCCGCCGTAATGCCGTCACTTCGTTCTGTCAGCAGTACGTGTCGCACAAGGCCCTGCAAGGCCTCGATCAGAAGCAGATGCTAGACGCCGCATACAACAACGCGGCCCCAGACATAACTTCTGCGGTGTCGATGGATGATCGCTTTGGCAGATACTTTCAACGCATCACCGAGGAACGCCAACTGTCCGAAGAAGAGTGGTTGGCTATTCCCGAGGGCAAACGCCCGCCGCGCGCGCTGACGTACACACGCTCAACGGTAAAGCAGCTTGAGAGCTACGGATACCTTGGTGACATGGGGCACGAAGCCCGTAAGCATCTGATATTCCGATGACACGTAAGCACACCTGCCCTGCATGTGGGGCCGAGACAAATATCCTGCAAGGAAACAAGGTAAGGTGCCCGTGCGGGACCTTCTCCGATATGGAATGAAACATAGTGCCATCTGTCACGAAATCCATCAAGCCTACCGGTCCCGCCATTTGTATGTTAGAATCCCTGTCAGATGGTGGTTACCCGGATATAAGGGTTATCGCCCGAAACATTATGGAAGCCGAAGCGCGCACCATGTTTAACTTCACGTCACCCGACGAGAAGAAAATCGAATACTACATACAGAAGTCCGACGACAAATATGTAATATTCTCAAAGGTTTACCCCCTAAACAGAGACGGGACAGGCGTAGCGCACAACTACGTGGCGGAGAAGGATTCCCTAGAGGAAGCCGAAGAACTGGTCGCGAAGATAAAAAGACTATAGTGAGGGAAATTACTTCTTGACCCGCTGACGCGGGTGTCTTATATGTTGTTCACCGAAACGAAAAGGAGGACGACATGATCAACGCTAAGCCAAACCTGAACGGAAACTCGGAGAAGGATTTCTTCGACGCCGCCCTCAAGCTTTCCCAAGCTATCACCCAAGTCGAAGAGGCTCTGGGCAACATGCGTGCGAACGTGTTCCATGGTCGCAACTACCAGCACATCACTGTCTGGCAGATGAATAGCGCACGTGCTGGCGATGACTCGCAGCAAGCACACGCTGCCCGCGCTGTGGCGACCTTGCAGTCCTTCGCGTGGACCGTAGCCAACAAAGCGATGGAGAGCGCATAATGGTGGCACGAGCAACCCCCGAGCAGTGGGAGCGAATCGTCACGTACACAAGCCGTGACTGCGAGATTTATGATACCCTTCACCCGGCGATCAGACGGGTCATTCGAGAGGCACCGGTGACGGTGTATCTGCAAAGCCTTATGCAAAGTAACCCACAACTGCTTCAACAGGCGCAACAGCATCCCTATGAGTTTGCGCGCCAGTTGAGTGACTTTCTAAAAGAGCAGTCGCGCCGCACACACCGAATCCTACAGCCGGAGCTTGCAAAGGCTATGGCACAATGAATGACCCGCGCCTTGAAGGATTTGATTCTGTTGTCGAGCTTATGCAGCGGATCAAAGAGAGTGGCAACGAATGGCCCAAGGTGCGCTTGTCCTTTAACGAGTACCCTTTGGTACTGACTGTTGCAGGCGACCGCGCACGCATGCCGGGGTCTGTGAATTTAACTGATGGAGGTTCCTATGGACAAAACAAGTGGTACGGACGCATCTCCACAGACGGTGTTTTTGCACCTGCTGAGGCTACAAGGAATCTCCCTGACGAAGATAAGACCGAGCTTTGGTCGCTTCTCTCACGACTTCGCGGAGGCGATGCCGAACAAGTCTTTGCAGAGTATGGTAAACGATTTGGGGTCTGCTGTATGTGTGGGCGCGAACTCACGAACGAACGAAGCGTGCATGAGGGTATCGGCCCTGTCTGCAAACAACGCGCTTTCGGTTGACACGTCGAAATAAATCAGGTAAGGGTGTAGGATGAAAGCTAATCATCTTGTAATCGACGTGGAGGCCGGAGGCCCACACCTGTACTCTTCCCGATCTTGCAGATTGGCGTTGTCGATCTTCACAGCGGGCACGAATTCTATGGAGAATTCCGCCCCGCGATTGGGAGCCGCCACGACGCGAAGGGCAATGCTGGGACGCTTCGAAAAATCATGAAACTGTCAAAGTGAAATGGCTGCTAGGAATATTGATATGAGACTTATTGGCGACATTCACGGCGACATTCACGCCTACGAAAACATCACCAACGGCTGCACTGAGAGCGTTCAGGTCGGCGATTTTGGCGTGGGCTTCTTGCCGGAGATTACGCAAGAATACGTGGACACACAACTGCACGCGGAAGGTCGCCACAAGTTTATTCGCGGCAACCACGACGATCCTGCTATGTGCAAGGAACGTCCGGGGTACATCGAAGACGGCACCTACGATGCTGAGCGTGGAATTCTCTACATCGGCGGAGCGTGGTCAATTGATTGGCAATTACGCACGCCGGGATATTCTTGGTGGGAAGACGAAGAACTTAGCATGCCCGAGCTTGTGCGCATGCACGAATTGATGGTGTATCATGAACCGCGCATGGTAGTCACACATGACGCCCCCACAAGCGCCATATATGAAATGTACATCAAGCCGCGCAATGCGCGACAGTTCAAGACCCGAACGGCTGAGGCTCTTGACGGCATGTTCGCGCGTCACCAGCCAGAGCTATGGGTATTTGGACATTGGCACGCAGACATGGATGCCTACATCAACCGCACACGTTTCGTGTGTCTGGGCATCAACTCTTACATGGACGTGCCGATATGATCAGAAAGACTATCCTAGCCGACGCCATCGCCGCCGCTGCTGCCGGTGCCGGTCTGATCTGGATTCCGCACGAAATGTTATAAGACCAGGACATATTCTTCATAGGTTATTGACAAATCTCTCTCAAGCTAATATCTGTGGTTCAACGAAACGAATCACGGAGGACAGCATGAGCGACGCACCGATACCAGAAGACAGCAAAAAATATACAGACGATCTTGCGACGGCCATATGGCAGTCCGGCTGGAAGGCTGGAAACAAGAAAGGCTATTCCGATGGATACAACAACGGCAAATCCGTAATGAGCAGCGGTTGGGCTGTGTTTGCCCTCCTCGTTTATTTCGGTGTCGGCGCGTGGGTAGGCTACGCGGCTGATTGGGTCCATACCTGTGAGCCTATCTTGGTGACCGACGTAAAGTCCTGCACCAAAGCCATGGGAGGATGAACATGACCACCAAAACCAATTACCCCGAGCCCGGCAAGTGCTACACCCAAAAGTGGATCATGCGCGACGACCTCAAGAACAACCCTGACGTCTACTTCCTGTTTGGTGACAACACCATCCGACGCGGTCTGGGCGGGCAGGCGAAAGAAATGCGCGGCGAGCCAAATGCAATCGGCATCGCTACCAAGATGACGCCAACGTCTGAGTGCAACGCATACTTCGACGACATGGACGTCATGACCAACTGCCGCATCATCGCAAAGGACTTTCGCAAGGCCTTTCAGATGCGAGACATGGGGCACATGATCGTGATCCCCGCAGATGGTCTGGGCACCGGGTTATCAGAATTGCCGCAGCGCGCACCAGAGACAAACGAGTTTCTTGAATGGATGCTTGACTTGTTGCGCAATGGCGGGCAACCTGCGTGGAAACAGATACTGAACGGAGGATGATTCGCATGAAACTTGATCGCCAATACCTGCAAAACAAAGCGTACGACTTCGTCATGGAAAGGCTCCATGCTGAGGGCTTCGTAGCGTACGGCGTTGGCGGTTGTGTTCGTGACGCGGTCATGGGCTCCATGCCAAACGATGTGGACGTGGCTACAAACGCCCGTCCACACGATCTTCCCAAGGTGTTTGGTACCAAGCCGTGGGACGGTGACACCGAAAAGCGCTATGCCGGTAACGGTGTCGTCCTGTACCCCACCGGGGTGCGTCACGGCACTTGGACTGTTCGGTACGCTGATGAGGACGTGGAGGTTACCACCTTCCGCAGAGACGTTGACACCGATGGGCGCAACGCCACTGTCGAGTACGCCGACACGGTCGAGGAAGACGCACTGCGTAGGGACTTCACGATGAACGCCATGTACGTCGATCAGGCAGACAACGTTCTCGACCCCACCGGCACCGGCCTCGCCGATATTCTGGCAGGTAAGGTGCGCTTCGTTGGCAGCGCCGAAGAGCGCGTCAAAGAGGACTACCTGCGCATACTTCGTCTGTTCCGGTTCCACGCCCGCTTTGGTCGTGGACCTATGGACGTTGACGCGTGGAACGCTGCCAGCAAGTGGAAGTTCATGTTGAAGAAGGCGGTCTCCGGTGAGCGTATATGGGACGAGGTGAAGAAACTTCTGTCGCTGCACTCTCCCTTCGAGGCGGTCTGCGAAATGCACGCCACGGGGGTTCTTGACGAGCTTTTCAGTACGCGTTCACTCGGCATGTTCGGTGCCCTGATGGCGCACGAGCGTCGCCAGAACTGCGCACCACGTTGGACACGCCGCTACGTTACTTTGGTTGGTAACGAGGTGCCATACCCCCACTCGAATTCGGAACAGTCCATGTTGGATGACCTGAATGCGGCCTTGAATGTGGGAACGATGTCTCAGGCAGTGTGTGCCCACAAGTACGGTGACGTGGTTGCCTACGACTTCGCGGTGTGCCGTGGCGCGCGGGTGAACCATAAGCAGATAACACGCGGCCTTGAGGCTGTCATGCCTGTGTCCTCTCAAGACCTGATGCTCACCGGGTTCAAGCCCGGTAAGGCTTTGGGGGATGCTCTCCGAGGATTGGAGAAGCTTTGGATAGAGACAGACATGGAACTAGGACGCGAAGATTTGTTGAACCACCTTCGCCGCGACCCGAACCTCAAGGTATTGACATGAGCGTCGGCCCTATCTACATATATGGAGTCAGGGCCGACGACACTTACGTGTTCCTCTTCACGTGGACGTTGACCCCAGAAATGGGAATACAACGCGCAAGACGAGAAGCAAAACTCTTCGGTCGCGAGAAGGAATTCGTTGACTATGTCGCAGAAGAATCCAGAAGATCATGAGATATCTCCATCCGCATATCTGGGCAGCACGCTTGGGAATGCTTACTTTTCTGGGATGAGTATGCAAATGATGTTCGAGGCGGTGTGCGTAACACACGATGAAAGTGCCAATTCGTTCTGCCCGCAGATACGCGTTGAGTGCAACAGCTTCAAACGACTTGACGACACTGTGAGCGCCGGGATATGGGCAAAAGAACGCCTCGATGAATTGGTAAAAGAGCATGGCAGAACCGCATAAACTTCTGACGATGATCCGCTCGAAAAACCTTTTCGAAGATATTGCAGCGGGGAAAAAGAGAAAAATGCCTTGCGGAGACATTCGCGTTGCTGTACAGCTAAGCGGTGCCGGTTTGATTCGATTGACCGGAAAACGAAACGACGTCACGACCTCTTGGGTATTGACTGAGCTAGGTAAGACATATGTCAATTGAACCACAATGCGTATACTGCTCTGCCGTGGACAAGTTCCGCTGCAATACACAGTTGCAAGCTGATACATGTGGCACCTATCTGCGTCAGAAAAGCCGCAAGGCGGAATTCCAGAAGATCAAACAGGGCCAAGACGACCCAAAAGACGTAGACGCAAAACCCCTGACCACCGCTGAGATCGATCATATGATATCGCTTCTTACGCGCATGAAATCATCTATGCAGAAAGGCAAGACATGAACCCGAACGAAAAACGAATCGACGATTTGATTGTAGAAAATCTCGAAGCCTCGAAGAACGCTGTTATGGCGGCGTTCAACACAAAATCTGTCGAAGACTTGGTGGGATGGGAGCGCCTTTTGGCATCCATGCGCAGCCTGCCGGAAGAGGCGATGCAAGACGTTGGTGTCCCGCTGGTGCAGAAATGCTTCATGGTGTTTGGCTGTGACCCGACCACGAAAAACGGACGATCCAAGATGCACGGCTTCCAAGACGTTGTGGCGCTGGCCCTGCAAGACTGCATGACTATTATGATGCAGAACATGCAGCGAAGCCAGCAAGTATCGCAGGCGCTTCGAGCCGGTAAGAGTGGCCTGCTGCGCTAAGTTATAACAAAATCTAACCCGTTATAAAAAAAGCCCGCTGACGCGGGCTTTTTTTATTCCTATTGACTATCTTCTCTCAAGGTCATAAGTATGGTGCATCAGAAACGAATCAGGAGGAACAGATATGTTCGGAGACGTGATCAACCGGATGAACGACACACGGTGGTCATACGATCTGTGTACGCTTACACAGTCGAATCTGTCCTGCCTCGCCCAATACTTGGGCGTTCCCAAATGAACAGCCCCGGCGCGAAACAATACCTCTCGACAGCGGAGAAGGAACGTGATAAAGCGTTGATCTCTCTGCGTGAGGCTGAGGACGACGAGTGGAAGAATCCTTCCGACAGCGTCGCCCGTCGCCGCGTGCAATTTTGGACTAGCCAAGTCGGCGAGCTTTCTGCTATGCCTGCCTACACAATCATACCGCTTCATTAAGGAGGACTTCATGAGCGATAATCCAAACGTAACCAATGTGGTGACAACCAAGACCAGCAACATCACCCACCTTACGTGGTTCATTATCGGCGTTGTTTTTTCTGCCGTGGTGATCTACAACATACCGACGTCCGTCGATCTTGCCACCGGAGTCGTTGGCTATGTGGTTGAGAAGACCCCCGGCGTCGTTTCAGGTGTCACCGGTTGGGTGTCTGAGACCGTCAACAGCATCGGTTCTGAATGATGCTAAAGCTGACGGACAAAACCTTCGACAAGTACCTCGCGGACGACATGCCGATGATCGTCATGTTTCACGCGACGTTCGCCGGGCCGTGCAATCTTGCCATGCCTGAATTCGAGGGCGCTGCCCGTCGCGTTGGCAACCGTATACGCTGTGCCACGTTCGATCTGGACGGAAACACGAATGTCCCGGAGCGCTACGGCATCCGGGGCATTCCAAACTTTGTCTTCTTTGAAGACGGAAAGCCGACTGTGGCATACGTTGGAGCCCTCAACGAGGCGCAGATATTGGAGGCGTTCGATGGCTGACGAAGACGCATTTGACAATGATCTCGGCTTTGAGCAGGGACCCCCGCGCAAGAGTTTGTTTGAAATTCTCGTTCCGTGTAATTGGAACGACGGAACACCTGTGCGTACGCGGCACCACAGAGAGTGGGACAAACGCGTCCGAAAGATCGCCAACGGGCTTACGATACTCACACCCGGCAAGGGTCAATGGGTACACGAGTCTGATCTGTACGTTGACCGCATGATCCCTGTCCGCGTTTTTTGCACGCAGTCCGACATGGACAAGATCGCCAACATCACGATACAGCACTACGAGCAGGAAGCGGTGATGTTCTACCCCATCGCCGATTGGGCGCTCATCTACAATGCGACGGAAGCGCAAAAGTCTAAATTCCGCCGCAAAAGCAATGGAATAGCAAAGGAGGTTGCAGATGCCTACAATTCGTAATCACGACGACACACAGGACGTATACCTCGCTACGGTAGATCAACACGGAAACGCGGAAGACGCCGCCCGAGAGTTGTGGGCGAGCGTACATAACGCAACAAAGTTTTATGGCGGCAGAGCCCTTATTCGGGAGCCCGAGTTGGGCGACATCGGGTACACCGTCATGTGGGAATCCGGTCCTCCACAATGGGCACACGCCTATGTAGTATCGGAAGGTGCAGACGCACCGGGCTTCGTCGCAGAAGCCGCAGACGCCTTTACTGTTCGTTTCACAGATTTGGATTGACGGTCTGCAAAGGCAAAAGCCGCTGACCTCCGTGGGGGGCGAAAACGACGCCGAAATCTACGACAGCGCAATCGAAGCAATCGGGGACGCTATTGCCGACTCCGGGCAAATGAACTCCAAGCTCATGACGATCTTGCAGGACATTCGCGACGGCAACCCGTACAAGTAAAACGATGGGCGTGGAGACCCGCCCACAACGATTCAGGAGGCATCATGTCAGAACCGCACACAACACTCGACGTCAATACAAAGGAAGATTTCCTGCTGGTAAAGCACCGCGAAGCCGTGGGCGAAGCGAGCGCCAAGGTGGTGAAGACTGCCCCCACCCGCCAGATCGGGGAGCTTTATCCAGAGTACCACGTGCGCCTGTTTCAACACCTCCAAGCCGAAGCCGTCGCCTGCCAAGAATTCGTGGCAGAGAAGGACCGACTGGCCCGCGTTCTCGCGAAGGAAATTTTCGGATGATCTTGGATTGCAGAAATTCCTCACAGGACGCTTGACAAGTAGTCTTCCTTGACCTAAATACAGGGTATCGAAACAGAAAAGGAGACGGACATGTCAGACGAAGCAGAAGTAGCCCGGATTGCCGAGGCTGTAGAGACAGAAGCGCAGCGTCTTGCCGACGACGGCAACATCGCCGCTTCCAACGCCCTGTACGAACTGGTGTACAAGGCCAACGGTGACACGCTGATCCGGTTCTCTCGGATTATATCTGGCCTGTACCAGCCCGGAGCGGGCGCATGACTGCCGCAAGGTCGATGACGCAGTTCACGGTACAGGGGCGCGATCCCTTCCCGATGGACATGCTCCGCTACGACGCCTGCTGGCCCTCTGACACTGGATCAGCCTTGGCTATTGGGTGGTCACACTCACACGATCCAGATCGTCTCGGTACTCACAAAATCACGATGAACACTTGGAAGGTCGGCATCACCCCCGAGCGATGGGGGTCCTTTGGGTGGACTGTGATCAGTCAGGAGCGTGTGTGATGGAGTACAAGCAAGTCCGCGTGGACGAACACGTCACCCGCAGCACGACGAAGTGTTCATGAAGAACAGCTTCATCAACGCGATGATCGCGCACTACGGGCACTGCTTCACCACCTGTAAATACTGCGGATGGGCGAGACGTTAAAAAAGTGATGTATGCGTTGAACAATGGGCTTGAGCCCGGCGCGGCTTGGTGCGATTAAAGCTTCACCAGTTCACCGTCACACAATCGCGTAAGCCACCAGAAACCCGGAACCTTGACGTGCTCGTCGTAACAGCACCCGCAGTGTATGCAACGTGTGCTCGCAATGGCTTCGGACCAGTCACCGTCATCAACGCGTATCTGGTCCGGTTTTGATGGTACCGGCGTTCTTCTCATTCCGCGTCCAAGACCTCAAGCTGCCAATACTGCCCCTTCTTGACCTTGTCGCCCTTTTTGATTGACACCTGAGTACCGTCAGACAGGCGGAACACCTGCATGTGGTACTTCATCAGGAACCCATCAAACTGCTTCTGATCGTAGGTCGCATCATCGTCAACGGTACGCTTCAAGCGAAGCGGTAGTTGTAGGTCTTCCTCGATAGCCATGCGGATCAGGCTAGGGTCTTCCTTCTCATCGAGCGAGCGCATGAGCACCGGCTTGTCGATGTGACGCTCCCACCATGTTTCTAGGAACAGTGTAATATCATCGCCGGACGAATCAGCCGCACGCTCTTTCAGTTCGGCGCGGTTGTCAAGGAAGCCGTGCAGTTCGCAGGATTTCAGAATGCCACCGATAACACGGGACCAGTTCTCGTATGAGTTAAGCATAGCTTCGGTCTGCTTGGGTTGTCCCTGCGCAATCCAGTGCTGTATGAGCGTCAGGCAGGCCCACACAAGGCGACCACGGTTCTCACGGACCCAACCCCCAATATCATCGTGACGCCACCCAGAGCGGCTCTCAGGGTCTGCCATGCGTGCATCCAGATCGACCATAACCAGACGGCGGATCAATTCATGCGACAGGCGGACGTTGTTACCGCAAAGGACCCATACGCAACGAACCTCAGCTTCGAGCATCTTTGAGTGCCCAAGCATGCGGCCTTTGACAATAGGCGCAGTCATGGTGGACGCAAGCGTACCACTGTTGACGTCCTTGTCGATGTTGTCGAAGTAAATAATGTTCGACCCGTCAGACATGGCGGTGACCAGCGTCTTCTGCATTTCTTCATCGCTTGGTGGGATCGACATTGCCGGGGTGACTTCACCGTTCGCAATGATCGAGCAGATATCTGTCAGCAGCGATGCACCGGTAGCGGGCGAAGGCTTTGTCAACAAGTGACCCGGCGTGGGTCCTTTGATCATTTCACGGCAGAACATGAGCAAGAGCATGCCGATGATGTGAGTGACGGCAGGAACGCCTTCACCCATCATTACCTGATGCACGATCTCGTCACGCTTCAACCCGCCCAGAGGGAAGTCCCCAAGGACATCTTCAACCAGAAGTCGTTTGGCTTCGTAAATCTCTTCGGCGGTCGGTACCTTGGAAACCTTTGGCACGTCCAGCATGTTGTCTGGCTGGTAGTACAAGCCACTTTCAGGGTGGTACCCCTTCACCGTTATCAAGTCACCATCAGCGGTGAACACAGGCGTCTTGATCAGGCCGCGAAGCTTTGGATAGGCGGACGTACGCCCACCGTATAAGTGCAAGCCGATGTCAGCAGGCATGGACACCTTCTGTTCGACAATAGCGTCGCCCTTGGTCTTTACCTTGATCCAGTTCGTGACTTCGTTCACCTCAGTCATGAATTGATCCTTGTTCAGGATCGTGATGCGCGGGATGGAGTCAGAGTTCTCTTCGATGCGCGCTACGGATTCCATGTATTGAAACATGAACGGCTTTTTTCTGTTGACGTCCTGAATACGTGTCACAGCGTATTGGACCTTTTCTTTGAAGTCCCATTCGTCAACGATTGGGTCAGAGCCAACGCCCTCGTCGTCGTCGCCGCCAGAGCGTAGCTCAGTCTTTGCCTGACGCCAGAACCCCATGATGGTGGGCTTAGGCAGCTTCGTCGCCCCGGCGAGCGCCACGGTTATGTCGCGCTGCTTGGTGGCTGAATCACCTATCTTCAAGCGCTTCTTCAAGAACTTAACGATGGCGGCATCTTCTGCATTCTCATCAAACTTCGACACCAGTGCGGTGACCGGGTCTTCCGCAGTCTCTTCCTCAGTAGGAATTTCGTCGGCAGGTACGTCGTCTTCGGCAGGCAAGCAGAACTGATCGTCTTCGAGGACGTCTTCTTCGAACCAACCTTGCTCAAGCATTTCCTTGATGAATTCGAGCTTGTTACGCCCCTGACACGCGTCGTGGCGGCAGAACATAGTCCAGTACCCGTTCTCGTTTTCGAGCGGGTTCATGCACATGGTGGCGGTGCCGCCTGTGGTAGAGTGTTCGTGCTCGAACGGGCACTCGCAGTGAACGGTACCAACCTTCTCCCCACCGGCCTTTCGAATTTTGTCGTCGCAGTAGGTCTCGATCACATCTGTGATCAGGAAGCGTTCCTTGTACGCGCTGTGCCACTTGTTCAGGTGCTTACCGGACGGAGCGTGAAAAATTTCAATCTCAGCTTCACCGGGACCGGTCTCAGTACCCGCCGCAAACGGATCGTTATCGTCGCGGTTCTTGACGTAGGAATTCTTTGAGTAGGGCTCGATCTTGTCGAAGGACAGCGGTTCGCCCTGCACTATGCAACAGTACCAATCTTCGGCATCCTTGGGGTGACGAGGCGTAAAGAACAGTCGGTTGACGTCGCAGGACGTCGCGTCGAAGTTGACGCCAAGCATGTTGACTGCGACACCGCAGACAGCATCTGCCCACACGTCTTTCCACTGGCTCACGGTCGGAGCCAGATCAGACAATTCAACAGGCTTTGCAAGCGGTATGATCACACGAAACTTGTCGAGCGGCTTGGTCTTTAGGACAATGCGGAGACCGTCTTGGGTCTGCTTACGCGCATCAATAACCTCAATCTCATTGATGAAATCGGCGTCATAGCGATCCTTGTGGTGGTTGCGCAGGTATTCCTGAACCTGTGTACGGTTCGGGCTGTCCTTCAACTTGAGCTTGCGCACAACGTCGTCGTGCTTTAGCTCCATGACATCTTTGCCGTGCGAGAATGAGGTATAGACAATCGCGAATAGCTCAAGCTCTTCCAGCTTGTCCAGCACTTCGTCGAGCGCGGCACCGGAGTCGATATCGAGCCCGATAGACGCCATGGTCTTGATTGCAGAATCCTTACGCGCGCCGCCGATGGACGCAGCGAACACGAGACTGTCACCTTCTTTTGATTTTGCGACCGGGTGTCGGGAGAGGCCAAACTTACCTTCGACCCCGGCGATCCAATCCCACCACGTCATGGTGACTGGCTTCCAGTCCCCATCTTGGGTGTTGCGTCGGTCCTTCATCCCGTACAGACGACCACCCATAAGAGTAACTTCGGTGTCGAGAAGGGCTTCCATTTCGGGCGTAGACTTGCCAAGAAGGACCGCGTCGTTTAGCGTCAGTACCTCCGGTGTATCGTCTTCTTGCATGCTTTGTCCTCAGCGAGTAGATTTCGACACTACTCATTTTTGACCTGTTGATCAACCCCTTTTGTCACATAAGGGCCAGTTTACAAAAGAGTAATTAGTATGCTCCCGCCACAAATTGTGGCGGGACACAACATATTGGATCAATCGTCTCGGCTGTCACCAAATCCCCAATCGATGACGACCGGGAATCTTGGTACGCCGTCCGGGGTCGGGGTGAAATAGCGCACTGTTGCCCACGTCGGAGTGTTGCCTTCTTGCCACAATGCTTCGAGGACTTCCTTCTTTCCGCGAACACCAGCACCAAACTCACGCCCGTACGGCAGGGTCAAGGCGAAGCGCTTGGCGGCACCAGACCAATTTCCCGAACCTTCTTCGATGCGAAGAACGGGGAATTCGTCTGTCAGGAATTCTTTGCGCTTCAAAAGCGCGTTAGAGCGCTTCATCTGATACTCGATACCGTCGAGGCGCACCATCTGGCCTTCGTAGCCTTCTTCAAGCCACTGACCATACAACTCGTCCAGACGCTCCTGTGTGGCTACACGGAACGTTTGTACGGCGACCACTGCCGGGCTCCCGATATTGGACACAGCGTCAGACACAGCGCCTGTGCGACGCGAGAACTCATTCTCTCCGACGCAGTCGTATACGTGGTACTGAATTTTGTCTTTGGCGCGAGCGATGTCAGCCGGTGTCGGTTTCGACTTGCGTACGATGGACGTAATCAGGTTGAAGTCGTCACGGAACTGGTGGTGATACAACTCGCCGTCGAGAATGGCCTGCGGGTTCTGCTTGAAGTAAGGCGCGAGGGCTTCTTCAATATGCGGAACAGCAACGATGGCCTTGCCCTTACGGGTAAACAGCCCGTCAGCACGTGCGATACAGCGTATACCGTCGAGCTTAGGCTGCGCGTACACACCCGCCCCGATATCGATTTTTGATTTGCGCTCGGTATAGTCGTGGGCCAGCATTGGATCAGTGAATCGCACGTTGTCGATGTCGTCCAGATCGGAGAAGTAGGCCAGTTCGAGTTTCTTGGCGTAGAGGGCTGCGACTTCCGCGTGCGCTTGTTGGTGTGACGTGGTTTCGTTCGCGCGCCCGACGTTCTTCGGCTCGCATACCGTCCAATCGCTCGTAACCATCTTACCGGTGTACACACCCGCAATAACGCGGTGCGCACCGACCATACCGTCTTCGTTCAATCCGATCTCCATGCGCCATACGCGCACCTCACCGGCAGCACCTCTTTTGTAAATAACGTTGGGCTTGCTGACTACTATAAATTCCATCCGGTCCTCCTATGCGAATCCTTTTTATGTTGATACACCATAAAAAAAGTACGCGCAAGACATACTTGCGCGTACCTGTATCTTAGTTGCGCTTAGAGCACGCACGGGGGCGGATTATATCTCGATAACCCCAACCCAGAGAATGTATACGACCTCCGCTGCCAGTATCACACAAGATGGCAGCTTGAACAGCTTGCTCAGCGGTGGCACCATGAGCGATGGCCCCGACCGCATAGGCACCCCCAGAACCGATGGCATCATATTTTCTGGGTTGCGGCGTGACAAAACCGTTGGGGTTCAGAGACCACAGGTCACCGTCTTTATTTGCGATGATTGCGTAACCATCATCGAGGTCCAGACCCAACTCATGCCCAAATCGATAGAAGTATGTGGGGTCTGGTGCCTCTTTATTCCCTTCGACCTCCAAGAGCCAGTCGAACAAGGGCCAGATAGCGCCTAGACGACCGGCAAAACCAAACAGATATTTCTTGGTTCTGCCGATCTTGTATATACCATGCTGGTACTCACACCCGTTGGTCACCTGTTCATCACAGGCAATGACGCCGTCTTTGTACGCTATGGTACTCATCGTACGGGCACCACACTGATCAGGTCCCAACCTTCTTCGATGGTCGGCTGCGTGAAGTGTTGCTTCATGGTGTCGATGATTGACTGAGAGATCACCTTACCGGGACGGTCCAACCGCTTGGCGTGCTCTTCTGCGTCCGGCGTTTCAAAGACCAGTGCGATCTTGTAATATTCCTTCGGCAATTGAGCCAACAGACCACACCGCTTTTTGGCGGATAGGTTTGTGCGGTCCACAACGATACTCGCGCGATCTTTCAAAGCATGACGCATGCCCGCCTGCATCGCAGAGGTGGCCTCTTTGATGGTGCTTTCCCAGAGGGCGTCATAGGTAGTACCCTCGTCCTCAGCCTTGGCTGCGATGTAATCGTCGGTTGACAAGATCACAGCCTCGCCGCGAAACGGTTCGATGAAGGTGGACTTGCCGACACCCGGCAAGCCCACCAGAACAACGAAGAAAGGACCCCCGTGATCGATTTCCAAAAGTAGGTCCTTCATTCAATGTCCTCCTGTCCTGTCCAATCGAAGCTGAAAGCGGTGAACGATTCGGCTTCTTCTATGCTGTTACGCATTGCAAACCAATTCGTCTCCGAAGTCAACCCGCTCTTGATGATGTTCATCGCGGCGTCGCGAGTAGTGGCAACCTTGCCGTCCCAGAGTGAGAACATGTTGGCGCGCTCGATGCGCGTCAAATCCTTACCACGCCCCAACGCGAAAGACTTCTTGTCCGGGAAGTCGCCACGCACGTCTTCGTACAGGCCCCCGATCTCGTTTTCCAGAGTGTCCAACGACGACCAGAACTCCGCTATGAACGCGTCAACCTTGGCACGATCCTTGTCCTCAAGCATCGACAACAGGTCATCGACCTTACCTTCTAGGATCGCGGTGACCAACGTACGTTCCGTACGACCGGCTTCCTTGACCTTGTGAAGGACATTGTAGATGTCCGTCTTTGCCTTCGAACGGTGACCGTTAGGCCACGCCACCACCACACCTTCATCCAGATCATCGCTGATACGTACGTTCTCGATGTACGTTTGCGCATCCCCTTCAATCGGGTCGTAGGTCTTGACCACGGGAATGCCATAACGCTCTGCGACAAGAACCATGGCGTCATGGTCCATGTACTCACCGGTTACGGTGTGGCGCATGGCAAGAAGGATCATGTCACGCTTGCCGTAGTTGACGACAACGCGGTTCTCCGGCGACACGTACTCAAAGAGCGGGGTCCACCCCTCGCTCACCGAGCGCAGCGCAAACTTGACGTATTCACGCTTGCCGTACAACCACGCCTCAGCGAAGTTGGAGGTGTCGGTGACACCAATCTTGGTGCCCCAACGAAGACCAGCCGGAGTAAGCAACGGACGTACCATCGACCCATCCACCTTGTCCATGACGACGTGCGGCATATGAAATCCCAAGTGACCAATGGTCACGTACTCATTCTCGCCGACGTTAAAGAACTTGTGAAACGGGCGCGACGCGATCAAACCAGTCTCGGTGTAGAAAGCGATGCCACGACACTCGCGACGGATGACCGCTGCGTGACGTTCCTCGACTGATCCAATGACCGGCGGGAAGGTCTCAGGACCCATGCGTACGTAGTTGATGAACGTGTGCCCGCTGTCCTTCTCCTTCACGGTGAAAGACTTGTCGTCAATGAACGGAAGCACATCGCTGATGTGGTTTATGATCGGGAACGGATAATGTATGGACATTACCTGCACCCCGCAGCTTCGTCAGCGTGACCGGCTACAATGCGGCACGGAATGAGCACGAAAAAGAAAATCAGTGCCGACAGTATTGCCCAGATAGCGAGTGCTTCTCCGATTGAAATAAACATGTGTGCCTCCTGTGATTCGTTTGGGTCTCATATCAAATATACTCTGTACCTAACAAAGTCAATCTGAAACTTTTGGCGTGTAGAATATGTGGGAACCCTCAGCGCTGACACGCTCAAGTCTCGTTGCCCACACTGGCGACACGTAATCCGCATGGTACCAGAGAGCGTCTTCGGGGAGCAGCGGCTGTTGCGCACGTGTCAACACATCGATACCAATACCAAGGACCCGTTCAAACGCTTCGGGGTCGTCGATGATTTCCTTTTTACCATCACAGTAGAAACTGAACTGACAGTCGTGATCGCCAGAACCCTTGTCCTGTTTTACGACACCACAAACGTCCATAGGATAGCGGGGGCTGTTGACCCTGTTCATGATGACTTCCGCCACCTTGCGCTGCTCCATTTCAGGCTCAGACCGCGCCTCGAAGTAGAGGGCCATAGCCATGCACATCAATGCTGTATTCACGCGCGGCCCGCCTTTTTGTCTTCCTCTTGGTGGTCTTCCCACCAGTCGGCGAGGCGGCGACTGCGACGATCCTTAGCGTCATAAACAATGGCCTCGATCTCAGGGTCCATACCCCGCAGGATTTCACAGAGTGCGGCGACGCACTCGTCTCCGCCGCGCCCATACAGGTCATCCGCCGCGTCTTTGACGTGCCGAGAAATGTTCTTTCCCAACCGGTCGAACAGGTAGACAAGGTGTTGAGCCGCCTGACGGCGGTGACGTTCACCGGCTGTTGGCTCCATATGATCGGTGTTGCACGGCATTAGTTTTCCTCCATGGTCATGGCATTTGGACGCGTGTTGAAATTCTTTTTGAACTTCGCCACCTCGACAAGAGAGTCAGGGTCCAGATGCGGATTATAGATAGAAGCACCGCGATAGCGGAACCACTCGTTGACCTCGTGCATTTCTGCGTGGTCGATGGCGTGCTTTACGCCGGTCACGATCTCGTTGCGGCACATGTGTGGCGACAGGTAGTGCTTGGCACCGCGCCACGGAACCTTCTTACCCTCGATAGGGTCGAAGGAGATTTCCGCTTCCTCGGTCACGCCGACCTGAAACCACATACGCCCATCTTCGACACCGGTTCGGAAGTACCAACCCGGCTTGTACGTTATCTCGGAGATCAAGGCGATGAATTCGAGCCACTTTTGGGCGTTATCGTCACCATTGTACAGAAGCTTGTACGTAGTCGTTTTGTCGCACACTGCCCGCAGGCGCTTGACCATGGCGTCCATGCGCGGGTTGGGTGACTTGTGCATCAGAAGTCACCTTCTGCCGTCTGCACCACAGGGATGCCATTCTCACGCCACATGGTCACAACCTGATCGCGGTCGTCGAAGACCACGTCTGGGTCATACCCATCTGCACGCGCTTGGGCCAGAAGCTCCGCCTTGATGATGTAGTCGTGGCGGTAGTCAGGCTTCGGGTTGCCCTTCTTGCTGATCTTTACCGACCCGTCCAAGTCACGCTCGAATTCTGGGCGGATATAGAACGCGTGGTACTTCACGCCATGATCAGCCAGCCACTTTTCTGTAGCGGCCTTCTGCGTCTCGCGACGTCCAGTACACATGACCACGGTCCACCCGGCATCATACAGGCGCGCAACAGCGTCGATCACCCACTGGATAGGAGTGTCGTCAGGGATGCCACGCTCGAACGCCGGGTAGTTCTTCGGCTTCGAGGCGACGTAGACGCGGCGGTGTGCCAAATCTGCAACAGTACCGTCAACGTCCACGAACACGGTCCCCTTCATCCCGACCCAGATGGCGAACGGCCCTTTGTGGACGTCTTCCATCACCAGCCATTCGTCTTCTGGTACGTGCTTGGGCAGGAGCCCGGTCTTTGGTTTCAGATATTCCATGATACCTCCTATTTCCACATTGCGTTGATCAGGTCGGCGTGGCGATCACTCACCTCGATGTACGCCTGCGTTGTGGTCAGGTTGCGGTGACCCGCAAGAACCTGAACGTCGCGCAGCGACATGCCAACAGCGTTTGCACGTGTGGCACCGCGAGTAACGAAGGAGCGGCGACCACTGTGGGACGAGCAACCTTCAAGACCCAAGCCCTGATAGATTCGGTTGATGCGCATCTTGAGTGCATGCGCACGTCGTGTCAAGTTCTGACTTGCGCCCTGCTTGCCGCTTGGGATCACGTGCGGTGTTGATGGGAACGGAAGGTCACCACGGGTCTCATCGAACAGCGCGGTGAGCGCTTCACGAAGAGTTTGGTGCAGCGGGATGCTGCGAGACTTACCGTACTTCCCAATGTTGTTTCCAATATGCAACACTTGAACAGGACGCATGACGATGTCGCCAGAAGCGTCTTTGATCACATTGCCACCACTGTCGTATGCAGGGAAGTCTGTAACCTTGAACGTGCCGTCAGGGTTGACGACATTCAGCCGCCAGTCCAGACCGGCGATCTCTTGGACGCGCAGTCCAGCGTAAAAGGACAGCATGAATGCTGCGCGCATGACAACAGGTTGTGGGCTTGTAGACATGACCTCGTCAAGAAGTTCTTTGAGCTTCGCGTCGGTCAGGGTGTTTGCGTGCTTCGTGCTCATGTCGGGCCTCCTTCTCAGCTTCGGTTGAGAGACATATAGACATGTGACAAGCGATTCGCAAGTAGTTTCTTCGCTCAACCTAATCTTTTATGCCGAGCTTTTTGGCGATCTGTTTGCGGGCTTTGGCCCTACGTTCCTCCGCATCTTCTGCGGTCATTGGTGTGAGGGTCTTGACTTTTTGCTTCCCCTTCATCCACTCCTTGGCTTGTTCTACCTGTTCGACTGTGTCGAACAAAACCCATATTTCCATGGTGCCTTTAGATGTGTCTCGGGCGGATAGCATTTCCTTTTCAACGTCGCGGGCCATCAGTGTATCCACCCGTGCTTGGTTTCGGCTTCATCCTTATACAAAGAGTTGTAGCGATCCAGAAGACGCTTGAACCAATACTCACTGTACGTCGCCACAAACTTGTTGAACACCGGGTCCCCGATCTGTCCGTTCAGTGCCGCCCAGAACAAGTCCATGCGCAGGAAGGCGAGAAAGCAGTAAGCGCGTATGACCTCTTTGTCGTCCAGCTTGACGACTTCTTCGAAGTCAAAATTGTCGAACAAGCTAAACCCGTCCCAATCGAGTGCATCACAGATTGTTTCCACCAGTTCCTGATTACACATGTCCAGACCGTAGCTGTCATTCGGGCGCTGGTCTTCCACAACGACACAAGCCAGATCATCGTATCTATCCAGAAACTTCTCCAACTGTGCGCGTTCGTCAATCATTCAGAATCTCCTTGTAACCGTGGATGGGGCAGTCACGGTCGAATACATGGACCTTAGATGCGTCTTTGTGTATCGTGCCGCCTTGGCGGACAACAGCACCCGGCTCTTCCAAAAACACACGACGCTCTTTTGGTATGGCACGCCAGTCGGTGGCGCATTTACAGTCTGGCATACATTCCCCCTAAAGGATTGGCAACCATTATTTTTTAGCATTGACGGAAGTTTTTGTCAATCAAGCCTTGCGAATCGGTTTTCATCTTGCTATGTAATGATCACCCAAAACGAAAAGTCACATAGGAGGCCCAACATGAAGACCCAAATCATCGAACGCCCTGTCGCAATCCAAGCAGGACAGTCCCAAGAATTCACGATCAAGGCCAACGGCAAGGCATTCCGGGCTCTGATCAGCACGCTGTACGAGAATAAGATTCAGTCCATCGTTCGGGAAATCTGGTCCAACGCACTGGACAGCCACATGAACGCAGGCATCGAAGATCGCCCGTTCTTGGTTACGTTCCCCACTGTGTTCAACCCCACCTTTATTGTTCGCGACTTCGGTACGTCGCTTGAGCATGACGAGGTGATGAAGCTGTACACCACCGTCTTTGAATCGACGAAAGAAGACGACGAAGACGCCACGGGCAAGTTCGGTCTGGGCTCAAAGTCGCCGTTCGCTTATACAGATACGTTCTCTGTCGTGGCAATCAAGGGCGGCATGAAGCGCCATTACAGCGCGGTGATTGGCACCAATGGCATTCCGTCCATTCACTTTCTCGGCGAGCACGAGACGGACGAAGAGCAAGGTGTCGAGGTATCGTTCCCGATCCAGTCCAATGACATCAACAAGTTTCGCCGAGCCGCCAAGCGGGTTAGCCATGGCTTCGAGGTGAAGCCCGAGGTCCTGCGCGCCGAAGAGGAAGACGAATTCGAGGGCTGGCCTGAGCTTTCCACACTTCTCGAAGGTGACGGTTGGAAAATCCTCAACGGCTACATTGAAGGCTACTCTGCACAAGCGTACGCCAAGATGGGTCCGGTCTTGTACCCTATCAACGTCAACGCCATTGAAGACCTGAACGCAGAAGAGCGCCAGCTTTTGCAGACGACCATTCTCATCGACTTCAAGATGGGCGAATTGGAAATGACACCATCGCGTGAAGCGCTGTCCTACGGTAATGACGAACCGACGATCCCGTCCATCCGCAACCGTGTACGTACAATTGTGCGTGAAATGGTTGACGGATATCAGGATCGCTACGACGCCTGCTCAACCTATTGGGAAGCATGCGCGCAGTTCGCTCTTGATGTAGGGGCTTCGAATGGGCCGCGTCCGGTAAAAACGGCTTTGGAAAAGACGGCGTCGTGGAATGGCGAACCGCTCAAGACGGCGATGAAGCTTGAAAGCTATGAGATCGGTCCAGACGCAGAATTCTGTGTTCTGTCCGGCGATAAGCGCCACGGCAAGGTACTGCGTTTCTCTGAGCAGACGTCAACAGAAATTTCGTTCAGCGCCAGTGTTATCACCTTTGTCGAAGACATTCACAATGACAAACGCGCTGCGGCGCGCATCAAGCACCATCTTGAGAACATGGCGCACATGCCGAAGTACGTGTATTGGATCAAGTCACGCACACAGTACCTCCGCGCCAAGAAAGCTCCGAAGATCGATCTTCTGGAACTGCTGGACGGCACAGAAATTCTTCTGGTTGACGACTTGGACTTCCCACCGAAAGTTTCTTACGGCTCCGGCGGCGGATATCGAGCGCCTGCCATGGTCCGCCAGATGGACTATGACGGAGACTTCGATATCAAGGTGTCCCTGACCAGTGAAGAAGAGGACGCAGGCGGTTATTATATCCCGCTTGAGCGTAACGAACCGCAGTACCCGTCGCACATGCGTTCGCCGAAGTACATGTTCAATGCGCTGCGCGCGTTCGGCACCATCCCGGACAATGCGGTATTGTACGGCGCGCCGAAGACTTTGTGGAAGCGCTTCGAAGGCGACAACTGGATCAACATCTACGACATCGCTGAGGAAGCGTTCGATAAGTCACAGCCAAAAGCATCCGTAGCTAAGGCGGCGATGATTGACGCGGTGCAGCGCTCTTCTGATCTGCGTTTCCTGCGCGAGAACCTGAACGTCAAGACCTTGGAAGGTCCGGGCGGGGCGGCTCTCGAAGCTTTCGAATACTACAAGAGAATCGAAGGCCTGACGAAGCCAGACACGTCCGCTTATCGCAATCTGGCAACCTGTGTTGGCAAGACCGATCACATCGAAGAGTGGTCAAAGTTTGATGACACTGAGCTTGAGTACCACAAACTCTGCGTGGAAGAAGCTTACCCGCTTCTGGGAATGATACGTCGCCGGTGCAACTACGAAGACAAGCTGGTTGACAAGGTCACCCACTATGTGCAAGTTTGTGACATGGCCGCGAGCTATGATTCGCAAGATGAAATAACCATCGCGGCATAAACGGAGAAGGAGGAATACATGACCCAGAAGTTTCCATACACCATCAGCCACTCGAACATTACGGTGTTCGTCAGCGGCCAAATCGTCAAGATGCCTAGCACCCATATGGGTTTCAAAGCCCTTGCTGAGCACCTTCAAGGCAAGACACACGACGCCGAGACCATCCTGCAACTCGCCGACAAGCGTGCTGCACTGTCCCGCCTGACGGCGGGCAAGGTACAAGTCATCGGTACCACGGTTTATTATGCTGGTGTGCCTGTGAAATCAGCACTTGCCGCACGGCTGGTCCAGCTTGTTGACATGGGGCACGACGCCACACCGTGGGCACTGTTCATGGACAAGATTGAACAGAACCCGTCTGAGGGCTCCAAAGCGCGCCTGTTTGAATACATCGAAGCATGGGACACGCCGCTGTCTCCTGATGGCGACTTCATCGCGTTCAAGGGTGTCCGTGAAGATTACATGGATATCCACTCCGGCACTTTCGACAACAGCCCCGGCAAGGTAGTTGAACAGGATCGCGACAAGTGCGTCGAAGACCCCAACGTTCACTGCGCCGCAGGCCTGCACGCGTGTGCGTCCCACTACCTAGACGGTTTCTGGGGACGTCTCTCCCGCCGTGTAATCGCGGTGAAGATCAACCCACGCGACGTTGTGTCAGTTCCTTACGACTACAAGCTGTCGAAGATGCGCCTGTGTCGCTACGAGGTAATCGGGGACATCGAAGACGAAGGCCACCGCGCCCGCATCGAGCGTGCGCAGATCGTTACCGTCAACGAAGACGGCAACGTGGTCGAAGAGAAGATTTCTGATCGCGAAGTTCTCATCATCGCAACCGACCTCAATCCTGAGACCTTTGAATTCCGTGGCGACACCTACATCGAAGTCCCAGACACTGACTGTGATCAGGGCGATACGGTTGTCAACAACGAGAACGGCAAAGTTGGCAAGGTCCTCGAATATGAGACCATCCGGTATTACGATGAAGAGCACCCGGAGTACGAACAATGGAGAGACGGTGACGTCGCGGGAAGCGACATCAAGTCCGCACTGATGGTGGTCCTCGAATACGAAGACGGCGAGGAAGAAACTGTCACTTGGTACGAAGACCAGAGCCAGTGGCCTCTGACCACGCTTGAGCCCTACGACGACGACGAGGACGACCTCATCGATGAAATGGATGAAGACGACGATCTCTCGCCCACAGGGGGCATGAACGAAGACGCATCCTACCGCGAGCCAGTCATTCTCACACAGGCCATGCGTGTGGAAGAGCCTGCTCCCGAAGACATGCTCACATTCGAGCACGTGCAGTCGGGCCGCAGCTTCGCAGCCAATAACCTTGTGACCAGCGTCGCAGAGCTTGGTCAGCGCGGGTTCTCACGCAAGTACAACGTCCCGCGCACCACTGTGCAGGATTGGGTACGCCGCGCGCAAGACGCCGGTTACTGATAGATAGCGGAGGGCCGCTGACGCGGCCCCCCGTTCTTCTGTCAGCTTGCGGCGAGCCACCCTTTGGGTCGGGTGTCCTCCTATATTGCTTGTCGCAGGCTGTCACAAGAACGGATAATAGAGGTAAAAATGGCACACTATTCAGTTAAGTCTTGGTCGGCGTTCTTTCAGGCAATCAAAGCCGGTATCAAGACGCACGACCTTCGCGACATGATCGACCGAAAGTATGCGGTCGGCGACACCCTTCTTCTCCGCGAGTATGATCCCTTCAAGGGCGAGTACACCGGGGACACATGCGTGGTGGAGATCACCTACATCACGTCAAACAACACACCGTGCGCGTTCAGTTCTGCGGTCCTAGACAAGGACTACTGCATCTTGAGCCTGCGTCTTATGGAGGACAAATCAGAATGAGCGAATTCAAACGCTTCACAAGCCTAGAAAGCTTTGCGCACGTCTACCGTGGACAGGACTACTTCGACAAAAAGGCTTCGATACAGTACGGCGCGAAGATCAAGCTGCATGGAACCAACGCAGCGGTGCGCGTATCGCCAGACAACTACGTCACAGCGCAGTCACGCAGTCGTGACATCACCGTGGACACAGACAACTGCGGCTTTGCTCAGTGGGTGTCACTGACGCATGACGCGTGGGCCTTCCCACCGTCGCGCATGAACCCGGAGATTTTCCGTGGCGACGTCATCTACTACGGTGAATGGGCTGGTAAGGGCATCCAAAAAGGCGACGCGGTGACCCAACTCGATCAGAAATACTTCTTTGTGTTCGGCGTCTACGACGAGGAATCCAACACTATGATCGTGGACCCGGCGGCTATCGAAAAAACGATTCCAGACCTTGACCAGATCGTTGTGCTGCCGTGGGATTTCATCTGCGAAGGTCCGCTCGATTTCAACGACGCCGAAGCCTGTGATAAATTTGCCACAGAACTCAACGAGAACGTGAAGGCAATCGGTGAGCGCGACCCGTTCATCTACGGCATGTTCGATGTTGATGGCCCCGGTGAGGGGTGGGTATTGGTACCTATGCGCGACCCAGACGGCGAAGCAGACGACACCTTCGTCGATATGTACTGGTACGAACGCATGGCCTTCAAGGTCAAGACGGAGGCGCATGCTGTTAAGAAGGCGAAGTCCGCGTCCCGTGATATCGAAGTACCTGCCGGGGTCTACGAATTCGTTGACATGTTCGTCACCGAAGTGCGTTGTATGCAAGGACTCAATGAGATAGGCGTATACGCAGCCCCAGAGTTGACCTCCGACTTTTTGAAGTGGATTGGTCAGGACATCAAGAAAGAGGGCGACTTCGAAATGAAGGACGCCGGTCTTGAATGGAAAGATGTCTCGAAGCACGTAACCCAATCCGCCCGCACATGGTGGCTCAACAAATGTCAGGAAATTGAATGACACAAGAAACATTCAACGCTGAGAAAGGCGTCTACGATAATTCAGGTTTTGCCCACCGCCTTCGCAAAGCTGTTGGTGATGTGAACGATCTCGTCCGCAAAGCCCCGGCTGGCGTTATCATCACGTTCGACACGCTGGACTTCTCCACCACACGCGGTGAGCAAGAACAGCTTCAAGTCGAAGTGACGCAGCGCATCTGATGTTGCGTGGTGCCGAGCTTTCTGCGGATAAGCTGTACCGCTGGATACTCCGCGCAGCGGGGTCACCGTCCACCAGATACGTCGTTGCAGCGTGGGGGTGCCAATGGTAGCTTCATGAAGCGAGACGAAGCCGTAAATACGCTTCTTGACAAGAATGGGATTACCTTGCACCATTTGGGCTTGACAAAAGCAGGCCAACCGAAGCATCCTCTGTACCTTAAAGCAGACACACCTCTGCAAGAATTCGAGAAGGAAACCGCATGAGCACAGTAACAGACGAAGTCACCGGCAAGAAGCGTGTCGTTCACACACCGAAGCCAAAACCGACCGCAGTCATGACGCAGACGAACACCGTCAACGTTCCCGACGAACCGGAACAAACGGAGAGCCGCCAAGTCCGACGCGCTAACGCGCGCCGCACAGAAAAGCGCATTAAGCAGCACATGAACGAGGTGGTGCTAAAGAAGAACAAGAAGCGCCGCTGATGGAATTTGCAGTAGAGATACACGAAGCAACCCTTGGCTAGTTTTGACAAAATTGACGGCGTCTTCACAACCCGGTTTGCCGATGGCAAGTCCGGGATAAAGCCCAATGATCGCTTCATGTTCCGCCGCAATGGTTGGGAATGGAACGTAAAGCGCAAGGGTTGGGAGACGACCGAAGAAGAGAAGGCACGACCGCTCTACAAGCATGCCGTAGGGGCAGCTAAGGAATACCTAGACAACGTCGAAAGCATGCGCCAAGCCATGGTCGATGCTTCGTGGGCGGAAGACACAGACGCAGAATTCCCGAGCCCGGACGGTTTGACGTATATGCCCTTCCAGAAGGCGGGGATCGAGTACGCAATCAAACGTGACAAAACGTTGATCGCAGACCCACCCGGCCTCGGAAAAACGATTCAGGCTATAGGCGTCCACAACACTGTGAAGATGTCTCGCGTCCTTGTCATCTGCCCGGCGTCCCTCAAGGTCAACTGGAAGCGTGAGTGGGAGAAGTGGGACGTCCACGGCCTCACTGTAGGCATTGCCTCTTCACGCCCGCGCAGCAAGACCGTTGAAGGCATCACAGAGCGTTGGACCGAATACAACTGGCCTGACACTGACGTCGTCGTCATCAACTACGACATGCTCGAAACGTTTGATGACGATCTCAAAGAGATCGATTGGGACTTGTTGATCTGCGATGAGGCCCACCTTCTGAAAAGCAAGAACGCCCGCCGCAGCAAGTGCATCTTTGGCGGCAGCACGCCCGCCCGACGCAAGGATGGGAAGCTGGTCAAGAAGGCGAAGGACTACGCCCCGATTGATGCGACGCGTACACTTTATTTGACAGGAACGCCGGTCCTGTCCAGACCGCTGGACATTTGGAACCTCATTCGCTCTTGCGACCCGAAGGGGCTTGGCAAGAATAAGGAAGACTTCCAGTTCCGCTACTGCGGCGCATACTACATCGGCGACTACCTTGACGCGTCCGGCGCGTCTCACGAGGAAGAGCTTGGACGCCTGATGCGCGAGCGCTTTATGGTACGCCGAGATAAGAAGTCTGTGCTGAAAGACCTTCCCGACAAGACCCGCGAAATGATCCTGCTGCCGCAGGACAAGCTGGAAGCACCCATACGTCGCGAGAAGACCCGTGTAGAAACGGCTCTGAGCGCGTATGAGGACCTTGTAGGCATCGAGAAGTCGGATAATGAGTTCCGCTATATCAAAGCCATTGAAGACCTCTCAGACAAGCTTGCACGCGCTCTTGAGTTGCAGAACAGCGAAGAGCCTGATTGGGACAAAGCGGTAAAGACGCTGGACGAGCCTGATCAGATTCTGTTCACCGAGATTTCTGAGGCACGTGAAGAGGTTGCGTTGGCAAAGGTTGCCATGGTCGCGGAGCACGTTCAGAAACTTTACGACGCCGAAGAGCCTGTGATCCTGTTCGCCTACCACAAGTCCGTGGTTGCCGAGTTGCAGAAGCGACTCGAAGGCATGGGAATGCGTGTCGGAATTGTCACAGGTTCGGTCGCCCCGAACAAGAGACAGAAAATTGTTGACGATTTTCAAGATGGCGTGTATGACGTAATACTTGGAAACATCATGGCGATGGGTACCGGTTTCACGCTGACGCGTGCCTCCATCGTCGTATTCGCGGAGCTTGATTGGGTGCCAGCACAGATTGAGCAAGCCGAAGACAGAGCATGGAGATACGGTCAAAAGAATGCGGTTCTCATCCAACACCTCGTCGTCGATGGATCAATCGAGGCACGCATGGCGATGGCCCTCTTGGACAAGATGGGGATAATCAGCGCCGCTTTGGATAGTCGTTAATCGCTGTTGACATGTGACGAAAAGGTGTGCTAGGAAAAATTATGACTGATTTCAACATAGTCGAGACGGACCCAGATGTTAACAAGGCCATTGTCATGAGCCTTCGAATGTACATCGACATATGCCGAACGTCGGGAAAGCTCCCGCAAATGGGGCACATGGTTGAAATTGCTTTTGCGCTGGATGCGGGTACCAAAGCCCTCATAGAAGCGACAAAGATTGGAGCAGACGATGATGAAGACACAGAGTAAAGATCGCGACGGCGAAGGCGCTGATCCTTGGATTCGCACCGCCGATGGTGGTAGATTTCACTACCTGCGCAACGACGGAAACGAGTACGACGTTGACGTAGCCGCCGCAGCCTTGTCGCGACTGACCAGATATGCCGGTCACATCAAAGATGAATTTGATGATGACATTTACTGCATCGCGCAGCACTGTGTGTACGTCTTCCGCCTCCTTGTGATGAAAGGTGCGCCGTCTTACACATACCCGTGGGCGATAACCCACGACATGCCGGAAGCATACTTCATCGACATGCCTAGCCCGCTCAAAGGCCTGCTGCCGGAATATGGCGCGCTGGAAGATGCGAGCGCTGCTGCCATGCGCCATCGATTCGGAATTCCGTACGACGACGCAATTCACGAATACGTGAAGTGGGCCGACTATCAGCTTTACTTTGCAGAGCGCTCGATCCTCACCGAAATCCCGCCCGGCGAAGAAGGTCTGGCACCCGCCCCTGAGTACACGATGCACGATATCGACCCTGAGTTCTATCTCTGGCGTCCACGTCATGCGCGCGCTCAATACAAGGCCGCATTCATTGAGGCCATGACACTCTACCGTGGAGAATCATATGCCAACGCATCTTAACCTACGCTACGCCGAGATCGAAGACCTTTGGCCCGGCGTCACCAAATTCCAAGAACTCGCCGCGCAGTACGGCATAAGTGACATTTTCTCGGACAACGGCGGCAAGGTCGCGCAACTGGCAATCGCTGTCGGTCTCGACATTGTCCCCGGACGCCAAGGTGCCGACGCCTGCGACCGCATGGGCAACGAGTACGAGTTGAAGACACTCGATCTCAACAAGAATGGCAAGGGGTTCACCACGAACCACCACCTGAACAAGAGCACCATCGAGAAGTACCGCCAACGTCGTTTCGTGTTTGCGCTGTACGAAGGCATCACGCTTGTGGAAGCCTACCTCGTCTTGCCGCGTGACATGGAGCCCATATACCAGAAATGGTTGATGGCCCTGAAAGGCCGAGACCACCTGAACAACCCGAAGGTTCCTATTGACTACGTCCGCGAAGTCGGTGCGGTCATGTATCTCAAAGACGTCGCTCCGCCGTGGATGGCAGGAAAGAAGCCCGCGCAAAATGTGGCGTGATCTTCTGACCATTGTACTCGTGGGGGTATTTACAATAAAATGACGCCGAATTGGAAAGAACTTATATTCGATGTGGAAAGTAACGGCCTGCTCCCCGAGCATGTAGAGCCGCCTTTCTGCATGGACAAGCTGCACTGTCTGGTCATCAAGGATATTCCTACCAGCGCTGTGCGCCACTTTGTCCGTGATGATCTGTTGCCACTTTCCATGGAAGACGTCGGCGCGTTGAACGCGCTGCAAATCGACATTCCAGAACCGATGAGCGTCGGTCTGAAACTTCTCGAAGAAGCGGACCTTCTGGTTGGTCACAACATCGTTGACTTCGACCTTGATGCTATCGTTTTGCACGAACCAAAGTTCGTGACCGACGCGGCCATTGTGGACACTCTTGTCATGGTCCGCATGGTGTTCGCAGACGTCAAGGAAAAGGATTTCAGACTGGCGGCGCGTGGGCAGCTTGACGGAAAGAACATCGGCACCCACGGCTTGGAAGCTTGGGGACAGCGTCTCGGGCTCCACAAGGGTGACTACAAGAAAGACCGCGAAGAAGAGCTAAAGCAGAAGCACAAAGACGCCGGTCTCGATGCGCCGACCAAGGAAGAACTGCACGACTATGTGTGGGGGCACTGGAATGTTCCGATGCACGCCTACATGTTGCAGGACGCGGAAGTAAACGCCTCCCTTTGGATCAAGATCGAGTCCTTCGACTGGTCCGCAGAAGCCACTCAGATGGAGCACGAAATTCATGCTCTTATGGTGCAGCAAGAGCGCAACGGTTTCTACTTCAACAAGGAGCTTGCCGAATCCCTTGGTGAACAGCTTCAAACAGAATATGACAAGCTTGCTGAGGATGCCACCGACCAAATTGGTCGTTGGTATAAGCCAACCCGTTGGCACGATGAAGAGCTTCTGAACGCCGACCACGGTGAGGACACCACACGCAGAGCATGGGGTAACGTAGACTTCCCCAAGCGCACAATGAACTTTGCCAAGTCGAACGAAAAGCTCGACGGCGATTACACAAAGATGCGCCCGAACACAATCGAAGGCGTGCCCTTTTGCCGTGTCGAACTGAAAGATTTTAACCCCAACTCTCGCCCACAGATCGTGGACCGTCTGTCACATCTTTACGGGTGGACCCCGCAGGACTTCACCGAGAAGGGGAGCCCCCGCGTCGATGACACGATTCTCAGAGAACTCGCGGAGCACGTTCCACTCGCCGCCACGCTCGCTGAAATCTTCTACTACAAGAAGCGCATCGGTATGGTCGTGGACGGTAAGAACGGATGGTTGAAGCTGGTACGCGCTGACAGCCGCATACACGGGCGTGTGAACGTCGGTGGCACTGTGTCCGGTCGTGCGACCCACGCCGCTCCTAACGTCTCTCAGGTGCCCGGTGTGAACCCGGTAGAGATCAAGGCGGAGCCATACAAAGGCTTTGACGCCGAAGCGGCCCGTAAGAAGTTTGACGACACGGTCGCCCGCCACACGAACGCTGGCACCTACATAAGCTCGAAGTGGAAAGACGCCAAGGACGAAGGCGCGATCTACGTCAAAGGTCGCGAAGGCGACCACGGGTGGGATTGCCGTGAACTGTTCACGGTTCCTCCGGGATACAAGCTTGTGGGCTGCGACCTAAGCGGCATCGAATTCCGTTGCCTCGGAAACCTCACGTTCCCGTTTGATGACGGCGAGATCATCGACCAAGTCTTGAACGGAGACATTCACCAGCGCAACGCGGACCTCGGAGGCATCAGCCGCTCCGTCGCGAAGCGTGCCCTGTACGCTGCGATGTACGGGGGCGGGGACGCTAAGCTTGGGTCGATCATGGAGCCCCTTGCGTCCGAAGGGCGTCAGAAGACGTTGGGCAAAGACCTACGCGGTAAGCTGATGTCGGCTATGCCATCGCTAAACCAAGCGATCAAGGAAATCCACAGAGAAGCCCGCAAGAACGGCGGGACAATCGCAGGCCTTGACGGACGTCGCCTGTACATTCGCGCCAAGCACGCCGCATTGAACCTGCGCTTGCAATCGGACGGCGCGTTGATCGCGAAGAAGTGGTGCCTGCTGACCGACGACATGTTCTATGACGAAGGTTGGGAGCACAACATCAACGGTGACTACGCATTCTGTTCGTGGTCGCACGACGAAATTCAGGTCGCTGTTCGCGACGAACTGGCAGAGCGTGCCGCAGAAATCATGGAAGCCGCCGCGCCACTTGCCGGTGAGCACTTCAAATTCAAATGCCCCGTAGCGGCAGAAGCAAAAATCGGCAACACGTGGGCGGACACGCACTGATATGCGACGTAGTTACAAAGATTGGACGTTGGAGGACTTTGTCGAAGAAGCCCGCAAGACGGGCGCGACCAGTCGTAAGGATTTGGAGAAATTGGACGGAGGACTGAACTTTGGAATCCGAAAGCGTGGTCTATTGGACGACGTCGCGGAAGCGTTGGAGTGGGAAAGACTTTGTCGCGATTACTCTTCTTTCACGTTGGAGGACTTTGTCGAAGAAGTTCGCAAGACGGGCGCGACCGCACGTAGTGATTTGAA
>Ga0102829_1000019_pt1 | contig 47927 bp, 65 predicted proteins | sample ColrivemetaGS575_FD_84510 | JGI IMG/M metagenome (GOLD analysis project Ga0102829, IMG submission 84510) | Estuarine microbial communities from the Columbia River estuary - Freshwater metaG S.575 | ecosystem: Environmental > Aquatic > Marine > Intertidal zone > Estuary | place: USA: Columbia... | reverse complement strand
GAGGAACTCATCAGTCGCGTGTTCTACGCACGCAACGTGGCTCACTTTGAGCATTGGCGCGCGAAGGGTGAGGGCAGCTTCGCAAAGCACATGGCACTGGGCGGCTTCTACGACGACGTGATCGACGCAATCGACAAGCTCGTAGAAGCCTACCAAGGCGCGTTCAGTCTCATCGGGAACATACCAGCCCCGAAGGTGACTGAGCGTGACGTGCTGAAGCTCCTAGAGGCTGATGCGGACTGGATCGAAGAGAACCACGAAGCCGTCTGCAAGGGCAACCGCGCAGTGGCCAACCTCGTCGACGGCGTCACGGAAGTGTATCTGACCGCCATATATAAGCTGCGGAACTTGAAATAATGGACATCAACACCATCATTACTGTGCTGGCCTTCATCGGAGGCTTGATCACCGTCTGGGTAAACCTCAACAGCCGTCTGACGCTGCTTGAGGCCCGCCTCGACTTTGGTGGTGAGAAGTTTCAGGCCATTGACAAGAAGTTCGACGAGGTCATGACGCACCTTCGCCGGATTGAGGACAAGCTAGACAACAAGGCAGATAGGTGAATTATGAGCTTCCTGAATGATTTTGAAAGCAAGCAAGACGGCGTAAACGACACCGTCGAGTTCGTCATCCGCGTGGCCATCGTCACGCTGTCGGCTGTCATCCTCGTGGTTGTGCTGGCGCTTGCCGTCGGCCTGTTTGTCTCCAATGACATTGTGAGCAGCGCGGCCATCCTTGAGACGGTCAACCCCGCGTTCCAGACGATCATTGGCGCGTTTGTCGGGCTGCTTGGCGGCCTAAGCCTCAACGCCAATGCGCGTGACAAGAAGCCTGCGCCAGAGCCAGAAGCGCCACTCGAACTGACACCAGAAATGCAACCAGAAGCACCCAAACCATACAGCGATCCAAACGGCACCGTCTTCATCGACGAGCCTGAAGAGGACGACGACATGGAGCCGTGGGAAAAGTACCGCAACGACCTACGTTACGACGCCAATGGCGACGGTGTGGTTGACGCAGACGACTTTCCTGACTGGCGCAATCCGGCGGCGTAATGGCAGGCGATCTATCCACCGTTGAGCTGATCGGTCAGCTTTGGCCGCTTGTTCTTGCGTTCATTTCGCTGGTCATCATCCTCGCCAAGATGGATGTGCGCCTCGGCGTAGTGGAGGAGAAGATCAAGACGTTGTTTGAACTTTGGAATAAGGGGCGAGACAAGTGAGCCTTGTAAATCTTCAACAGAAAATAGGGGTATCGGCAGATGGTGCATTTGGTCCGGGCACATTTAAGAAGGCTGCGGCTTTTTATAAACTATCACCTGATAGGGCTGCACATTTCTTTGCTCAAACGGCTCATGAAAGTGGCGGCTTCAAAGCCTTCAGCGAAAACCTCAACTACGGTGCCAAAGGGCTTCGCGGCATCTTTGGCAAGTATTTCCCGACTGACGCAATGGCTCGCGCCTACGAACGCCAGCCGCAGAAGATTGCCAACCGTGTCTACGCCAACCGCATGGGCAACGGACCTGAAGCCAGCGGCGACGGATGGAAGTACCGAGGACGCGGCGCGCTCCAGCTCACCGGGAAGGACAACTACCAAGCCTTCGCCAACTACATCGGACGCCCCGAAGTCGTAAACGACCCTGACCTTGTGTCCGGCGAACTCTGCTTTGAGAGCGCACTGTGGTTCTTCGACCGCAACAAACTGTGGTCTATCTGCGACCAAGGCACCGGCGACGGTGCGATCCTCGCGCTGACAAAACGCATCAACGGCGGCACGCACGGCCTCGATGACCGCAAGGCAAAGACGAAGAAGTACGCAACATGGCTTTAATGCCCAACCCAATGCTGCTGTACGCAGTCGCAGGCGCTTTGGTCATTGGTGTAGCCTCTGGCTACAAAGTCCGTGACTGGCAGTGCGACGCCGCATTTGCAAAGGCTCTTGAAAAGGCCGAGAAGCTGCGCGTCAAAAAACAGGAGATAGTCGATGATGTTTCGCAAACCTATGAAACCGAACGAGATCAAGCCAATGTGGTGGCAACCGAACGCACCAACACCATACGTGAAATATACAAGACGGCTCCTGCCGTTCCTGTTGATTGCGCTGGTTCTGATGCTTTGCGCAGGGTGCTCGAAGGCAGTGTCCGTGACGCCAATGCCGCTGCCACCGGCAAACCTAGCGTCGAAGTGTCCGACGCTTCAAGACCCGCCAACCTATTTAATCGACCCTGAGCGCGCGCTTTGGGAAGCTGACATCATTGCGAAATATACAGACTGTAGCACAAAACATCGCTTGACAGTCAAAGCGTGGGAAGATGCCGTAAACGTAAAGTGAACGACACAGCCAGAAAGGCTCCTAATGAGAAAACCTGTAACGGTAGACGAGGGTTTGTATCCCTATTGCACACCGCGTCAGCGGGAAGTGCTTGATGCCATAACCGCCCACGGTAGCGCAAAAATGGCCGATGCCGCTCTGGGTATGAGCGCCGGTAGCGCGTCTGAGACGCTGATCAACGTCAAGCGCAAGGCCGCGAAGGTGGGCTACGCGCCTGAGCATGACTGGACGCGAAGTGTGCCAGATGGATACGTGGCAAAAGGCGTGTCCACCTATTACAACAAGGACGGTGACGCCACGGGGCAGTGGGTCAAGGCCTCCATCGACGCGGCTCGGCAGCAAGAGATATTCACAGCCGCCGTGAACGCAATGGCGACCACCTTACCGCGCCTCGAACCAATCATCGCGCCAGAGCAGTTCAACGCCGACTTGCTGACGATGTACACGCTGACTGACGCGCATATCGGCATGCTCGCATGGCATCGCGAGAACATGCAGGCCGACTGGGACTTGGCCATTGCCGAGGCAGTCATCGTCGGCTGCTTCGAGCAGATCATCAAGTCCTCGCCAGACAGCGAGATGGCCGTGCTGAACCAGCTCGGCGACTTGCTGCACTACGACGGCCTGTCCGCAGTCACGCCAACCAGTGGCCACGTACTGGACGCAGACGGCCGCTTCACCAAGATGGTCGAGGTCGCCGTGCGTGTGCTGCGCCGCATCATCAACATGTTGCTGGCCAAGCACAAGACCGTCCACGTCATACTCGCCGAGGGCAATCACGACATGGCATCGTCCGTCTGGCTGCGCACAATGTTCAAGGCGCTGTACGAGAACGAGCCGCGCATCACGGTCGACGACAGCGCGATGCCATATTACGCCTATGAGTTCGGCACTGTTATGCTGGCCTTCCACCACAGCCACTTGAAGAAGTTTAGTGCGATGCGCGAGATCATCCCCGCAATGTTCTCCGAAATGTGGGGACGCACGAAGAAGCGTTACTGCCACACAGGGAATTATCATAGCACCAAAGAAGACGAGGCCGCAGGTCTCAAGGTGTTCCAACATCCAACACTGGCCGCACGAGACGCGTATGCCTCTCGCGGCGCATGGTTCTCGGACAGGGAAGTGTGCTCGATAACGTACCATAAAAAGTTCGGACAGGGAATGCGTGTGTACGCTTGCCCTGAGATGCTGGATGCCGTATGATGAATGCGGGTTTTCTGGTGCGCAAAACGTAAAAAACTGATATAGGGGCGCGTTATGGCCACTGCGATGACATTCACGACGTTGAAACAGGACGTGCAGCGCTACCTTGAGCGTGGCGACACGCTTGCGTCCGACCCCATTGTATTCGAGCAGATCCCGCGCCTGATCAACCTCGCCGAGCGCCGCATCGCTCGCGAACTGAAGATCCAAGGCTTCATAAACGTGGTCACGGCGCAGCTTCTGGCCGACAACCCAGTCGTAACCAAGCCCGACAGGTGGCGCGATACCGTGTCGATGTTCATCGGCACAGGCACGAACAACGACACTCGCTCGGCATTGTTCACGCGCAGCTACGACTATCTGCGCAGCTACTGGCCAGACGCCACACAGACAGGCGAGCCGCTATTTTACAGCGACTACGACTATAATCACTGGCTTGTCGCGCCGACGCCGGACGCAGACTACCCAATAGAAATTCTTTACTACCAGCTTCCTCCGCTCCTCACCGAAGAGGCGCAGACAAACTGGCTCACCGAAAACGCGCCCGAAATTCTTCTGTACGCCACCCTCTTAGAGGCGACGCCATTCCTGAAGAACGACGAGCGCATCCCTGTATGGCAGAATATGTATGACCGTGCGGCGGCTATGTTGAACGGCGAAGATCTCGCCAAGATCCTAGACCGTTCCGCCGTGCGCAAGGAGGCTTAACCGATGTCGAGCAGTTTTACACAGGTATTTGGCGGCACGACGATATACCCATCAGACGTTTCTTACTTGTCCTTGGCGCTCACCGCCGACATCACACTCGAGTGGCCCGTTGGCGCAGGCGAGGGCGACAGCGTTGTCGCGCGCATCATCGACATTACACCGACGGGGCCCTTCACCGTCACGCTTCCTGACGCGACTGCCGTCAGCGTCGGACAGACGATCCTGTTCAACAACCTCGGCCCAGACACCATCACCGTTGACAACGCCGCCGGTAACGCAATCCTGAGCATCGGCGCGGGCGAGCAGTGGCAGTGCTACCTCATCAGCAACACCACCGTAGGCGGTGTCTGGCGCACATTCCGCTACGGCGCTGCCGTAGCTCAAGCACAAGCCGCCGCGCTGGCTGGCGCTGGTTTGATTGCAGACGGATCGACCCTCGCACAGAATTACGAGGTCATCGACTTCTCCTCTACGCCGTACTCACTGACGGCCCCTGACCGCGCGACGGTCTTCGTCTGGACTGGCGGTCTCGGCACGTTGAACTTGCCGACTGCCGTGGCCGCTGGCGACGGCTGGTTTGTGCAAATCCGCAACAGTGGACAGGGCGACCTCACCATCGACCCGTCGGGCACTGAGCTTATCAACGCGGCATCCACGCTCCTCCTACAGCCGGGCGACAGCGCCGTGGTCGTCAGCGATGGCGTGCAGTGGTACACCATCGGCCTCGGCCAGCAGGCGGTCTTCGCCTTCGACTACACGACAATCGCCGTCACTGGCGGCACGTACACGCTCTCTGGCTCAGAGCTGAACCGTATTGCCTACAAGTTTACGGGCACGCTGACGTCCAACGCCAACATCGTTGTGCCATCAACGGTGCAGCAGTACTGGGTCAACAACGGCACGACTGGCGCATTTACGCTTGGCGTCAAGACGTCCACCGGCTCGGCCACCTTGGTCACTCAGGGGTCGACGGCCATCCTATACTGCGACGGCACGAACATCATCTCGGCCACCACCTCGGCGGCCTTTGCGGGTACACTTGCTGTAGCCAATGGTGGCACAGGCGCGGTCACCGCGCCATCGGCGCTGACCAACCTCGGCGGCACGGGTATCGGCACGGCGGTCTTTACGGCCACCACAACGGCTGCGGCGCGCTCGGCCATCGCGGCGGCGGCCTCTGGCGCTAACTCGGACATCACGTCGATCACGGGCCTCACGACGCCGCTGACTGTCGCGCAGGGCGGCACAAACGCCATAACGGCTGCCGCCGCGCGCACAAGCCTTAGCGCGGCTGCATCGGGCAGCAATGGCGACATCACTGCGCTGACAAACGCGACAGGCATTCTAATCGGTGCGCCTACCGCTGGCGCGCAGGGCGTTGGCACGATCAACGCCACGGGCCTCTTCATCAACGGCGTGGGCGTCGGTACGGGCTCAGGCTCGGTGACCAGCGTCGCGGCAACGGTGCCGTCGTTCCTGTCGATAGCGGGTTCACCGATCACGACATCGGGCACGCTGGCAATCTCGCTGTCGGGCACCGCGCTCCCTGTCGCCAACGGCGGAACGGGTCAAACGACCTACACCGACGGGCAGTTGCTCATCGGTAACAGCACCGGCAACACACTCACGAAGACGACACTCACCGCAGGCTCAGGCATAAGCATCACGAACGGTGCGGGTGCCATCACCATCACGTCTACCGCTGGCGCCGGTACAGTTACCTCAGTGGCCGCGTCGGGCGGTACAACCGGTCTCTCTTTTACCGGTTCGCCCATCACAACTTCCGGCACACTGACAGTCGCGGGCACGCTCGCGATAGCGTCTGGGGGCACTGGCGCGACCAGTGCCTCCGGCGCAAGGCTCACCCTCCTCGCGGCTGGCTCTGGCGCGAACTCGGATATCACGTCGCTTACGGGCTTGACCACCGCACTTAGCGTGGGGCAGGGCGGTACAGGCCTTGCTACGACGCCAGCTAACGGTGCGCTTGACATCGGTAACGGCACTGGCTTTACACGCACAACCCTGACCGCAGGCTCTGGCGTATCTATTACGAACAGCGCGGGCGGCATCACCATCGCTGCCACGGGCAGCGGCGGTACGGTCACTTCGGTTGCCGTTAGCGGAGGCACGACGGGCCTTACCACCAGTGGCGGCCCTATAACCGGTACGGGAACCATAACTTTTGCGGGTACGCTTGCTGTCGCTAACGGCGGTACAGGCGCGACGACTGCGGGCGGTGCCTTGACGTCCTTGGGCGCTTACGCTGCCACCAACCCGTCTGGCTTCACGTCGAACACGGGTACGGTAACGTCAGTCGCTACCGCAGGCACCGTCAACGGTATCACACTTACCGGCACGGTTACGTCAACCGGCACTCTCACTTTAGGTGGAACGCTTTCTGGCGTCAGCCTGACCACACAGGTCACAGGCACCTTGCCTATCGCAAACGGTGGTACAAACGCGACGACTGCTGCTGGCGCACTCTCTACACTTGGTGCTTACGCCGCTACCAACCCGTCTGGCTTTACGTCAAACACGGGTACGGTCACTTCTGTAGCTACTTCAGGTTCGACTAACGGACTTAGCCTTACAGGCGGCACAATCACTTCAAGCGGCACAGTTACTCTTAGCGGCTCGGTCACTTCGGTTGCATCTGGTGCCACCATTGACAGCATTACAATCGGTTACCGCAGCATCCCACGTTCTACAACGACTACCACGGCTGCTGTAGGAGATGTCGGCAAGTGTATTGCGGTTACGGCAAACATTGCAATCCCTAACTCTACCTTCGCTGCGGGTGACGCGGTCTCAATATACAACGACAGCGCATCGGCAATTACAATCACTGCCTCAATCACAACGCTGCGCCAAGCTGGTACAACGAACACCGGCAACCGCACACTGGCTGCGCGAGGTATGGCTACCGTCTGGTTTAACAGTTCAACCGAGGCTATTATCTCAGGTGCAGGGGTCAGCTAATGAGTGGTATTCAAATGGCGCTACTTGGGGCCGTTGGCGACCCCGCTGTCATTCTCCTATCCAACCAGTACATTCAAGATTTCACAGGCGGCGCACGTGATGCGACCGCTGGCTACCGCCTTACTTCTGCTGGGTTGGCGCAATCACTAGTTGATATAACTTTCACCACGCTTGAGACGTGGTGTACACCGACCAGCGAAGCGGTAAACTACGAAGTCTTTGCGACTTTAGTATCTGGTAGTACCCCATCGGGCACCATAGGTTCTTGGGTGGCGCTATCTACCACACAGGACTGGGTGTTATCGTCGAATATCGGGTTATCCCAAGTATGCCAACTTAGCCTGCAAATACGGCGCATAGCAACAGCTACCGTACTAGCCACAGCAACTATAGACCTTGATGCGGATGCGAGCTTCTAATGGTTGAACAGATCGTACAGATACGCTCTGCCCCCGGCATTAAGCGGGACGGCACCAAGTTCGAGGGCGACCAGTACGTTGACGGCCAGTGGGTCCGTTTCCAGCGCGGGCTGCCGCGTAAGATGGGCGGCTACCGCTCAATCAACAAGTTCCTGCGCGGCCTGCCGCGTGCGCTCGCCGAGTACACGCAGGACTTGCTGACCTACGTCCACGCAGGCTCGTCCGACCGCCTTGAGCGCTTCTTCATCGACGGCACGTACAACACGAGCGTCATCACCGACCGCACGCCCACGTCGGGCTTTGTGGCAGACGATGCAAACCTGTGGCAGTTCGCCACGTCCTACGACACGACCAACGGCAACCAACTCGTCGCGCAAGTCGCGCCGAACCTCAACTGCATCTGCAACAGCAGCGGCGGCGATCTCTTTGTCGGCAACCTCCTCGGCACGTCGGTCCTTACGCAAGTCACCACGGTGCCAGCCAACTTCAGCGTCACTGGCGGTGTCGTCACGCTGCCGCCCTACACGTTTGCCTTCGGCAACGACGGCTACGTGGCCTTCTCGGTGCCCAACACGCCAGCTAACTTCACAGGTTCTGGCTCAGGCAATGCGTACATCACCGGCCAAAAGATCGTCAAAGGCATGCCACTGCGCGGCGGACCGGGCAACAGCCCGTCTGGCCTGTTCTGGTCGGCAGACAGCCTCATCCGTGCCAGCTACGTCGGCGGCACGGCGGTATTCCAATTCGACACCATCAGCACGCAGTCGTCGATCCTGTCGTCCAGCAGCGTCATTGAGTATGACGGCATCTTCTACTGGATCGGCACAGACCGCTTCCTAATGTTCAACGGTGTCGTGCGCGAGATTGAGAACAACATCAACTTGAACTTCTTCTTCGACAACCTGAACTACGAGCAGCGTCAGAAGGTGTTCGCCGTGAAGGTGCCTCGCTTCGGCGAGATATGGTGGTGCTTCCCGTTCGGCGACAGCACCGAGCCGAACCACGCAATATGCTACAATGTGCGTGAGAACACGTGGTACGACACGGAACTGCCCAACGGCGGACGCGGCGCGGGCATATTCCCTGCCGTCTTCCGTCAGCCGCTCATGTCTGGCGTTGCGCCGCAAGATGCCGAGGCCGTCACGGCTGCGGTGGCTGCGGGCGGCACTGGCTACACGGTGGGCGACACGCTCACTGTCGTTGGCGGTCTAGGCCAAATTGACACAGAGTTGACGGTCTCGACCATCAGTAGCGGTGTTATTACCGGCGTCACCATCAGCAATGCGGGACAGTACACTACCGCTCCGTCCAACCCAGTCAGCGTGACTGGCGGGACGGGCAGCGCGGCCACGTTCACCCTGACGTTCGACAACCCGTACAAGTTCTGGGTTCACGAGGTCGGCACGGACGAGATCGACGGCCTGACGCTCAACCCTATACAGTCGTTCTTCGAGACGGCTGACTTGTCCCTGCCCGCCACGTCAAAGATCAACAAGTCGCTTCAGGTGCTGATGCTTGAGCCTGATTTCGTGCAGAGCGGCGACATGACTGTTCAGGTTATGGGCCGAGCCAACGCCCGCGCGCCTGAAGTCAACGGCGTTGTGATGACGTTTGTCGAGACGCCGCAGACGCCGCAGGAGCAGGTCGTCTTCCTGAAGACACAGCGCCGCGAGCTGCGCTTCCGCTTCGAGAGCAACACCCTCGGCGGCGACTATCAGATGGGTCTCGTGCTTGCGCACTTGCAAGAAGGTGATGGGACGACACTCGGATGATCGACCCTCGCGGAATGACTTGGCAAGACTGGGCCTGTTCGGTTATACTGTCCGTCAACGACGCGTGGTCATTCGGTACGCCACCCGAGGAGGCCTTGTGGCGGGACTGGGCAATAGGGCTGTTGCGTGCCTCACCATTTACGCAGCAAATTATTCCTGATCCATATCAGTTCGCTGATTGGCGTGAGTGGGGAATGCGTGTATATCCAATGCTCGAAGGTACAAGCTAATGAACTACATCCCCGGCTTCAGTAACTACTTGCAAGCGGCTGTACCTCGCTACGCTATCGGCGGACGCGTCAATGAAGGCGAACCTTTGATTGATGACATGGAGTTCAGCGACTACGGCCTTGGCGGCCCGATGATGGGCGAAGCGGTTGTCGGCTTTGACCTTGCCAATCCGATGCTCGGCGGGCCAGAGCAAGGCGGTTCGTACACTGGTGGAATGGGCGGCGGCGACAGCCGGACAGCGGCTGAACGCCTACAAGCGATACTAGACGTAAACCCTTATGTTGCGCCTACCGAGGGCATGAACCTAGACCCAATTACGAGTAGAGGACAGACTGGCTATTACTTTGCAAACGAAATGGGCTTGCCAGCACGCTATCGCGACGTAGGTTCGCCAAAGCCCGCCGACCCCGCAACGTATGATCCAAATGGAAAATATATTGAGCCAATGCCGGGCTTTGTACCCGTAGACCCTAACGCCACGTATCGCCTCGTCAACGGCGGCAAAGATGGGAAAGTTGTGTATTCTGGCGCGGGCGGAGAGGGCCTGCGCAACGTATTCCAGCAAGCCAACCAACTTACTATAAACGACCCCAAGAACGCATATTGGGGCGTTGAAGTACTTAACCCAGCCACAGGCAAATACGACCGCGTTGCCGAGAACCAAGGCCCGAACGGCCTCGGTATCGTCGGTAAAATTGCGGGTTTTGCCTTACCTATCGCCGCAGCCATCGCAACTGGTGGCGCGAGCCTTGGTGTGCAGATAGCTGCGGGCGCTGCCGCTGGTGGCCTCGGCGGCTTCCTGTCCGGCAAAGACCCGCTCACGTCCGCACTTATCGGCGGCGCAACTGCGGGCATAGGCAACGCCTCGGGCCTCAACAAAGCTATTGGCGGCGCACTCGGAAAAGCTGGCGGCGCACTCGGCCTTGGCGAAGCTGCGGCAAGTGGTCTATCTAACGCCGCAGGGGAGGCAACGGGCGACATCGTCGTAACAGGATTGTCGAAGGCGTTACAAGGCGCGGGTTCTGGTGTGCTGCAAGGTTTGACATCCGCTGCATCAAACAATTTAGGTGGCTTGACTGGCTACAAGACGCCAGCCGAGCAGTTCGCGCAACAGCCGTCACCGGTAGCCGAGCCTATGGCCCCTTACGACGGGATAAACGTAATTGCAAATAGAGCCGTAGCTCCTGTTCCAAATTACGGCGGCGCGCTGTCTGGCGTGTTCGAACCAATAGCCACAGACTTCTTGCCCAAGGGCGGACTGCCTGAACCGCTACCGTCGGAGCCTACGCCAACAGTAGAACCTACACCCGCAGACGACACTATCGTTGTCAGCGGGAACAGGGCTCCGCCAGTGTCGGGTTCTGGTTCGCCCTTCGGCGCAGCGTTCTCCATTCCCGTCAACGCGATGCTTTCGGGCGCATTTAACGCAGCGCAGCCCCTTCCGCAGCAACAGCCCACTGCGCAGGAACCAACGGCGGAAGACATCGAAGCGGCAAAGAACCCGATGGTCGTCACTGGCGGCGGACTGGAAAGTCTTACTCCAGATGAAATACTCCTCGCTTTGTCTGGCGTTGGTGGCCTTACCGCTGCCACGGCAGGCGGCGCGGGTGCTGGCGGTACCGCAGCGGCAAACGACATCGTCGTTACTGGAAGCGAAAGTCTTACCCCAGACGAACTGCTTGCCTCTTTGGGTGGCGCTCCTACCAGTCTGCTGCCTGACAACTTCTTTGAGCCACCATCGACAGACGTAAATAAGAAGCTCACCGCCAAAGACATCGCCGACTACTTGCGTCTCGCCAGCCTTGGCGTAAGCACCGTTGGCGGCCTCCTCGGTGACAAGGGCGGTGGCTCTGGCGGCATCATACCGGCAGGCATGGGCGGTCTTAGCTCGGTCTTCGGCAAGCAACTGCCTACGTCGACCCTGTTGGGCGGCGCTGGCGGTGGTGCGCTTCCTGCGTCCACACTGGCGGCACAAGGCTTCAACAGCCCGCAGAACTATTACCGCTACGGCTATGGCCCAGAGCAGAGCTTCTTCGACTACGCCACACAGGGCGCGCCGAACACCAGCCGCGCGTACACTGGCTACGAGGGCACGACGGCAGAGGACGCATTTGCACCGCAGCCAATGCGTATGGCCACGCCGCAGATTACACTACCGCAGCCGATCACGACGCCGATACCAAACAACCCCGCAGGCCCGTCGATGTACGCTCCAGAAGTTGATAGCATGCGCTTTGCGCGTGGTGGCTTTGCCGTCGAGGGTGCCGGTGACGGTCGCGACGACAAGATCCCCGCACTCCTGTCCGACGGCGAGTACGTCTTCGACGCAGAGACCGTGGCGCTACTCGGCAACGGATCTAACAAGGCGGGCGCGAAGTTGCTTGACAGCTTCCGCGTCAAAGTCCGCAAGCAGAAGGGTAAGAAGCTTGCCCGTGGTAAATTCAGTGATAACGCAAAGAGGCCAGAACAGTACATGGCCGGAGGACCAGCATAATGGCGCTTACAGACTTTCTCAATAACGGGCAGTTGCCCACTGGCTCGACGTTCAAGTCGCTCACCAGCGAGACCGTGCTGCCCGACTGGTACACGAACTACGCCATGCAGTTGCTGTCCAATCAGCAGGCCCTCGCCGCGCAGCCACTGCCGACGTATCAAGGCCCGCGCGTAGCGGAGTTCTCGCCAACGATGCAGCAAGGCTTCGGCATGGCCGGTCAAGCAGCCACTGCCTATCAGCCAGCCCTAAATGCCGCAACGCAGGCAACGCAGGGTGCGATCAACGCGCCGGGCGGCCTTGGCGCGGCCGCGCCGTACCTCGGTGCGGCAGGCGCATCGTCCGTGTCGAACATCGGCCAGTACATGAACCCGTACACGGATCAGGTCGTCAACCGCATTGGCGAACTGGGCCGACGCAACCTAAACGAAAACCTCCTTCCGGCCGCCGAGGGGCGCTACATCCAAGCGGGTCAGCTCGGCTTTGGTTCGCGCGACGAAAACATGGGCGGCACGCCATCGGGCATGATGACCGACACGGCGCGCGCCCTCCGCGACACAAACGCCGACATCCTCGGGCAGCAGGCGATTGCCCTTCGCAGCGGGTTTACCGATGCCACAGGCCTTGCGAGCACTGATTTGGCCCGCCAAGCCGCCCTCGCCACGACGGCAGGCAGCCTCGGCGGGCAGGATCTGTCGCGTCAGCTTGCTGGTGCAGGACAGCTTGGCGAACTCGGTACGGCTGCGCAGACACTCGGCATTACCGGCGCGGGCGCGCTGCAGCAAGTCGGTGCGGCGCAGCAGGGTCAGGCTCAGAAGAACCTCGACGTGGCATACGCCGACTTCTTGCGTCAGCAGGGCTACCCACAAGAGCAAATCAGTGCTATGTTGCAGACGTTCGGTGGCGTTGCCGCTGGCGTACCGAAGGCAAGCAGAGAAGAAGGCATCGTGCCACTCGGCTACCAGCCAGAGCTTAAGCCAAGCACAGGCGAGACAGTCGGCGGCGCGCTTGCAGGCCTTGGTGCCATATTGGGCAATTCGCAGTCTGGATCGGCGCTCAATAAGCTGTTGGGAATTAAATGATGTACGAAGACGACACCAGCGCCGAAGATCAAGCACAGGTAGCGGCTATGTCCAGCTTGGCGGCCAAAGGCGGCGACATCGACTTTGCGCAACTTGGCGACACAACAAAAGTGCCGGGCCTCTTGCAGGCGTTGTATAGGCAGCAGTTGAGCGCACAGACCGAGAAAGAAGCGTCCGACAAGAAGCGTTTTGAGGCTGGCGAGGCTCGCATCAAAGAGCGCTATCGCGGACCAACGCAGTCTGAGCAGCTCTTCATGCTATCCAAGGCGCTACTCGCACCAAGGAAGTACACGGGTATTGGTGGCACTATAGGCAAGATCTCTGGCGCTTTCAGCGACATCTCCGAGGCGGAGAAAAAGGCCCGCGATGCACGCGACGCACAACTGGCGGCGTTTCAGGATCAGTATATGGGAACAACTGGCGGTTACGCTGTCGACCGCGCTAAGACCGCAGCGGATTTCTTAGGAAAGGCAGCGCCGCTGTTGAAGCCGAAGACGCGCCGCACTGGGTTTAATCCGCTTACTGGTGACCTTACCGACATGGACACCAATGAACTTGTCGAAGATCAAAACCTGCCGGTGCTGACGCCGGAGCAGGCTCTAGTTGCAGCGCAAGATCCAAACAAAAAAGGTATGAGATTTCGCACGACCGACGGTCGCACAAGGGAGATAAAATAATGGCAAAAGACCCTTACGCAGCTTCTTCAAGCCCTGTCACTCGGGCTCCGTCAGCGAAGCAAGTGCAGGCTGGCGTTTCCTTAACTGGCGACCAGCTTAGCAATGTGCAAAAAGGCATCAACATCCAAACGGATACCGCAACGGCTCCGTACGCTGGGCCTAAAGCCCAAGCCGAACTGACGAATGCGAAACTTAAAACTCTCCTTGACATGCAAACAAACGCGCGTGACGACTTGAAGACGTTTGAAGGCTTGGACGAAGTCAAGATATACCGTCAGGGTATGCGGTATTTTACCGCAGCACTGGGTGTGCCTACAGGCGGGGAAGGCGATCAAGACCTCGTCACACTCGCCGCCAAGGTGCAAGATCCTACCGGCGCAGTTATGCAGGGCGACATCGAGCGTTACAATAACGTGCAAGTTGCCAAAGACTACCTTCCACAGTGGGCTTTGAACCAGTGGAATAACTCCGGTAAGTTCACGCCCGAAACGCGCAAAAGAATTATTGCCTTCATGCGCAATCGCATCGACACGTATCGGCTTCCTTACCAAGACCTGCGCAGCGCATTCTCGGGGCGCGCTGCAGCTTTGAACGAACAGTTGGCACCTATGGGTATCAAGCCTATTGCCATTGAGCAAGTACTTGGTTCGGACCCCTTAACTCTTTATGCGCCGAAGATTAACGCTTACGATAGGCAGGTAGAGGTTGACCGCGTTCGCGCAGAGCGTGAAGCTGGCGGACCGTCGGCTGACGTTCTTGCGGGCATACCTGAAGGCGCGCAGATTGCTGGGCAAGACATTCAAGGCTGGCGCTTTTCACCAGAAACCGAAGTTGACCTGAACGCAATCTCCACCAGCCCGAACGGGACGCCAGAGGCGTTTGCCAAGCTTCTTGCTGACAGGGCTGTCAGCGAGGGCCACGTTCCACCATCGCAGCGTGATGATTACTATCAGCAGGCGCTTTTGGACAACCAAGACTTTTTCAAGCAAACGCCAGAGCAGCGCGCAACCCCGCTTGCCATTGACTATCGCGAAGTTGACAAGGCCGCATCCGAGAACGCAGGTCTATTCGAGGGCATCGCGCAGCGTGTGCGCAACGCACCTGAAAGCGCTGTGCAGATCCTCGAAGGCGCGAGCGCTTTACCGAAGGATGTCGTCCTTAGCGCACTGACGGGCGAGCGAGCCGGTAGTGTTAAAACATTTACGGATCTCGCGGCCGAACTCGGTCAAGGCCAGTTCGACGGCCCTACGGTAACGGCCATGGCGGACGCCATGGCGGAGCGTTACGGGAGCTGGGATGCGTTCAAGCGTACGAGTATTAAAGATCCCCTTGGCCTCGCTGCCGACCTGTCTATTTTTACAACTGGTGGCGGGTCGCTACTAGCAAGATTACCGGGCAAAGCTGGTAAGTTCGGCGAGGGTGTAGCGACGGCCGGTAAGATTATGGACCCCTTGTCGGCAGGAATTAGCGCCGTAACGGAAGGCCTGCCTTCTGTGTACAACGCCGCCAAGAACCGCGCGCCCGGATTTACTCAGGGCTTTGAAAACCTGCCGAGTGAAGTCGTAGCATTCCCGTCTGGTGTGGGCGGCGCGTCGGTGCGCGAAGCGGCAGGCGCTGGCTTTGAGCGCGGAGCCCAAGGCGTAACGCCGCGCAGCGAGGCCTTTACAACGGCCATGCGCGGCGAAGTTGACGGCGAAAATCTCATCAGCACAGCACGTACCGCCGTTGAAAAAATACGCGAGAAAGCCTCCGATGCGTATCGTGCGGGAATGGCCCAGTTTGGTCGAGTTCCAACACCATTAAGCATAGACAACGTCCGCCTGCGCATGGGCAAAATCAAACCAAAGTCGTACGACACTTGGTCTGATCGTAAGGGCCCCCGTCCGCCTGACCACCTTGCGTGGGAACAGATGAACGACTTTGTCGAGGAGTACGCAGCGAAGGCCGCGAACAACCCAGACTTGCTACTTCCCCTTGAGCTGGACCAGTTCAAGCAGGATATGTTTGAAATCGGTTCTAAGATTGGCGGACAGTACGACCGAAAAGCTTCGCGCATTGCGAGCACTGCATACAACGCCGTGCGGCAGGAACTCGTCAAGCATGACGACATCTACGCCAAAACCATGCGCGATTACGAAACGGCAATCAAGCAAGCGCAGCAAATTGAGACTGAACTTGGCCTTTCGGCAGCTCGCGGAAAGTCGCCTAACGTATCGAGTGCAACGCGTAAATTGCAGGCCGCCGTCGGCCGCAACAACGCAAGCACAAACTACGGCCAGCGCGCTGAACAGGTCAACATCCTTAACGAACTTGACCCCGAGGGAACTATTATCCCAACACTCGCAGGCTCTAACGTCAATACGTTTAAGCCTCGCGGTCTCAACGCCGCCGTGACACTCGGCGCGGGTATTCCCGCCGCGTATACAAACCCATTAACTTTGCTTGCGGCACCGGCGTTTATGCCACGTGTTGTAGGTGAATTGGCGTACGGCACAGGCGTCGCAGCGGGCCTCGGCAAGCGCGGACTTGACGCGATAACAGGCTCGCCTGTCGGCAAGCGCATTGCGGACACTGGGTCAGATATTGCGGAGCTTTACAATAAGTACCCGCAGTTGTTCCTCGCCGAGGCACAACTTGGCACCAAATTGCAGGAAACCGAGCAGGAACGCTTGGAGCGCATGTATGCCGGTGCCATGCCGTCGATACCTGCCGATGCAAGTTTTGAGGGTTACGTACCGCCAGAGACGACACCGCAAGCTGCACCGGCAATGGTCGCACCAGCGGCGGTTGAACCGGCACCCGCAGCGGCACCCGCCCCAGTGGGTGAAGAAACTATTTTCACGGTTGGCGGCATAAAGGCCAAGTTCGATCCCGTGCAGAACGATTACTACGACATTAAGAACCCAAACAATCGCGTCAAAGAACTTGCAGACTTTGCCGATCCTCCTTTGGGCATGTATCGTGGTGGCCCCGTGCAGAGGTTTGGCAATGGTGGCCAGCCGAAGTCGAAAGGCTACGATTATGCCAATGCGGCTCGCACGTTTGGCCAAGGCCTGACCTTCGGCTTCGGTGACGAGATCGAGGCACGCTTGCGCACACTCGCGTCCAAAGACCCAAACGCATACCGTAAGGAAGTCAATCGCATTCGCATGATGCAGGAGCGTTACGGCGAAGCTAACCCCAAGATGGCTATGGCGCTTGAGGGCGCAGGCATGATCGGCGGGTCGATGCTTGCACCAAGCCTTGGCGGCGCGCGGGTACTCGCAAGTGCACCTCGTGCGGCACGCTTCCTTGCCGGTGCGGCCGACGACTTAGGCCAAGGCGCGTTGTACGCCGCAGGCCAAGCACGGACGATGCGCGACGAGCCTATGAGGGACAAAGCTGGGCGGGTACTGCGGGATAAAGCGGGTCGCCCCATTCTGGGTGGAGGTGTCGCGAGTACGATCCGCGAGGAGGCCCCGATCAACGCCGCGTTCTACGCCGGAGCGTCAGGCGCAGGTGCGGCCGGTAAGTACGCCGTGAAGAAAGCAGTTGGCACCAATCGTGGCTACCAAGCTGCGCTGACTGCCAAGCGTTTACTCGGAAAGAACTAAGGAGTGGCCAGAGGTCCGAAACGACTTGCTGTTGAGGGCGTACTGCGCGCCGCGTCGGACTATATCCCCGACGCCATTGAGACGCCGCTGCGCCGCGCGCTTGGCGTTGACGTGCCAAGAACGGCGCGTGCGGCCGTAAAGCCTACTATGGCGGTAACGCCGAGGAAGGCTAAACCGTTAGCCGTACCTCGCCCCGCGCCAAAGCCACTTGCGCTACCTGCGCCGCCAAAACAACTTGCGCTCCCCGCGCCGGGGCCAAAACTTCCACGCTTTGCCGCCAAGACAAAAGGCGGCCAGTGGTTTGTTGATAAAAGCATCGGGGGGCAAACAGCGTCTGATCTTGGCGTAAAAGTCGCACAACTGCCGGACGACGGCAGGTGGGTAGTGTTGAACGATAGAACACCGATAATATTCAACAGCGAGGACGAGGCTCGCGCAAAGGCCCAAAGTCTCGTTGACGAAGTTAACCCGAACCGCTCACCAGAAAACGCAGCACGCCGTATCGCGGACAACAGTCTACGCCTTGCCCGCGACGCTTCTGGACCCCTGAGCGAATTGCAAAACTGGTTCCTTCGCGCAGCCCCGCGCTACATTAAAAATGAAATGGGAACCCCTGACGATCCGATGCGCGCGCTGGCCGAGCGCGATGCGCTTCATGTTGCACTGTCCCCTGACGAGTGGTCGGACGCAGCGTCAGGCGCGATCAGCAGGCAACAAATTGGCAGCGCCCTTGGCATCGACCAGCTTTATACACCGGCTGGCTCCGACCCAAGGGCGGGTTATGATTACGGCGCGTCCCTAGCCGTGAACATGCCGTGGCTCAAAAAGGCTCCAGTTACTGACGAGCTATACGGTATCAGCGATACATATGCCTTGCAGGACAAGATGGGCATGGGACACATGCTTGACGAAATGCGTAACGCTATGGACCCCCGCAGCGGTTTGCCAAGCGATCTGGCCGTGCGCCCCGAAAGCCTCGGACGCATGGGTCTGGCGCAGGCGGCTGAACGCGTCGGTCTAATCAACCAGTTCCGCGTCAAGGAGATGGAGCGCGCGGCGTTGGACGCGCAGAACAATCCCGTAACGCACGTCTTCAAAGATTACGCCGACGATAACCCTATGGGTCTGAAATGGGTCGAGATGGCACCACCAAAGACTGACGGCCCAACTAATTACGACGTTGAGGAAGAGTTGCGTAAGGCGCTCAAGTACGAGGGTGACACGATGGGCCACTGCGTCGGCAACTATTGTCCCGACGTTATGGAAGGCCGCTCGCGCATCTTCTCGCTGCGTGACGCCAAGGGCGAGCCGCATGTGACGGTTGAGACACGCCCACACCGCGTTTCTGGGTACTATGATTTACCTGAAGACGATAAAGACATTATCAATAACACGGCTTGGGATCAGATACTTAAACTTAACCAACCAAACCACTGGGACGCCGAAGGTAATATTAGCTTTGAGGGTGAGGATGCTCTTCATCAAATCCGCGACACGATTGCGCGTGAAGAGTACGCCCCTATTACCTCCTTTCCTGACGAGATCGTCCAGATCAAGGGCAAGCAGAACCGCGCGCCCAAGGACGACTACCTACCCTTTGTGCAGGACTTTGTGAAAAGCCAGAACTGGGCAAACATCGGCGACATGCAGAACACGGGTCTCGTGCGCCTACCTGATGGCCGCTTCATCACAGGGCAGCAAGCTGAAGAAATTATCAGCGCAATCCCTGAGACAACAGAAATGGTGCGCGGGTTTGCAAGTAGCGAAATGGTTCCGATGCGTCGTGTTTACGACCCCACGGGGCTTGACCGTTTGGACCCTGAAGAGTGGCAGGCAATCGCTCAACACTTTGAAGGCTACGCCATCGGCGGTCGTGTAGACGCCAACCGCGATTTCAGCTATAACCCACTTACTGTTAGACGAGGTCGATAAGCATGGCAAAGCGCAAAAGTCCTAAACGAATGGTTGTCGAGAGTGCCATAGAAACCGCTTCCGATTACATTCCTGATGCGCTTGAAAAGCCGGTGCGCAAAGCACTCGGCATGTCGGATCTTGCGGTTAAGCCGACAAAGACCCCCGCACCGAAGACACCACTCGCGGCTAAAGCAGAACCAAAAGTAGGTGCACCAACCAAGCCACCGGCCAGTAAAAAGAAGAAGAAGCCGCTTGCCGTAAAGACGGAAAAGACATCCGCGCCAACCACGCAAGCCCCGTCCAAACAAATAGCAGGTGCCCCGCAAGGTGTTACAACGCCCGAACAAGAAGCCGTCTTGCGGGAGAATTACCGGCAAGCGGTCGAGAAAGGCAAACAAGGCGCGCTTTGGTATGACGATAGCGGCAAAGCTATTATGTCGCACGTCGGCGAAGATCCCGAAATGGCACGCAAGGTAGCGGGCAATTTTTCCGTTACATCGTCAAGCACGGGCGTAAAACCCAACACTGGCTTTACCGTAAAGGGCCACAACCAAATTATTTCAGGCGATCCGGTGAACACTGGCCGTTTCCCTACGGCGATGGGCGCTGGCATCACCGATGTGTACAATACCAATGGCGTTGCCACTGGCCTAAAGCGCGGCCCGTTTGAACAGCAGCTCGCTATCGGAGGCGGATTTGCCGACCCGAGTATCGACCCCCGCGCCGTGCACGACATCTGGGACATGCGCGTGTGGGGCTATCCGGGAAAGAACGGAAAACCCTACGAGGGCACGGCCACCGAAGCGCAGCACCGTTGGATGGACGACCAAATCAACCAAGTTATCCCGACACTTTCGGAGCAGCCATTCGATTGGACAACGGGACGCGTGCAAGGCGCGGGTTGGTCCGGCGGAAAGATTGACGCGGGCGAAATACAACCGAACGAGGCTGCGTACAGTTACGCGGATGACCTTCCGAGGCACTACGGACAGGGCTCGCGCGAAACCATCTTCGGTTCAAACACCGGCATCATGCCCGAGCTTGCTGAAGCGCCACTTGCATTAAAACAAGAATTAGACGACCGCGTCGCGGACGTGGTTTACGACCAAGCAGCCCGCGACCGTATCGCACTCGGCTTCGGCGCGCTTACTGGGCCTCGCTTCCAAGGGCCCGGCGTGTACGAGGGTGTCATCAGCCCCGGAAGCCAAGCGCAGTACGCCTTGGGCACAAACACCATTAAAAAGGGCATGGAGACCGACGATATTCCAGTAGGAAAGGCTATCGATCCGTCTTCAATGAACCTTATGAAGGCGATTGAGGCTACTTACGGCCTCATGACGGGTCAGAAGGCCATTGCAGGTAATAAGCTGTTCAAAGACGTTCCTGTAGGCTCCAGAAACGCCGTCGAACTTAACTACGGCCAAACGATTGACGACGACCGCGCTAAAGTCCTTTCAGACCTCCAATCAAGACTTGGTGTCGACCCAGAAAGCATGGGCATCATTTCAAGCCCGCAAGGCGTTCGCCTTCCTAACTTTGGCATGGACCCCGCCCTCTTCAAAAAATATGTTGAAGCAGCCGCCAGTGAAACTGGATCCGCCAAACCAGAAGGAGGCTTCTTCCACGGCATGTACGCGGAGAACCCTTGGGAAACTGACGCGGGCCGTTACGGTCAATCGTACCTAGATATCATCAACGCGCGTCCCGAGTACGTTTCGGCGTTCGACAAAGTCGCGCCAGATTTGGCCGCAAAATTGCAAGAAACGTACCGGAACTTTGGCAAGGAAAACCAAATGGTATTGCCAGAATATTTTGACGAAATGCTAAGTGCGGTCGCCGGTGGCGGTGAAAAGGAACTTCGCGATTTAATCCGCAAACGCGGGTTCGCAAAAGGTGGGTCCGTTGATGGCGTTGTTACTGGCCTTCAAGAACTTCTGGAGAAGTACGCTTAATTTCCGCCTTGGCAATCGCCTTGTATTTTTCAGTGTCGTAATACTTGCTGATGGTTTTCACCGTTGCCGGTACACTTGGTTGTTTTTGTGCCCACAGTACAAGCGAGTAAATCTCGTCGCAAAGGTCGCGCCCCTCGCAAAACTCTAAAAGTTTGCGGTGCGTTATCGCATCAAGTTCTATAGACACCACTCCGTTTGGCACCGGCGCAAGCACCTCACCCTTTTCATCCTCGGCGCGCCAGATGGCTACCGCGCAGGGCACGCAAGCATCAATCAAAATGCCGTGCTCACAAATATCACTTCTCATTTTTCTTCCTCTTCAATGCTTCCAATAATATCTCCTGCACGCTCTTCTTCGACGACAGTCGCTCCATGACCATGTCGTCAACCGTGTTGCGCGCGAGGATCGGGTAAATATGCACGGGGCGATCATAGCCCGCCTGCTTCTGGCGCATGGGCCCGATGCGTTCGATGATCTGCATGTGCTCTTCTAAATTCCAGTTAACGCCGAAGAAGGCAAGTATGTTCCCGCCGTCTGCTAAATTCAATCCGTGCCCCGCCGACGCAGGGTGAGCGAATAGTAGCGGCACCCGTCCGGCGTTCCACTGCCTGATCGTATCAGGGTCAGCGTCCAGCACCCGACCTTGACGGAAACGAGCTTGTAGACGTTCGAGATCGTGCTTGAAGTTATAGGCCACAATGACCGGCGCTCCGTTGGCCTCCTCGATAATGCTCTCCAACGCATCCAGTTTCGCGGCGTGCACATCCTCCCACACTCCCTTGTCATTCGTGTATATGGCCCCGTTGGCGATCTGCAGGCACTTCTGCGTGCGAACCGCCGCATTGGGTGCCTCGACACCCTCCTCGTTTATGATGGCAAACATCTCCTCTTCCATCTCGGCATACGCAGCGCGCGCCTTCGACGGCAGGTCGACGTAGACTGACGTCGTTATTGGCTCGTCGACCCGCAGGCCTTTGACCGTCAGGCAGATGTCCTTCAATTTCTCCTCTACTTCACCCTGCGAGTGGGCGTGCGGCACGAGGCTGTAGCCATCGTACCCCTTGCGGAACCAACGGCTCTCGAAGGCACTGAACGTCTTGCCCAGCCGCTCGCCTTGGTCGAGAAACCAAATTTGCCCCCAAAGGTCTTTGACGCCGTTTGGCGCAGGCGTCCCTGTAAGCCCTATGAAGCGCGTCACGTGCGTGTGGGCTACCTGACCCAGCGCACGTGCCCTCGACCCACCCTGACGGATGCGGTAGGACTTCAGGCGCGTGAACTCGTCGGCCACCACGGTCTTGAACGGCCACGCGTCACCGAGTGCGGTCCGTAGCCAAACAAGATTGTCGTAATTCGTGCAGTAGAGGTCGGCTGGCGTGTCAAGCGCAGCCTGACGCTGCTTCGGCGTGCCGGTGATGACACTGACGCGCAAGTGCGACAGGTGCGGCCACTTCGCCACCTCGTCAGGCCACGTCGACTTGGCGACGCGCAGCGGTGCCAGCACCAGAACAGGGAATACGTCCTCGACCGTCGACAGGTTGTCGAGTGCAGTCAACGTGGACACGGTCTTGCCGCCGCCCATCGGCATCCACAAAGCGGAACGGCGCACCTTGTACAGGTGCGCCATAGCCTCTTTCTGATAGTCGTGTGGCTTGAAGGTCATTTCACCAACTGTAGTAGCGCCAGTGTCTGGCACTGCTCGTATGTGAGCTTCGGCGCGCGTTGCCAGATGGCGTCTGCGCGCGTCTCGATCTCGTCGGCCAGTGCGTAGGCTATGGCCTTGAGCTCTGCTTTGGTGCGTTTCTTGCTCATGCCGCGATCTCCTGCTTTTGTACGCGTTCGCGGTACCGCAATTCGCTCTCTATGAAATTAAGCGTATTTTGAAGCGGTGTATTGCGAGGTACACCATTACTGCTGACTAGATTATAGCCTGCGCGGATCTCGGCTTGATACTCGGCGGCGCGAGCCTTGAGGGTGTCGGTTAAAATTGCCATGTCGTTTACTCCTGAAAAGGTGGGGAGCCGAAGCCCCCCGTTGCTGATTAAAAAGGAAAATCTGCTTCTGCGTCGTAAGACGGAAGGGCCCGAGCCGTAGCGCGAGCTGCTGCGCGAGCGGCACAATCCGCCTCCCAAGCAGCGCGATCCAGAGCTTCAACGCCCTCGTACGCGCACTCATCAAGATAATCGCAATAAGCTTCGCCATTATTAAAATCGGCGGCATCGCCATACGCTTCGCGAACATAATCATAACGAGCGTTAAACTCATACTCGGCGTCTTCGTTACGGTAATCAAACATTTGGTAGTTCCCTTCGTTGCTGATGCACCCTAGTGGCACATGCAATCACAGGTTGCAACCCCCAATTCGCACTTTTTTTATGATTTCGTCGATTTCTTCCTTGCTGGTCGCAATAAACACCGGAATGCCGTAGTTCTGCATGCGCTGGATCTCTTGCTGCTGCACCTTGCTGACGCGGTCGCCGTCCGCCTTAATCTCGATGAAGGCCGCGTTGGGCCACGTCCACCACACAAAGCAGTCAGGGCAGCCGTTACGGCCCTCCCATCGCACTTTGCGGTACTGACCCCCACTCTTCTGCACGACGTGCTTCAGGTGGTCCTGTAGCTTGCCTGCGGGCGTCATGCCTCAGTCCAATTCACTTGGCTGCAGGTCCACCGGCTTGTCGTCAAGCCAACAGTCGATGATGTAGTGCAGGTACGCGCGATCAGCATCGCACTTAGCCTTTGGCCTTCCGCCCTTGACCAGCACAGTCGCCGTGTCGGCGTTGGCGGCCTCAAAGCACAGTTCCTTGGTCAGGATCAGCTTGCGGGGCGTGTCAGCGTTGAAACTGAACGACGCGCCACCGTCCGGCTCCATAAATCCATACAGAAATGTGATGTTGTATTCGTTGTATTCGGCTGCCATAATTTTACTCCTTGCGATAGCGCAGGCCTTCAAAGCCCGCAGCGGACAATGGCAGGCCTATCGACCAACTCGGGTTCGTTGACATCATTGTCGCCAGCACGTCGGCCTCGTACCCATTGTGGTTGGGCACTTCGCACACAAGCTCATCGTGCACGCGCAGGACGACTGGGTAGTCGTTCTCCTCGGCGCGGCGCATACCCGTCATGAAGACGTCGCGCGCCACGGCCTGCACGATGTTCTCAACCAGCTTGCCGTAGTACGTCTCCTGCAGCTCCCACTTGCGCGTAAACTGGTTCAGGCCCTCGTACATAAGCTTGCCGCCCTCGTCGATGTGCATGTCGCGGTAGCACAGGTAGCGGCCGGACGGCAGGCGGCAGCGCACGTACCAGACGCCGTCGGGCCCCTGCATGCGGTCGAAGCGCGCCATGTCCTCGCGCACTGCGAAGCTCTCGCCTTCCTCCCGCACGGCCGAACGCGCCGCGCCCTCAATGTCGTACCAGAAGCGCTTCGTCGCAGGGTGCGCCTTACGCCACGCATGCACGATGCCCATAATGGTCTCGTCGTCCATCGCATCGAACACTGCGCCGCCCATCTTGCGATAGGCACCGAGGCCGCCGCCGTAGCCTCCTGCCAATTCAGGCACCTTGCCCTGCGTCTGGCGCTCGGACTTCGTCACGTCGAATGGATCCTTGCCGAGGATGCGCCCAGCGGTAACCTTGTACAAGTCTGCGCCCTCGCCTCGGTCGTAGGCCTTGAAGGCCTCGATCTTCCACTCTTCGCCCGCCATCCACGCAAGGACGCGACCCTCGATGTTGGACAAGTCGGCAATGGCAAACTTCTTGCCCTTGGCCGCGACCAGACAGCCGCGAACGGCAAAGGCGCAGCGCTCACTGACATTGTCGTAAATAAGGTCTTCGCAGTCCGTCTTGAACGCGACGATTGTCTGCTCCTGCGCCACGCCGTCAAACCAGTCAGGCGAGCGGGGCAGGTTCTGCGGTTGAAAAATACGCCCCGCGTCACGGCCTGTACGAGCCGCGCCGCAGAACTGCATCGTGCCGCGCAAGCGACCGTCAGTCGAGGCTGCGTCCATCAGCGCGCCGTACTTGGCAGGCGACGTGGCCGAGGCCTGCTGCCGGATCTCAAGCAGCTCACGCGTCAGCGGATCTAAATCGCTTTTCATGAGGGTCTCGACGGTCGCCTTCGTCAAGTCGTCCAGCTCAAGGCCGCGCACCGTGCGCAGGTACTGCAGAAGCTTCTCGCGCTGCGTTGTGTTCGGAACCGCGCCGCCCGTCAGACTGGCAGCACGAGCGGCCAAAGATCCAGAAGCTCGTCGAAAAGCTCGGATTGCTGCCTTGGCGAGGTCAACATCGACGGCGATACCACGGTCGTTAATTCCTTGGTCAAGTCGCCAAAGGTGGCACTCACCATGTGTATAATTCCATCTTGGTAGGCGTCCGTGTATGTTTCGCATTGCGTCCACATCCAGCCGGGCGTACTCGGTAAAATTCGACCAGTCATCTGCATGCGTCTCCGCCGTTGCTCGCCGTATTTTCCAGTTCCTTGGACACGGCTTCGTGAACAATTGTATCAGCTTTTTACCCGACTTGTCTTTAGCTTTATCGACTGGGACACCAAGAATGTCACACAGCGTCCCGAGGGACGCAGGCAGGCTGTGCGCCAGCGCCATGACCATCGTGTCCTCGATCTTGTCGAGGGGCACGTGCACGCCGCAATGGCGCAACACAGTGCGGTCGAACGCGCTGTTGTGGATGACTACCATGTCGGCGGTGTCGATCAATGCCTGCAGGCGCTCACGCCAGTCAGGGTGGCCCTGCGTCAAGTCCCACACGTCGGTGGGCTGGTCGTCTACTGCGACCGCCACAAGCAGCACCTCCGCCTCTTCGGCGTAGCGGTGCGCGCCGTGCTTTATCGGCACGGTGCTGTATGTTTCAAGGTCAAGCCAAAGTGTAGTCACGCTGATACGTCCTCCATTCTGGTGAGCCGCGCGCTCGTGTATCAGCAACGCAGGAGCACCCGCACCACGCGCGGCTCGCCAGAATAGAGGTGCGTTGGTCTAAGGGTGGATAGCAGACCAACGCACCAGTCTTATACAGTTAGAGCAGATCCATGCCAAGAGCCTTTTTGTAGGTCTCCAATATGGCTTCCATTTCCGCACGGTCATCCGCTTCCATCTTCCGCAGGCGGACGATTTGTCGCATGATCTTCGGGTCAAAGCCGACGGCCTTGGCCTCACTGTAGACGTCTCGAATATCCTCCGAGACGTTTTTCTTTTCTTGCTCCATATGCTCAACACGCTCGATTAAGAGGCGCAGTTGCTCTTCACTGGAGTTGTGACCGATTACGCTCACAGGACGTCGTCTACGTCTGCCTTGGCCTTAGCGAAGGAAGCAAACTCGTCCGCCGATGCCGCACCAGATCCGCCGCCGAAGCTTTGGCCTTCGCCTGTCAGCATGACGCCGCGCAGCGAACAGTTTATGCGACGGCCCCACTTGTTGTCCTGTGCCCAGACTTCGATGGAAGCGTTCACAACCGCGCCGCTAAACGCCTTGCGGGTGATCTCGGCCTTGCCAACGACGGGCTCGCCGTACTGGTCGTACACGGACGGTTGAACCGTCGCGTTACGGGTGCCGAGGTAGAACGTCTTTTCAAAGCCAGCGTAAGGCTCGCCAGTCTTATTCGACCGGTACTCGCGACGTGTGTACGCAACCTTGCCGTCCTCGACAAGCTTGGCCAGTACAGTGTCGGCCTTGTCCTTCCACGCCTCTTTCGCCTCGGCCGTGATGGCCGCCTCGATAAGCTTGGAGTTTTCGGAGTTTGGCTCGATAGGGAACTTGGCACCATATGCCGGTTCACCCTCGCCGAATGCCTGTGGTTCGCCCAGTGCGGGGAAGGCAAGCGTTACGTTTTTGAGCAGTACTTGAGTAGCCATTTTACATTATCCAATCTTCAGTTTGCAGTTAAGTCTCGGAAATCATCCAAGACAGGTTTTACGTCCATTGCTGGACGCTTATCGGTGGCGAGTGCCACTGATGGTTTGCCGTCGCTACGGGTGATTAGCTGTTCAGCCTTCGCCCACCGCTTCGGATTTGGCTTCAATAGCTTCTCGGCCTTAGTGGCGCTGATCAGCTTGAAGTCGTACATCTCCTCTTGACGCAGTCGGAAGCTCTTGAAGAGCTGCTCGACGGCACCCTCGTCTGACCACGCGCGGTTACCCTTGCGCCCCTCGACAAGCTTGTAGCCGTCAACGGTCTGGCCCGCAAGCAGTCTTCGCTCAACTTCGGCGCGCACTGCCTTGCACCAATCCTCGACCAAGCCGACCTTCGACATGGCCATCGGCAGGTAGTTGTCGCCGGTCTGGCTGTCGACCACTTGCGGTACGAAATCATCCAACGTGGCTGCGCCAAAGACGATCTCGGTGACTTCCGCGAGCAGGGCTGAACACGTTGCCTTGGCCTTGCAGAAGCGGCACTGCTTCTCACCGGCGTTGAACGTCGGCTCTTCCCAGCGGACGGTGTCGGCCGCATCCCTAGCAAGGCTACCAAAGATATGTAATTCACTTACCGGTATCTCCCACTCGCTGACGTGGTTCAGGCGTGGCATGTGGATGACCATGCCGACGCGCTCAAAGTCCGTCACGAGGCTGTACTCCTCCAACGCGCCAAGGGCATAGAGCTGGAGCTGCTCGTTATGCTTCGCGTCGATACGAACCCCCATGCCAAACTTAAGGTCGATAACCTCAATCGTCTTATTTGGGATGTCGATAATCACGACGTCGCTGGTGCCGGTGGCACCATCCTCGCCGGTAATGTGCCCGATGGACAGCTTGCACTCGACGTGCAGACTTTTACCAGTTGCACGCTCACGGACAAAGCGGACGTAGTCATCGACGTACTCGGCCATGTCCTTTGTGATCAGCCACAGCACGTCCTCGCCGTGATCGTCAAAGGCAATCTTCTTGCCGACATAGTCACTGGCGTAGCTGCCGCTGTCTTCAAGCACCATAGCCGCCAGCTCGTGCGCCGCCGTGCCCTCGCGGGCGTAGGCACTGCTTGTGTCGGGTATGTCAGCCTCTAGGGTGACACTGCCGGGGCACGCCATCCAACGATGGGCCCCCGACGGTGATAGCTTTGCGTGTGCCATTATAGTTTATCCTGCAATGCTGCGACCAGCTCGGGCCAACGTGCGGGGTCGAGCTGCGACGCGCGAGCGACGCCGAACTGCGCCAAGATCTCCTCGACGACTGGCTTGCCCTTTGTCTGCACCACGGCCAGTACGACTGGCGTCACGTCGGTTTCAAACGACAGCGTTTCAGAGACCAATGCCGCAGGGGCAACGGTAGAAAAGGGTTCCGCCGTCGTTGGCAGGCTCTCGATAACATCCGCAACTGGGGCACTCTTGCGGGCCAGAGTAGGGTCCACGGGTGCCGCTTCGGCTACCTCCGCACTAAGTTGCGCGCGTAGTTTCTCCGCAAGTTTATGTGGCGCATCGGTAGCCTCCCACCAAACGCCAGCGCTGTTACGTAAACGGTTACCAAGGGCCAGTAGCTTGTCGGCCACTTCGGGGATGCTGTTCCCCGTTACTTCAATCTTAATCATGCTTTTGCTCCTTTTTCAGTTCTTCAATAATATCGTCACGCGTGGTGAGCATAAGCTCAAGCACTTCGATTTTCTGATGCAACTCACCAATCTTATCATCGAGGCGGTTGGCGTCGCGTTCAAAGTCGTCAGCGCGTTCCTTCAACTCTTCGACCTCCTTCTCATTTTCGAACAGCACTTCTTCCAGACGCTCGGCCAGCACGACGGCCAGCTCTGCGGTAGGGTTGTACTTCGCCCGTTCAAAAAGGCCGGTGTCTCCGCGCATGCGGTAGTAGCTGCGATCCATTAAAAGTTCCACGGTTCTGCTCCTTGTTGTTTTGCAAGCTGGCGCGCCTCGCGCTTGCCTGACACTGTGAATGCGGCCACGTTCGAACGGCGTCCGTCTGTGATCCGGTTGATGTAGAGGGTCGGCGGGTACTTGTTAGTACCCGACGTGTACTCTGCGGCCAAAATGCTGTCAGCCATTATGCTTTCCTCGCTACGATCTTGAGGACAGTGTAGCCCTTGGCTACTTTCTGGTTCTTGCTGAACCAGCGACCGTCGACGCCTAAGTCGCGCAGCTTGGCTTCGGCAGCCTTGGGGCAGAGCGACAAACGCTCGGCCACTTCGCTGACGGTAGCGCGGAAGAGGTCGCCCTCGTGTGCGCCGACGCCAAGAGCCTTAAGCTCGGCTTCGAGGAACTTTGAGATCTCCGACAGGCGGGCGATCTCGGCCTTGATGTCACCGAGCCGGTCGGCTGGGTGGACGTTACTGATGGTTGCTAATACGGTCATATTGGGTACTCCTTGTTGCTGAGAACCCCCGTATGAACCATGCAAACACGTATTGCAACACTTATTTGCATTATTTTACTCGTAGAAGATTATTTTTCCGCCTTCCAAACGCAACGGGCCGTCCTTCTCCTTGCTAAGTGCCTGAATTGCGCGAGTTACAGACTGCCTGCGCGTGTCGCGCTTGCCGTCCTCTGGTGCCTGCAATGCGGCCACGGCACGGTCGATTAACTCCACTGCGCCGACAATACTTTGCTCGCCGAACAGTGTCATAATCTCCAACACGTGATTTTCTACACGTCCGCGACGCTTCAGACCCAGCCGCTCTTCCTCGACCTTGGTCTGCAATTCCGCTGGCACGGCGACGCAGCTCGTGATGATGTCACCGTCATTGTCAATGCCGACATCGACGACTTCAAGCCGGAAGGGCCAGCGTATGCCGTCCTCGCCGTCCTTCATCTTCTCGAGGATGATCTCGCGCTCGCCGTTCTCGTGGCGGACTACCTCGATCTGGACGTCGGCTGCGGCCTTCAGGCCCGACCAGCCACGTACGCCCTTGCTGAGATCCTTACCGGCGTGCGCGACGACGAGGTTCATGGCACCCGTTGCACCGTGCAGGAGCTTTAGGTTTGCCAGCGCGCGGCCCATGTCCTCGGACGTGTTTTCATTCGCGCCCGGCGTTACCTGCGCGAACGTGTCAATTACGACCACGTCGATTGGGCCGATGTTATTGATCTCGGCCATCACCTCGGAGATTTCGTCGTTGTCAAGGAAGTTCGGTGCTGCAGGGATGACGTGCAGGTCGACGCCGCGCAGGTCGAAGTCATGGTAGCGCGCGTATGCCTCGCCGCGCTTGCCAATGCCCCCTGCACCCTCTGCGGCAATGATCACAACACGGCCACGCGTCGTGCGCCGCTCGCGCCACGCCTTACCGCGCGCGATTGAGAACGCCAGATCGAGCGCCACGAACGTCTTGCCAGAGCCAGACGCGCCGAACAGTACGCCCAGCTCGGCCTTGGGCAGCACACCCTTTATCAGCCACTCCATCGGCGGTGCAAGTGTCAAGTCGTAGATCGGCACCGGACCGAAGCGGCCTACACTTTTGCTGGGCAGCTCGGCCAGCAGCACCTCGGCCTTGGCAAGCACGACCTCGCGGTTGTCCGGCTCACGGTAGCCAGCCTCCTTTGCCATCTTAATGACGGAGCGCATGGTGGTCAGTTGCTTGCCTGTGCCGCCCTTGAAACTGTCCCACTGGTGGCGTAGGGCCTCGGTGCTCGGGTACGTGTCGCCGTCACTCGACCACTCGTCCCACAGCTCGAAGCCGGTGTCATCGCCGTCGGTCTCATGATGTAAGGCAAAGCCAATGCGCAGCCACGGCTCTCGGCCCATGCTCGGGTCGAGCACGGCCAGTAGGTCTTGCATCTTGGTCACAGTCAGGCCGAGGCGTGGCTCACGTCCGGCCATGAAGTCGTCAGGGTCGAACGTGTTGTTCGTACGCGCACCGAAGCGCCTGTCGCACAGGGTGCGCGTTGCTTCGTCAACGTCGGCGATTGTGTCCTGATGGCCGAGCACGTCGCAGACAGGCAGTATGTTGCCGGTGAACGTGACAAAGCCGGACGAGCTGAACGTCTCGAAGCCGTAGTCGTCCATCGTCGTCGGGGACTTGTGGTTGCCCAGATCCCCCTTCAACGCGGCGCGGATGCCCTTGCCGCTCGGACTAAACTCGGCGTACGTGCGGCTGACGATGCCGCCGATCTCGGCTGGCATGTTACCTGCGGGGTCGACGCAGTTGTCAAAGTCGAGGAACGTGTAACCGAAGTCGGCCAGTGGGGCAAAGCCCACGCCGTCATAGCCCATGCGTGCTGCGGCCTCACGCGCTGCGAAGAAGGTCGACAGGCGTGCGCGGTCCATTGGACTGCCTTGTTCGCCGTGACGACGTGTGCCGTCGACCCAGTAGGGAACCTTGCGCGGCTTCGCTTCGCCAATGAAGGGTTCAAAGCGCCAGAGCAGCCAGCCCTGCACTTCGTGCAAAGGCTGCGGGACTTGCACGGCGCGTACTGATGGTGTGATGGGTTGCACGTTCTCCACGTCTACGCGTTCAGAGTTAGTGTGTCGGCTACGTCGGGTCGCACAAGGGTGAGCATAGGCTCACCGAACAGCGACTGAACGCGCGCGGCCTTATCCAGCGGCACGTAGCCGCGCTTCTTCCAATGGTACACGGCTTGGTGCGTGACGCCCATCGTCTTTGCGAAGGAGATCATGCCGCCGCCTGCTTGGATGGCTCGGTCGAGTGTTGCTTCAAACATCAAAAATTTGTCCTTTACGGCCGATGCGGCCCGTCTCTGGGTTGCGGAAGTGCGCGCGCTTGATGAGCGACTTGTTGGCCGCTAGGCGTGCCTCTGCAATGCGGTTCTGTGCGTTGGCTATTTGCAACGCCGCGTTTAATTCGGCGTTGTAACTTTTAAGATTTGCGATTTCACACCAAGGCCATATTTTCATTTCGGCTCTCCCTCGTGATTGACTTACGTTGTAACGTCCTGCCGTGCAATAGAGTTTTGCAGTTGCTCGCGGTTCTTGAAGAATTTCATCAGTGCGCGCAGCAGATCGTCCGAACCCTGCTTGGCTTGGCGGCGTAGGCGTTGGTCCTCGGCGGTGGCAGGCATCGGCTCGCGGCTCTGCGCACGCTCGGCCCTCGCCGCATCCTTGTTGGACGTCTTCTTACGCAACTCGGTCACGCGGTCTATGTCGACGTGGAAGTAGTCGGCGATGGCCTTGTCTTCCGTTATGTATGAGCAGGCACGCTTGATGTCGACGTCGCTCACTCTGAATGTCTTTGTCATTGGTCCCAATCCTTCACGTCTTTGAACATGCGGGCTATCAGCCAGTCGATGATGCGGTGTATTATTCCCACCAGTCGTCCTCCATATCTTTGCGCTCCTGCGCGGTTGTCGGCGGGGCTGTCGCGATCAGGTAAGCGGTCAACGTCCAGACTGATATGACCAATAGGAAAAGCCAGTTATCTGCGGTCATTTGCTTTGCTCCCGCAATGCTGCGGCCATTACGGCAGGCGAGACGTGCCTGTAGTCGGTCGCTAGGTGATCGGCGCGCTCCATCTCAATCCCACGCCGAATGCCTTGTTCGACGAGGTGCATCCAGATAGTGTCGTCCCACGCGCCGGACACATATAACGCCCAAGTGTCCGTATCGCCTTTGGCGTCTTGCTCGGCACAGATTTGCCGTGCGGCGTAATTAATGTCTCTATCGATCATTTGCTTATCCCAATCTGGTTATGAACGCGACACCGCCGACAGTGCGTACCTTGTAGCAGCGACCCTTTCGGATGCCGTACTGGCTGCAGTTGCGCGATATACGTTTCGGGTCGCCCGGCTTGTCTGCGGGCATGCTCACGGTCTCGCCGATGGCGATGTCGCCCATCGGGTATGTCATCGGCCTACTCATTCGGACTGCCAGACTTGCGTTGATGTCATGATGTCGGTCGGCCAGCCTGTGTCGATGGTGAAGCTGCGCTCCTCAAAGAGCAGCCTGTTCGTTGGTCGAATAAGCAGTCGGTCGCCTGTAGTTCTCATAAACATAAACTCCTTACTCTGCTCTGGTGCTGCGCTGAACCCGTCACTGTGCGGGCATGCGGTGAATAGACACGTTGCGCGGCTGTCTGTGCCATCGTAACGCGCCGTTAATTCTGTTAGATAATCGTAGCGTATCACGTCGAACTGCGTGCCGTAGCAGTCCCACACTTGCGCCTGCTGCAGGGACCAGTCGGGCTCTGGGCAGGCACTGAAGGCCAGTGCGTGCGGTGGCAGGTTGCGGTACACCGCGCCGCACTCGAGCATGACGTGACAGCCCCACGCTCGGTTCGGTGTTGAGCGTATGGCGAACCAGACGGCAGGCTCGTATCGCAACTCGCCTGTGCGTATGAATGCGCTGTCGACGTGGACGTACAGATGATGCGGTAGGTTGCGGCTGCTCACGCGAGGACGCCGCGCGCTACGCACGCCTGACGCAGAACCTCGGGGCGAAAGCCCCAGATCTTGTAGGCCTCGCCGTACTCGCGGCCGACAATCACCAGCGTGGCCTCGTTGGCACGAAGTTGCGCCTTCAGGGCATCCTGCTCCTTTAGCAGCTCGGCTGCGCGCAGAACGACGGCGTGTTGTTTCTCTTCAATACTCATTATTCTGTCTCCCCATGTATGAACTCTTCAACGGTCGGCTGTGAATGCCACTCGTCGAAGTCGTTAAAGCACTCGCCGCGAAAGTCTCTCCACAGGTCGTTAAGATACTCGTCGCGGATGAGGTCAAGCTGCGCCTCGTGCTCAAGCGAAAACTCTTCCCACTCGTTGATGTGCGCAAGGATCTGCGGAAGCAGGGCCGCTACGCGTTCGTCTTTAGTCCAGTTAATCATGTCGTGTACTCCTCGTTGCTGATGCACCCTCAATACAGAGTTTGAGGGTACACGCAACAACTATTTTACGCGTTCGGCGTACACCTCTTCGATAATGACGCGCAGGCGCTCTGGGCGGATCTGACCACCGAGCTTGTCGGTAATGTCCTTCTCGATCTCGACGTATACCGGGTCGATTGCAGGCTGCGGCTGCTCCAGTGCGGTCAGGCGCGCGGCAAAGCCATCCATGCGGCCGACAAAGCCATTTATGCGGTTGCCTTGCTCCATCAGAACGCCGTCGAGGCGGATGCGGTCAAGGTCGAAATCATTGACGTACTTTATCGTTTTGTTCAAGCGGGCGTTGTGCGCCCCCTCGCGCTGTAACAGAATGGCTATGTTTTTCTGCAAGTCTTCAATGGTGTGGTTCAGACGACCGATCTTGCTTTCCAGCCCATTCAAGCGGGTGTAGATCTCAGGGTGCTCGAACACGTTCACGCTTGCGACTTTAGGCTTCTCGGCCACCGGCTGCGGGACAACCTTCAACGCGGCGTACACCACGTGGTTGCGGTTGGAGTTGTGCTTCTTGCGTGCTGCTGTGGCCTGCACACGACCCTGCGCGACAAGCTTAGTTATGGCAGCCTGCACATGATCCTTGCCGTGGCCTGTGGCTTCCTTAAGCTCAAGCTTAGTGGCTGCGCCTGTGTTGGTCAGGTGCTCTAATACTTTTTTCTCTGCTATGCTCATTGGTCTTCTCCTTAGATTGATAGTTCAAAGGGCAGGAACTCTACCCAAGCTTTGGCGGCGTTACCCGTTATGCCCAGCGCCTCACCACACTCTTTCCATGTCGAGCCTTGCCTGCGCATGATGACGATGCGCCGCAGCGCGGCACCGTCTCTGGCCCTTCTGTTGTGAGGGCAACTGAACTGGCGGTAGTTGCGACCTCGAAGCCACGCCTCGTAGTCGGCCACTGGTGCGATGGGCTTTGCCTGCATGGCTATCCGCCTGCCGTTGTGATGCACGGAGATGATTGTGCCGTGCTTGGCCGTGGATGCGGGCGAGCTGTAGATCTTATTGGCGCGGTACATGCTACCAATGGCTCCGTCGCTCATGTCGGTCAGGCGGCGGGATGTCATGTCAGTCGTGCCTCTGGGTAATCATGTCGTCAGCGAAGCTATATGCAAATGGAACTACGTCACTGAGGTCTAAAGTACCATCGGCACTATACGCCTCTGCGATAAGGGCAGTAAGCGCCTGTCCCGCGAAATAGTCGCGCAGGGTCATGCCTTGGTAGTCGTGATCCGGACGTGGAAATACTGGTGTATTAGTCATTGGTCTTCTCCTGTTGTTGAATGTGTAGTGCCTCGTCGAGCAGCTCCTCACGCAGTGCGTGCAATGCAGTCAGTCGGTCGAAGTGGGTCTCACGGTCGGCGATGCAGCGGTCGTAGTGACCGGGGTAGTCGCGACCGTTGGGTGCGACGTGCTTGAGGGCGTCGATGGCCTCAAGCAGTGCGTCCATCGCGTTGCGGCGGGCGTCGATCAGTTCGAGGGCGCTGCTGCCGTTGTTGTTGATGATTGGTTTAATCATGATCAGTATCCTCTCTTGATGCGTTTTTCGATCTCGATGTGCGCCAGACCAGCTTGGTTGACCCACTCCTTGGCGGTGTACATTTTGGTGTACGGGATCATGACAGACAGCGTGTCGTAGTTGGGGCCACGGGCGTCATAGACGAAGTAATGGCAGCCCTCGCCGCGAACGAGCTCGAGGGGTATGCGGGCCTTGTCGATGGCGCGTTGTGCTCTGGCTAAGGTGGTCATGTCGTGTGCTCCTTGTTGCTGATGGTTATGCGTAGCGGTTGCGGATGAGGTGCTGAACCAGCTCGATGCGGTTGCCCTCGCGGTACTTGCCGCCGTCGGGGAAAACGTAATGGACAGTGACGCCGTCGCGGACGAGCGTGCCGATCTGTTCCTCCGCTTCCTCTTCGCGCTTGGCAGAGCGAAGGAAGTTTGCGTAGTCACGATCTTCGCGGCTGTCGCGGCGGGTGTCGAGGATGGCTTCGAGTGATTTACGTGCGGTCATGTCGGTGTGCTCCTTGTTGCTGATGAGGTACCCTTAAACGCTGCAATACGCTATTGCAACATTTATTTTGCGTCTCCCCGAGATCTAAGTTCGGCGTTCTCATGCTTCAGGCGCAGGATCTCATATTGGAAGTTACGCGTGGTGACTTCGGCCTTTGCGACCTCGCCCGCATCCCTTGCGATCTGGCCCTCAAGTATGTCGATGCGGTGTTGCAGCCTATCGACCTTGGCACGCAGTTTTGTCACGTACTTTAACGTCTGCGGCGTCAGGGTGTCGATCCATCGAGGGGGTCTAGGGAATGGGTGATTGTAGCCCTCGGCTACATCTTGCGTGCTCATGACGTTATCCCCTCTGCGCGCTTGCGTATCCAGTGCGCTCGGTTGGCATAATGCTCCTGCCGAGGATGCTCCGCCGACAAGTCAGCGGCGCTGTCGAAGGCGTCAGCGGCTATGTGAAACAGGTCGGCCACCAGACGGCGCTGACCGTCGGTTGCGTCCTGTGCGAAGCTCACGGCGCGCTCCTCGGCCGCATGCAGCAGCCAGTTGCCCAGCACCTCACTGTCCTCGGCCGTCGTGATGTTGTGCGTTAGTTCATATCTTTTCATGTGCGTGGTCCTTCTAGTGTCTTGACGAGTGCTATGACTGCGATGGCGAGGGCGACGAGGAAGAACGTCGTGCTGCCGATGTGTGCGATGCTCATGTGATGTGCTCCTTAGCTGATGGTCAGGCCGTCGGCGATGATGCCCGCGTAGACCGGTTTGAAGTAGCAGCGCTCGATGACCGTGCCGTTGGCCCAGTTCGCCGCGTCCTCGGGAAAGCGCTCGTCTGCCCACTCCTTGGCCACAGTGGTCTGTGGCACAAGGATTATGATGCTGCCGTGGTCCTGTACTATGAAGTCAGTCATGCCAGCGCTCCTTCGATGTTGACAAAGACGTAGCCGTTGCCCGCAGCATTGCCGCCTTGGGCAAACGTGCCAGTCCATTCGAGACGTGCGATGAGCGCCTGCGCTGCGGCCGCGTGGTTGCCTGCGGCGTCGAGTTCCCAGTCGTAGCCGACGGTCAGGCTGCCAGCCAGTGCGGTGGCCTTGATGCGTGCGCCACGTACGTTGGATGCCTTGATGTACTTCGTCTCGATTGCTTGTGTGATGATAGTCATGTCGTGTGCTCCTGTTGCTGATGGTTAGAAGTTGAAGTCGTGGAACTTGCGGCGACCGGCGTAGGCGTTGCCGCCCTGCTCGAAGGTGCCAGTGCGTACGCGCTTCCACTTGCGACGCTCGTTGCCTTCCTCGTCGTTCCAGCGGCGCAGCGAGATCTTGATCTCGTAACCGTCTGGGTTCGATGCGTACTCGTAACGCTGGTCGGACTGGTTGTCGCAGTGTGCGAGGAAGCCGCCTGCTACGAAGTTCAAGTCGTCGTGGTTGATGAGCACTGCGTCGTCTGCGCGCAGCGTGATGGTGGTGGGTGTCTTCTTGACGATGGTGTATGCGTCGATGTCGGTCCAGACCGATACGCTCACGCCGTCGCCGACTTTGAGGTTGCTGATGGCGTCTGCATCGAGATTGATCTCTGCGGTGCGTTCTGCGATCCAAGGGCGGTTAGTCATGTTGTGTACTCCTGTTGCTGATGTGGTGGGGAGCCGAAGCTCCCCGTTGGGTTTAATAAATAACATAGCCAAGTGCGGCGTTTACATCGAAGCGTTCTTCTTCACCGCGACCGCCAGCAGCGCATGCAGCGGCAAAGCGCAATGCGTCCCAATACTCAACGCTGTTTTCGACCAGACCTTGACCCTCGATGTTCTCAAGGTCGCAGCTCTCGTCGGTAAGATAAAAGAAATCAAACTTACCAGCGGCGCGGCGCTCTGCGTTAACGCGGTCTTCGATGACAACGAGGTCGGCGATAAGCTTCTTGTAAAGACCTTCGGCGGCATACTCTGCGCGAAGCTTAGCATCTTCAGCGGCATATTGATCAAGGCGGGTATCGAAATCGGTCATGTTATTTACTCCGTGTCTTCGTTGCTGATGCACCCTCTTACGGCGGGTTTGAGGGTAGGTCAACAATTATTTTGCAACACGTGCATTATTTTACTCGTGTTGCAGATAAGAGGGTAGTGCAACGCGATGCAACACGAGTAGTTTATTACCAGTACCGCAGAAATGCTAGTGTCTCAGGACGTGCAACGCGGTGCAACACGGTGCACCATTTAGTTCGTGTTGCAGCTGCAACGCCACCTGCAACGTGGAGTAGGCCTCTAGAACTACGTTCTAGGCCCTCTCGCGTTGCATGTTGCACGCGTTGTGCGTTGCGTTGCGGTGAGGAAAAGTTGACCCCCTCGTGATGTAAATTTGATGGCACCCCTTGTCAGGATGTTTCGCAAAGCGTATGTTGCGCGCTTACTGGTAGTACTGCCTAATAGAGCGGAGCATGCAGACGGATGAGCACAGTGCCTAAAGTGAAGAAGCCTAACGGCCGTCCGTCTCTGTATTCAGAAGATTTGTGCGCCGTCATATGCGAGCGCTTGAGCGAGGGTGAGAGCCTGCGCTCGATCTGTCGTGACGCTGGCATGCCGCACCTGATCACCGTGCTGCGCTGGATCGGCAATGACGACCACATCGGGTTTCGCATACAATACGCGGAAGCTCGGTCGGCTGGCCTCGAGCACAAGGCCGACGAGATCCTCGAAATCGCAGACGCAGAGATAGCCGCAGGCGACAGCACGGCCGTCGCAAAGCAGCGCCTGCAGATCGACGCACGCAAGTGGGTGCTGTCGAAGCTCGTACCGAAGAAGTACGGCGACGCTGCAACACTGAGCATCGGCAACAAGGAAAACGAGACGCTCAAGATCGACGCGAACGTCGACAACATCGCACTGACCAAATTGCTATCAAGCATGGTGGCGCAGCAGCCGGGCGCTGACGAGACTGACGCGGAAGCCTGATGGCCCCGCAGCACGACATCGTTGACCTGTTCAATCGCGTGACCGTGGAGGGCCTCACGCCCATGCAGCGCGTGCACCTCGACTGGCAGCATCGCTGGCGCAAGACCGCACGCGCCAATCAGTTCGTGCCGCGCACCGACTGGACAGAGCTGGGCGTGCTGGCAGGCCGAGGGTTCGGAAAAACCAGAGTGGGAAGCGAATGGTTGGCACGCGCAGTCTTCGAGGACGAGAGCGGCTTCGATAGCTGCGTCATCGCACCGACCTATCAGGACGTCAAGTTCACCTGCTTCGAGGGGCCTGCGGGCATCCTCAACGTACTGCCGTCCGAGCTACTTGCAGATTACAACAAGTCAGACAACGTCATCAAGATGTACAACGCGGCTGGCAACATCTGCACCATACGCGGATTTACTGCAGAGAAGCCCGAGCGGCTTCGCGGTCCGCAGCACTGTCGCGCATGGTGCGACGAGCTTGCCGCGTGGCAGTACGACGAGGAGACGTGGGACATGCTCATGATGGGCATGCGCCTCGGCCCTCGGCCGCAGGTGCTGTGGACCACGACGCCCAAGCCAAAGGAGCTGATCCGCACGCTGACGACGCCGAAGGCCAGCCGCATCATCGTTCGCGGCTCGACGTACGACAACAGGGCGAACCTGCCGGACACCTTCTTCGACAACCTCGTGCAGTACGAGGGCACGACGCTGGGCAGGCAGGAGCTGTACGGCGAGCTGATCGACCCCGAAGAGAGCGGCATCATCCAGCGCAGTTGGATCAACCTGTGGCCTGCAGCCAAGGCGCTGCCCAAGCTCGACTTCATCATCATGTCACTCGACACGGCCTACACCGAGAAGAGCCTCGACCGTAAGGGCGACCCCGACCCGACGGCGTGCGGCGTGTGGGGCCTGTTCACGTACAAGGAGATGAGCCACATCATCCTGCTCGACTGCTGGGAGGATCACCTCGGCCTGCCCGACCTCATGAAGCGCGTCAAGAAGGAGCTCGAGGTGCGCTACGGCGACGACGAGGACGTGGCACTGATCAAGCCCATGTTCGGCAGCGCCAAGCCCATGTCATCGGGGCGTAAGCCCGACCTGCTCCTGATCGAGGACAAGGGCAGCGGCATATCGTTGCGCCAGATGCTCGACCGTCAGGGCATACAGGCATTCGCATACAACCCCGGACGCGCCGACAAACTGTCACGCCTGCACATAGCATCGCCCATCTTCGCGCAGCGACGCGTCTGGATGCCCGAGAGCGACAAGAAGCCCGGCAAGCCACGCTCGTGGTGCGAGCCGGTCATCCACCAGCTATGCAGCTTCACAGGCGAGCGCAGCATCAAGCACGACGACCACGTCGACCAGACCACGCAGGCGATCCGCGTCCTCATGGACAAGGGCCTACTGCGCCTGACCAAGCCACCGAAGCGCACTGAGGGTGACAGGCCCGCGCCGAAGGTGTACAGAAATCCGTACAGCCAATGAAGGACGATACAATGGACGAAGACGAAATGCCAGAAGGCGAGTACGTGGATCTGCCCGACGTTGACGACGACGCGGTCGAGGACACCGAGGACGGCGGCGCGATTGTGCGCATGGACGACGACGCGCCACCGAAGGCCGAGAACGAGTTCTACGCCAACCTCGCCGAGGACATGCCCGAGGGCGAGATGAGCAGCCTGTCGAGCCAGCTCCTCGACCTGATCAGCAAGGACAAGGACGCGCGCAAGAAGCGCGACGAGCAGTACGAGGACGGCCTGCGCCGCACTGGGCTGGGCGATGACGCACCCGGCGGAGCGCAGTTCGAGGGCGCGTCGAAGGTCGTGCATCCCGTCATGACCGAGGCATGCGTCGACTTCGCGGCGCGCGCCATGAAGGAGATCTTCCCGTCAGGCGGACCAGCCAAGGACGCCATTAGCGGACCGATGTCGGCAGAGAAGGTCGACAAGGCCAAGCGCAAGACGAGCCTGCTCAACTGGCAGATGACGGTGCAGTGCCCCGAGGTACGCGCCGAGCTCGAGCAGCTCATGACGCAGCTACCGCTTGGCGGCGCGCAGTACCTGAAGCTCGGCTGGGACACGCCACGCAACCGGCCGACGTTCCTATTCGTGCCCATTGACGACATGCTCCTGCCCTACGCAGCGACCAACTTCTACACGGCGCAGCGCAAGACCCACGTGCAATATATTACAAGTTTGGACTATCAAAACCGTGTGCGTGACGGCATGTACCGCGACGTGGATCTGGCACCGGCCAGCATGGAGCCCGAGCAGTCAGTCGCAGGGCAGGCGAACGACCGCATCGAGGGCCGCGACGGCACCAGCTACAACGAGGACGGACTGCGCATCGTCTACGAATGCTACGTCACGATGGAAGTCGAGGATGGCGAGGGCAATGCGCCGTACATCGTCAGCGTCGACAAGACGACAGGCAAGGTGCTTGCAGTTTATCGCAACTGGGACGAGGAAGACGAGGCCCGCGACGAGATGTACTGGTTCGTCGAGTTCCCGTTCATACCGTGGCGCGGTGCGTACCCAATCGGCCTGCCGCACATGATCGGCGGCCTAAGCGGCGCAGCCACTGGCGCACTGCGTGCACTGCTCGACAGCGCGCACATCAGCAACAGCCAGACCATGCTCCGCCTCAAGGGCGGCACGGCCGGTGGGCAGAGCCTGTCACTGCAGCCGGGTCAGATCGAGGAGATCGAGGGCGGCCTGAACGTGGACGACGTGCGCAAGCTGGCCATGCCACTGCCTTACAATCCACCGTCGCCCGTCCTGTTCAGCCTGCTCGGCTTCTTGGTCGACGCGGCCAAGGGCGTCGTGCGCACGTCTATGGAGGACATCGCCGACAACAACCCGAACGCACCAGTCGGCACGACACTGGCCAAACTGGAGCAGGGCGCAGTCGTCTACTCCGCGATCCACAGCCGTCTGCATGACGCAATGGGCCGCATGCTGCGCATCCTCGACCGTCTCAACGGCTTCAACCTTGACGACGAGAAGCTCGAGAAAGAGGCGGGCGACGAGCTTGCCCGGCGCGATGACTTCGACGGCGTGCTTGACGTCGTGCCAGTCAGCGACCCGAACATCTTCTCCGAGGCGCAGCGCTACGCGCAGGTGCAGGCAGTGGCGCAACGCGCGGCGGCCATACCCGGCATGTACAACATGCGCAAGGTCGAGGAGCGCATCCTCGAGACGCTGAAGGTACCGAACGCCAAGGATCTGCTCAACCCAGCCGTTGAGCCGAGCGAGCAGAACGCAGTCAACGAGAACGTCGCGGCGTCACTCGGTCGGCCGGTCACAGCGTTTCCGAACCAAGACCATCTGGCTCACCTGCAGACGCACGTGTCGTACATGATGTCGCCGACCTTCGGCATGAACCCAGTCTTCGCGCCGGTGTTCATCCCCGCCATCCTGAACCACATCAAGGAGCACGTCGCGCTTTGGTACGCCAGTAGCGTATTCGACGTGTCGACCGAGGCACTGAACGGCGAGGATCTGGGCGACGTGATGCGCGACATGGAGCCGAAGGACATCGAGGGACGCAAGGCGCTCGACCGCATGCTGGCCGAGGCGTCGACGGCGGCTCTGTCCGAGGGCAGTCAGGTGTTTGCGCAGATACCGCAGATCATCCAGCAGGCGCAGCAAGTCATGCAGCAGTTCCAGCAGCAGCCTATGCAAGATCCGCGTCTGGCATTGGAAGGCCAGAAGCTGCAACTCGACCAGCAGAAGATGCAGGCCGACCAGCAGGCGGACGCACAGCGCGCACAAATGGATGCGCAAACTGCGGCGCAGCGCACACAAATGGATGCGCAGAAGCTGCAGATGGACGGTCAGAAGATGCAGCAGGACGCCCAGATGGACGCCGCCGAGCTGCAGGCCAAGGTCACCATCGAGCAGCAGAAGCAGCAGTCCGAGGACGCACGCACGGCCGCCGAGCTTCAGGCTCGCATGGCCATGAACCAGCAAGACAATCAGACCGCGATGGCACTGGCGCAGGCCGAGATCCAAAGCGGCGAACGCTTCGCAGTGTCAACCGGCACTGGGATCAACCCGCAACCATAGGAAGGAAGCGACATGAAGAAAGACGTAGCACTGAGCAAGGTAAGGCCGCTGGCAGTTTTACCGCTGACAACACCAACATGCACAAGCTCATGAAGATGGGCATGAACCCGAAGGTTTCGGTAACTGGTAGTAAAAAGACACCGGCATGAAGATAGAAATGCTTCTCCAGCGCTTGGAGACTGAGCAGGCACGGCTTGCACGGGAAGCGCTGGAGCACCCCTCGGGCCGAGAGCCATTCGACTACGGTCGGGCTGTAGGCATGTACGCGGGGCTTGAGCATGCGAAGCGAACTCTCATCGACATGGTCGCCGAGAGGGAGACGAAGGACAGGTTTATCTAAAGGAGCGCACATGCAAGAATTAGCGAACAAAGTAGAATTTGGTTATGCCAGCTTGGACGAGGCCTTCCCGCCTTGTGAACCGGGCATACACCCATTCGGCAGCCGCGTACTGGTGCAGATCCGTACGCCGAAGCAGAAGACCAAGGGCGGGATTATCCTGACCTCGGAGACACGCGAGACGGACGCGTGGAACACCCAGATTGCGAAGGTGATCTCGGTGGGTGAACTTGCGTTCAAGAACCGTACGACAATGGACCCGTGGCCTGAAGGAAGCTGGTGCAAGCCGGGCGACTTCGTGCGCGTGCCAAAGTACGGCGGCGACCGCTGGACCGTCAAGACGACCGATGGCGAAGATGAAGCGCTACTGGTAATTTTTAACGACCTCGATCTTGTAGGCAAGGTGACCGGCGATCCACTGATCATCAAAGCCTTCATATGATTGATAAGGCTACACAGAAGGGAGCCGGTTTATGACTGACAATACGCTTAAAGAAGACGACGAGTTGATCCCCATTGAGACCGCGCCCGAGGAGGACGAGGATAGTAAGGTAGAGACCGACGCATCTGATGACGATGATGACGAGGACGATGCCCGTCTGGCCGAGAGCGACGAGGACAGTGAGGAGGAAATCCGCACAAGCCGGAACAAGCGCCGCAGCGGACGTCGCCGAGACATCCACCGCCGCGCAAAGGAAACTGCAGAGCAGAAGATCCAGTACCTCGAGCAGCAGAATGCGGAAATGCTCCGCCGTCTGTCGTCCGTCGAGGGGCACGCACTGAACAGCAATGCGCAGACGCTCGACGAGCGGTTGCAAAAGGCGCAGCGCGACATCCAACAGGCAGAGCACTTCATCGCCAAGGCGACCGAAGCTGGCAATGGCGAGGATGTTGTCGCGGCAATGCGTATCCGCGAGCAGGCGGCCGCCGAGGCACAGCAACTGCAGTACGCACGTCAGCAGTTTGAGGAAGCACGCAAGCAAAGCACGACGCCGCAGGTCAACCCAGCCGTCGTCAACTACGCCAAGGAGTGGATGTCCGCCAACTCGTGGTACGACCCATCGGGCCGTGACCGCGACAGCGCACTGACCAAGGCCATTGACAACGAGATCGTGCAGGAGGGCTACAACCCCGCCACGCGCGAGTATTGGGAAGAGTTGACGGCCCGAGTGGCGGACGCATTGGGCGAAGAAACCCCAGCGCAGAAGCCAAAAAGGCGCGGCCCGCCAACAGGAAATACACGGGAACACGCACCCGTAAGCACAAAACGCGAAATATACGTGACACCAGAGCGGAAACAGGCTATGATTGAGGCTGGAGTGTGGGATGACGCCACTCTTCGCCAACGCTATCTTAAGGCGTATCAATCGTATGATGCTGGTCCGGCTCGCTAACTAGGAGTGAGACACATGACAGATAATACAGAAGATAGCCGCCTTAAGAAAGCACCGGAATTCGACGTTGTTGGACGCCGCGACACGAGACGCACGGAGACCCGAGAGGTTACCGAGCGCCGTGAGACAAGCGAGGACGACCGACTGGAGATGTTCCGAAACCAACTGTTTAACGACGCACTGCCTGATTTGCCCGAGATACCGGGGTATCATCTGTGCTGGCTTACTACGACCAACCCGCGTGATCCTATTCACCGGCGTACACAGCTCGGTTACGAGCCGGTGAAGCCTGAAGAAGTTCCCGGAATGGAGTATGCCTCGGTCAAGACTGGCGAATATGCTGGCTTGATTGCCGTTAACGAGATGCTCGCGTTTAAGCTGCCCTTGAGCCTTTATGAACGGTTCATGCAGGAAGCTCACCACGACGCCCCGTTACGCGAAGAGGACAAATTGGCTGAAGTCGCAGAGATGATGCGATCTGATGCCGAGCGAGCCGGTTCGACGCTACTCGAGGGTGACGGAATGCAGGACATGCGTGCCCACCAGCCGCGCCGGGGGATCTTCTCCTGAGCGGTTAACGTAACTCAATCAAAGGTAAATGGACATGAGTACTACTTCTCAACCGTTCGGCCTTCGTCCAGCATTTTCGCCAAGCGGTGTGGTTCGACCTACCGCCTACTCGATTTTGACGGGCTACGCCGCGAACATACTACAAAACCAGCCGGTAAAGATCGGCACCAACGGAACCATCCAAGCAGCCGCCATTGGCGACCGCTTCATCGGTACGTTCCAAGGTGTTGAGTTCACCGACAGCGACAGCCGTCGTCGTGTCAGCAACAAGTGGACTGCGTCCACCGCTGGTACCGACATCGTTGCTTACGTCACACTCGATCCCTCCATTGTCTACGAAATTCAGGCAAATGGTTCGATTGCAGTGACGGACATCGGCAAGCAGGCTGACTACACAGCTATCAGCGCAGGCTCGACCACCACTGGTCTGTCGGCATTGATGCTTGACACCGCCACGCTGACTGACAGTGGTAATGCGCAATTGCGTATCATCGGCCTGTCGCCAGCACCAGACAACGATTTCGGCGATAGCTTCACGATTGTTCAAGTTCAGGTTTCTGAGCATCAGAACGTCGCTGACCGCGCCGCGTACTAAGGAGGGCTTGAACAATGGCTACCCCAATGAGAAGTACTGACTTCCGGTCAATCGTTGAACCTATCCTAAACGAAGAGTTCAACGGCATCTACGATCAACGCGCTGACGAATGGTCAGAGGTCTTCAAAGAGTTTAAGGGTATTCCCCGTAACTACCACGAAGAGCCTGTCCTGTTCGGCTTTGGTGCCGCGCCAGAATTGCCAGACGGCATGCCTGTCACGTATCAATCCGGCGGCGTGCTGTTCATCCAGCGCTACGTATATCGCGTCTACGGCCTCGCTTTTGCATTGACAAAGGTTCTGGTGGAAGATGGCGATCATATCCGTATCGGTCAGACCTATGCTCGTCACCTTGCACAGTCGCTGATCGAAACCAAGGAAACCCTTGGTGCCAACATCCTGAACCGTGCCTTCAACAGCGCGTATGCAGGCGGCGACGGCGTATCACTGGTCAACACTGCTCACCCAATCGCGACCGGTACGTTCTCAAACCAGCTCACGACTGCTGCGAACCTTTCGCAGACGTCACTTGAGCAGTTGCTGATCCAGATCCGCAACGCGGTTGACAACAACGGCAAGCGTATTCGTCTGACACCTAAGAAGCTCGTCAGCGGCCCAAGCAATGTCTTCCAAGCGGAAGTATTGTTGAAGTCTGCATTGCGTGCTGGCACGGCTAACAATGATGTTAACCCTGTGAAAAGTATGGGAATGTTGGACGGCGGACAGGCTAACTTGTCGCGTATTACCTCGACCACTGCATGGTGGATCCAGACTGATGCGCCTGAAGGCCTTAAGCTTGCAATGCGTCGCGGTCTTGAGAAGAGCATGGAAGGTGATTTTGAAACCGACAGCATGCGCTACAAGGCCACTGAGCGTTACAACTTCGGTTGGACCGATCCACGCGGCGTATATGGTACGGCTGGCATCTAATTGGGTTGGGGGACTTCGGTCCCCCTCCCTTCTCTAAAGGAGAAACTAAATGTCACAAACTACTTGGAGCGGCCCACTGGCTTCTGGCGATATTAACGCCGGTAAGACAGGCGGCCCAAACATCGGTCTCGCACTTCTTTCGCAGACCGTGTTGATCGACGTTGGTGCCACACTCGTGCAGAACGGCACGGTTTACTTGCCGTACAAGTCGCAGATTGTGGACATCCTCGTTGATGTGCTTACGCAGTACGACAGTGCCACCTCGGCAACTTTGTCTGTCGGCACATCATCGGCTGCGACCACCTACGCAAGTGGCGTCAACGTCAAGACCGGCATCCGCGTGCTTCCCACGTTCACTGCGGCACAGCTTGCTGCAATGGACGACATCGGAACAAACGGAACTGTCGTTGCGACAGTGACGTCGGTGGGCCAGCCTACGGTTGGACAAGTCCGCGTTACGTACCGTTACGTGCAGACAACGGCTAATGACTAAGCATTAGTCTTGTGTTATATGAGGGGGCTGCCGCATGGCGGCCCCTGATTATTAAGGAATATACAGATGGCAGATGCAGTAGCAACACAGACCCTATTTGACGGCGAACGTCTCGCCATTATGAAATTTACAAACATCTCCGACGGCACCGGCGAAGCCGCAGTTGTCAAGGTGGATGTCTCAACCCTTACCGCAAGTTCTTTCGGCAAGGCCTGCGACGGTGTTACCATCGTCAAGATACACGCGTTTACCCACGGCTTGGAAGTAGATATGCTTTGGGATGCGACGGCAGACGTCTTGATTGCAACAATCCCACAAAACACCATGTACTCAATGGACCTGACGCAGTTCGGCGGTTTTTGGAACAACGCGGGTGCGGGTAAGAATGGTGACGTTCTGTTTACGACACGCGATGCAAGTGCGGGCGACACGTACACTATCGTCCTCGAGATGGTTAAGTCTTACGCGGATTGATGGTG